>Ga0214917_10003712_pt1 | contig 17475 bp, 18 predicted proteins | sample LL_1208_BB_MetaG_FD_177983 | JGI IMG/M metagenome (GOLD analysis project Ga0214917, IMG submission 177983) | Freshwater microbial communities from Lake Lanier, Atlanta, Georgia, United States - LL_1208_BB | ecosystem: Environmental > Aquatic > Freshwater > Lake | place: USA: Georgia | collected... | reverse complement strand
TTGGTTCGCCAGCTTGTTACCAAGGGTGTACTGCAAACAAGGGACGACAAGATTGTCCCTGTTTCTATGTGGCTGAATACCTGTGAGGCTCGCCTTGTCGAAGAAGAGTGACACAATCCAGTACGGTTATGAACAGCCACAAGAAGTTTGGGTCTGCGCAATTTGCGGAGACGACCGACAAAGCGAGGCTGTTCAGGCAATCCCAGGCAACACGTTGCATCGGGATTTTAAGCACGCCCGTTGTGTGGTGTGTCGGGATGCGCGGCTGTTCCGCGTAAAAAGGAGGGAAGATGAGCGAGAAGTCTAAGCTTCCAGCATACGATGTTTTGCTGGCAGATGGTTGGGAAGATTGCATTATTGGCCTTGGTTGGCAGTTCAACAAGCCACTAATTGTGTACAGCAAGAACAAGATCCTTGCTAAGCTTGTGAACGAGTTTGCTAATGAGGCGCGGGAGAACAAGGAGTTTGACGATAACGACACCTACCGTGGCGACCGCGACTTTTTTGCTGAAGCGGAAGAGTATTTCTCCTTTAACATTCAGGGCGCTTGGGTTGGCGAGGGGACGCCAGTGTTTGTAGACGAAGACTTGAACACGCCAGAGACGATCAACGAGCAGTTGGCATGATCCGCTTTGTTCTTGCTGCCGCGTTGGCAGTCGTTCCAAACACAATTGACCCCAATCTATTTACCGTTACTGGATGGGAGCACGACCGCGTTAATCAACGCGAGCACATCGTTGACGGAAAGAGCTGGAACGGCAAGGCTTACGGCGCCGGGGTCAATGTGTACGTTGTTGATAGTGGCGTCTACGACTCTGGAATGTTTATCGGCGGAGTAGAGCAGGGATACACAGCGTTTACCGACGGGAAGACTGCGTGCGGAACGTACCACGGCAGCATGATTGCCTCAATTATTGCTGGGCGGAACCTTGGTTTGGCGCAGCAGACAAAGATTATCTCCGTGCGTGTCATGAATTGCGCTGGTAAGGGCAACCCAAAAAACATTATTGCTGGTCTTGACTGGATTATGGCAAACGCAGATCCAGCAACTTCAATTGTAAATATGTCCGTAGGCGGACCCAAAACGCCTTCGCTAGATGAAAAGGTTAATGAGCTAGTAGACGCTGGGTTTCCAGTTGTTGTAGCCGCAGGAAACGACGGGCGCAACGCATGCAACTACAGCCCCTCACGGGCGGATAACGCGCTAACTGTTGGCGCTTCGACTCGCCTTGATCTCCGCTACATCAACTCTAATACGGGCCCATGCGTTTCACTCTACGCCCCAGGGGAAAACCTGACCGTGTATCACCCAACGAAAGGGCAGGTTCGCCAAAGCGGAACGTCAGGCGCTGCAGCGTTTGTGAGTGGCGCCATTGCCGCAACCGCATCCATGTATGGGTTAGAGACCTATGACGCAATGGTTGTGCTGTTTTTTGGCACAACTTCTGGGGCAATTTGCTGCGGATACCGCACTACCACCAGCGACCTGCTTTACCTCAACACGGATTTGTACGATGTGGGTGATGGCGAGTGGTGGGCTGACTGGTGGGATTAAAAGAATCTTCTTCCAGCAGTAAAGTAGAAAGAGTTTCCGCTTAGGTCCGCTGCGTACACAAGAGCGTCCACCAAGTCATCGTGCTCTCCGTTTGGGAAAGAAAGCATCTCATGCTCCAGGCTGTCAATTCCAGGGGCACCGTTTAAGTGGAAGACTTTTCCCGCTTCGTACCGCGCGGCAAGGGCTCGGCTTCGGCTTACTTTGTCTTTGTCTGGGCGGATTGCGCGAGCAGGAAGGCTGGTCGTGCCGAGGATTTCCCGAACAAACGTGCTCTGGTGTTGTACGGCCTCAATGTTTAGCGACTCAATAAATCGTGGCTCCTCTGCATCATAGTTCAACCCGCGCAGGCTAAGCATGCGTTGCGGCCAAAGAATCTTGGGTCCCTTTGCATTCCCGATATCTCCATTGCGGGTAATGCCCGTAAGCCATTCTTGGTGCCCCTCGTTGATGCGCTCTTTCCAGGCGCCAACTACATACAGGTTATGGTCTTCGTCTTCAAGCACTTCCACTGCCGTGGTGTAGTCGCTTCGCTCGCTAATAGAAGAAGCAAGGTCAACGCCAATCCTTCTGGCGCCTTCCGGAAGCTTATCTGTGCGCTGAAACCAGTCGTGCCGGAAGATATTTCCACCCATAGAGGTAACGTCATTCTGGAACTGCAGCATGAAGATAGGAGTCCCAAGCTCCTCTTTCTTTTGGTTTAACGCTTCAATCGTGTACATCTCTGGCCAAAGGGGTTGGTCGTCTTCAATCGCCCTGCGCTGGTACTCCTGAATCCCTTTGCGCATAAGCTCGGCGTAGAAATCATCCTCGTGCCACCTTGTGCCCACGTACCATTTCTTAGAACCAGGAACAAGCATTGGGTCTACCACCTGCCAATAGGTATCAGAGGCTTTCTGGCGCTGCACGGCAGTGGCATTTTCCTTCATGCCAACCATGTCGTCCGCAAACAACAGGTCAAGACGGGCGCCCGGTTTAATTGAACCAAGACCGTCCGCAAAGCACGTAGCGTCTTTGCCCATGTTGACGCCTTTGATTGTCCATGTTTCGTCTGTCCACTTGTTGCCAACCACCCCGTTTGCCGCCCACGGGAACACCTCAGCAAAAAGCGGGCTTTCAATAAGGGTTTTAATTGCCCGTGAGCGAGACATTGAGTCGGCAAGCACGGCGGTCAAAATACCGATACGAATGTTTCCCTCGGTCATGCCAATAATCCTTGCAGCGCGAAAGATCAGCGCCGTAGTTTTAGCGTGTCCGCGCGGCATGAGCACCAAAGCCCGATCATGGCTGTCCATGAACTTTTCCATCTCGCGCAAATGTTTTGGGAAAACAAGACCGCTCATGTACTCGGCAAACGCCGCGTCTGAGGTGGCCGCCTTCTTCCGCAGCCACTCCCTGTACTCGCTGTTGCTAATACTAAGGCTCAATTTCTGTCGCCTTGCCCTCTATGGGCTCTTCCTTCATTGCCTCTGCCCATGCCTGCAGTCGCGCAGCCAGCTGCTCCTTGGGAAGGGTGTCAATCTCATGTGGTACGGCAGAGAGCTGAATTGCCGCGCCGTTCTTGCCTGTAATTTCTGTGCGTTCCGGCTCGTAGGCCCCAGTAAGCCTGGCAATGCGGTCAATGACCTCTAGCTGGATTTTCAGAAACTGCGCCTCGTTGTTAGTCCCCTTGGCCCGTGCCGCTGCCGCTGCCGCCATCTTGGCAACCAGGTTTGCCCGTTCAATGAGCTCACCTTTGTTTGTGGCTGGATCTGGGCTGGGGTCTACCCAAGACTTTTTAATTACGTAGCTATGCTTGCGAACAGTTTCTTCGCTTAAATTAACAATTCCAGAGATTTCGGACAAGGAAACCCCCTGGAGCATCAACATTTTAATGCGCTCCCGGAGTGCTGCTAGTTGTTCTGCCGGCATGCGGCCTGGTCTTGCCATGTAACAATGATAACATACCAATCGTAGAAACTACCGTTCTGGTCATTTATCTGCCTACAGCATAAAATGCGCCCAAGGGGGATTCCTATGTCTACAACTTATGACATTACTGCCGAGCAGGGAAGCTATTTAACTATTAGCTTGGTGTACCGCGACGCGTCTAACAACCTTGTAAACCTTACGGGCGCCACCGCCGCTATGCACGTGCGCCGCAGGCAGGGTGCACAAGAGGCATTCTTGCGGCTGTCCAGCTCCAACGGGACCACAACCGGCATAGTGCTTGGCACAACAAACGGCGCAGTCACCGTATATGTTTCTGACGAGGCGCTAAGCCTTATTGCTCCTGGGACGTATGTCTACGACCTGGAAGTCAATCCCGTTGGCGGGGCCATGACCAAGCTTATCTCTGGGTTGTTTACGGTCACGGGAGAAGTTACGAGATGACCGTTGAGGTTTCGGAACAGACCAGAACTATCAATGTGACGCAGCAAAGCAATAGCGTTACGGCTACAACGAATCCAGTTTCTGTGTCCGTAAACACACCAACGCTGACGGTCACGACCGCCTCTGGCGGCACCGTTCAAGGGCTTCAGGGGCCAGTTGGACCACAGGGGGCAACAGGCCCGCAGGGCCCAACGGGTGCCACGGGTTCCACCGGCGCTACGGGCGCTACCGGCCCGCAGGGGCCACAGGGCATTCAAGGAGAGACCGGGGCCACTGGCGCTACCGGGGCTACTGGTGCTACCGGGCCGCAAGGCCCGCAGGGTAGCGGAGCATCTCACTCAACATATACCCACACGCAAAACTCCGCCTCGGCAACTTGGACTATTTCGCACAACCTATCTTGCTTCCCATCGGTGGAGGTAGTTGACAGTGCAGGAACGCTGGTAGTTGGCGACATTACCTACATAGACAATAATACTCTTACTGTGCAATTTGTTGCCGCTTTTGGCGGTAAAGCGTATCTAAACTGAGGAGAGCAACATGAAATTCTTGACCGTACTAGACCTGCAGAAAAATGAATTGCAGAATGCTGTTATCCAAAACCTTGCCACTGACCCAGCATCTCCTGTTCAGGGGCAGATTTACTACAACACCGCCTCTGACGCGGTAAAGGTTTATGACGGGGCAGCGTGGATTACGCTTGCTACTGGTGGCGGAACCGTTACCTCGGTAACTGCTTCAAGCCCGCTTGCCTCATCTGGCGGCAACACGCCAAACATCACTATTCAAGATGGAACAACCACGCAGAAAGGCGCTGTTCAGCTTGAAAACTCGTACAGCAGCACATCCACGACCACCGCTGCGGTTCCTGCGGCTGTTAAGGCTGCCTACGACCTTGCCGCAGGCAAAGCAAGCACCTCAAATAAGCTGAGCGACTTTGCTGCAACCTCGTCTTCTGAGCTCGCTGGCGTTATCTCCGACGAAACCGGAACGGGCTCTTTGGTGTTTGCCAATAGCCCAACGTTGGTTACCCCCGCCCTTGGCACGCCTTCAAGTGCCACGCTTACCAACGCAACTGGTTTGCCGATTAGCACAGGTGTTTCCGGCCTTGGAACTGGCGTTGCCACGTTCCTTGCTACTCCATCGTCCGCAAACTTGGCCTCTGCGGTCACTGGAGAAACAGGAAGCGGCGCGCTGGTCTTTGGAACAAGCCCAACGATTGACGGCGTGACTCTTACCGCTACCGCAAGCACGCCAATTATTCACGGAATTTATCTTCCTGCAACTCACGGAATTTCTTTTGAGGGAACAACAGACGACGTCAACGAAACTCGTCTGGAGGCCACGGACCCCACTGCGGATAGGACAATTGCGCTTCCAGACGCAAGTGGTACCGTTGCACTTACCGCTAATAAGCTTAGCGCGTTTGCCGCAACTTCCTCTTCTGAACTTGCCGGAGTAATTTCCGACGAAACAGGTACCGGAGCCTTGGTATTTGCCAACACTCCAACTCTCGTCACGCCAAACATTGGTGCTGCAACCGGTACCAGCCTGGTTCTGTCCGGTGACCTAACAGTCAACGGAACAACCACAACAATAAATTCAACGACGGTTTCTGTTGATGATAAGAACATCGAGCTTGGTTCTGTTGCCACACCAACTGACATTACTGCCGACGGGGGTGGTATTACCCTTAAGGGCACCACGGATAAGACCTTTAACTGGGTCGACGCAACCGATGCCTGGACCTCGTCCGAGCACATCAACATTGCTACCGGAAAAGCGTATTACATTAATGGCACTTCCGTGCTCAACAGTACGACCCTCGGAAGCGGCGTAACCGGATCGAGTCTCACGTCGGTCGGGACAATTGGAACCGGCACATGGCAGGGCACAGCCGTTGGAATTTCCTACGGTGGTACGGGCGCAACCAGCGCCAGCGCAGCCCGCACGGCCCTTGGTCTTGCTATTGGCACAGACGTTCAGGCATACAACAGCACCCTTGCGGCAGTTGCTGGCGGTACATATACCGGCGACAACGATATTGCAACAGTCGGCACAATCACAAGCGGCACATGGCAGGGCACAGCAATCGCTTCTACGTACGGCGGAGCCCTGCGCTACAACACCAGCGCCACCTGGACCGCCGGAGAGGCAAAGACGATTACCCACAACCTTGGGACTAAGGCAGTTGTTGTCTCCGTTTACGACTCAACGGACGCGCAAGTCTTTTGCGACATTGTGACGGCGACCACAAACACCTTGACCGTCACAATTAGCCTTGCGGGGACCTACCGAGTCGTTGTTATAGGGTAAGATACGCCTATGACTAAATTCGTAGGCACGCTAAATATCCCATCTCTTTCTTCTGCGCCAGGAACAGCGCAAGAAGGAGACGTGTATTACAACACGTCAACAGACCAGCTTCATTATTATAATGGTACGTCTTGGATTGTTGTTGCAAGCGGGTCAGTGTATTATCAAACGTCGCAACCGTCTGGTGGCTCATATCAAACCGGAGACCTTTGGATTGACTCTGATTCTTTTCTTGGTGGGCCAATATCACTAACTGATTCGTCAAATAGCACTTCACAAACAACAGCAGCAACTGCAAATGCTGTGTTGCAAGTAAAAAAAGATTATGGGGTACTTTGGTACAATAGTACAACAAGGATAGCGACTATGCCACATTGGGCTGTTACTAACAACACCAGAACTAACAACAGTGGGTTTGTATCAGCGGTTAGAATTACTCCAGAACGTGACATCACAGTAAGTACAATTTCTTTTGTTAGTGTTGCAGCAAAATCAGCTGGAGTAACTTTATATAAATTTGGCATTTACACCAGAGTAGGAACAACATTTACATTAGTTGCCCAAACAGCATCAGACACAACTATTTTTAATGCGGCGAACACAAGGTACGACCGAAACCTTTCTACAGCCGGCGGATATCCTGCAACATATGATTTTGTTGCCCAGGGTGAATACTATTTGGCAATTTTAGCTGTTGGCGCCTCGGGGGGCACCATGGCATGCGGCACTAGTGCTGGAACTGTTGGGAATGCCATTGCGGCACCTCTTTGGGAAATTCAATCACAAACTGATCTTCCAGCAACTTTTGTCGGCTCGACTGTTACAGGTGGAGCTCGCGTTTATGCGGAAGTATCTTAATGGAGTATAAATGACTAAAATTATAAGCTCTATGAATATTCCTTCTTTGTCAAATGCACCAAGTTTTGCCGAAGAAGGAAATCTTTATTACAATACAGTTGCGGACAAAACGTATTTTTATAATGGTTCTTCATGGGTTGCATTAAAAGGCAATTCGGCTTCATATGGCCCTGTAGCGCCGATTGGTAAAGTGGCTGGTGATATCTGGATTGATTCAAGCTCCTCTCAGGGAATTAACAGTTTAAGCAACAGCACCAGTAGTTCTTCCACAATTAATGCGGCTACTGCAAATTCTGTACTAGAATTAAAAAAAGACATTTACATAAATCAATACGGCAACCCAAATTACGTTTTTTCTTGCCCGCCTATGCTAACCGGCAGTAGCGGTATAGGTTTTTTAAGCGGTCAAGTTAGTTATGTTAAAATTGTCTCAATGTTTGACCTTACGGTTAGTTCTTTTTCTACGTACAATAACACCAGCGTAACAACTGTCCCAGCATTAACACTTTGTCGAATGGGGCTATACACTCGAAGCGGGTCAACTTTCACGCTTCAGGCAAGAACCGCATCATTACCAAGTTTTTTTAATGCACCTTCTCAGTCAAGAATAACAGCATATTTTGACACGGCTGGTGGTTATCCAGCAACGTATAATCTTGTTGCGGGTCAATCGTACTGGGTGGCCATAATAGTGGTTGGAACAACTCTTCCCAGCCAATTCTCCCCAACTAATACCCCACCAACAGGTTTTGGCACTGCTACTGGAAATCAAGGAAGTTATGTGCGCAGTGGACAGACTGACCTTTTGGCGACAGACGCAAGCGCATCAATCATTGCTGGCGGAGCTCAAAGGTATTGGGAGGTTGGATAATGGATGTAATTATTGAAAAAGCAATTTATAATGAAGAAGAGGGTCTTTGGGTGCAAATTGTTAAAGATGCAGAAACTGGAGAAATTATCGGTAGAAATAGTAGGGCAGAGCCTTTTGTTGAAGAGGGGGAAGTAAATGGGACTTAGACTGTATGTGCACAATGGAACTACTTGGGTTGAGCAAACAAGCGGTAGTGACTCTATTGTCACCAGTGTTTCTGGGACATCAAACCAAGTAACCGCTAATACCGTCTCTGGCGCCGTTACTCTTTCGTTGCCGCAATCAATTGCAACAACTTCGACCCCAACATTTAGCAATTTAAATATTGGATCTGGCGGAATGGCACTTACCGGCACTGGCGGTCATACCGATCTTATGGCCGCGCTTATCGCTACAAATACCGGGCAAGACTTGACCGCAACGGACTCATCGACGTCAAATATTATTGCGTGGAACAGCGCATCGTCATATGGAATAGCTGGGAAAATGCCGACGGCGACAGCAAGCGGAACAGGGCATTACATTACCCTCAACATGGCTGGTCTTTACCACATCTGCGTTTCGCTTCGGCTACTTGGCGGTTCTGGGTTCGGCGCAATCTCTCTTTGGACCGGCTCTTCTGGTGGTTCTAAAGTTTGTGAAAACCAAACGCAAAACCAGACCAGCACAACAAAAGATATTCTTACACTCAATGTTTATAGGTATTTCAACAGTGGAGATATTTTTAGACTTACTGGGTTTGTTCAAACAACAAGTGCAAGTGCCGAAATTGTGAATGAAAGCACTGTCAATCGATTGGCGTGCGTTTATCTTGGTGCTGGATAAACTTTAATCAGAATAATATCCTTGTAATCTTTTTTAGTAGACGCGGTTGCTAATGCAATCGCGTTTTTTATTTGCGACAATACGAGCGTCACCAAGGAGAGGGAGGACGCATGACAAAATCTCAGTCAGATATTATTTTAGATCGACTTGATCGCATTCAACGAGACATTGACGCGCTTAAAAACGAAATGGCCGAAACGAGGGGCGCCTTTCGACTTGCAAAGTTTATCCTTGCAATCCTCGGCCTTTCAGGAGTTGGCGGACTCGTTACGTGGTTGTCGGGGCAGGGAAAATGAATACTAAATTTATTACAATCCTTGCGACTATTTGGCTTATTATCACCACATTTGCCTATGGCTTAGTGGTAAACCCCGTTTCCGGAAGTCAGATTAACTACGTTGACGCCACAAAGGACTACTGGATTACCGTTCCAGAAAACAGCTCGTTGCATCTCTGGACCGACCTATGCGATGACACCACGGCTGGATGGTGCGGCGGCATTGTTGACTCAATGCTCTGGCTGTATGACGGCCAGGGAAATCTGATTGCCGCCAACGACGACGCCTGGACAGAGCATACCGGCGGCTATTCGCTTGCATCTAACATCCTGATTCAAGTAAACGCTGGAGAATATCGCGTGCGCGCTGGCGTCTGCTGTGGCGACCCTACGGCAGATCGTTTCTACGGCAATCACTACTACCTGCACAGCAACTTTGAGGCAACGCTTGCCCCGGGAACGCCTTCGGCTACGTGGACACCTACCCCGCCGCCAACGCCAACGCCTACCCCAGAGCCAACGCCTACTCCGACCCCAGAGCCAACTCCAACCCCAACACCAGAGCCAACCCCGGTCCCTAACGTTTCCGGTTTGGTTATGCGCGTGTACAACAACTACAACGACCTAAACGTTCATCCGTGGGACACGGCACCAAGCAATGCGCCGTGCTATTCGGGAATTGTCCCCAACGTTGATTTTGATTGGAGCGGCGGCCCGGCAGCAGAGGGCTGCGACGCGGACATGTTCCTTGTGCACTTCTCTGGGTACATCACCGTCCCAGAAAGCGGACAGTGGGAGTGGCTGAACTGGTCGGATGACGGCTGGCACATGACCATTGGCGACACGGTCGCCCTGTCTGACTGGAACCTGCACGGCTGCGGGGGCCACTGGTCTGGGCCAAACGAGGGATACATGACTCTTGAAGCTGGGGTCTCCCTGCCTATTTCTATCTGGATGTACGAGTGGGGCGGCGGAGCCTGCGCTCGCCTCTGGTACGGCAGCCCCTCTGGCTATGGGGTTGTTCCGGAGTCCTGGTTGAGCACGTACGTCCTGCCGACCCCGGAGCCTACCCCGACGCCTACAGTCACCCCTACGCCGACCCCAGAGCCCACCCCTGAGCCAACCCCTACTCCGACACCAGAACCACCAACACCAAGCCCCAGCGTGGCTCCTACGCCCACGCCAGAGCCTTCTGTAAGCCCTACGCCGGTGCCAACACCGACGCCAACCCCGGAGGTAACACATGAGCCAACACCGAACCCGACTGCCACACCCGAGCCGACGCCCGAACCGACGGCCACCCCTACGGACTCTCCTGCCCCTTCTGTTGATCCCAGCCCTGTACCTACTGACACACCTGGACCAATTGATCCGGGAGCTGCTGTAGAGGCGGTAAGCGAAGCGGTTGGCGAAGCAGTTGCCGCAGTGGGCGAGGCAGTAAGCGCTGCTATTGACACTGTTGCAAATCTTGGTAACGATATTACTGAAAAAGAAAAGGAAGAGGCCCGAACGGTTGTTGGGCCAGCAGTCATTATGACCACGATTGCGCAGGCTGCAGCCGCAGCCGCACGGGGAGCAGCAGGCTCTGGTGGCGGTGGGTTTAGCGGCGGTGGCGATAGCGGTGGTGGCAAAGGTAAGGGCAAAGGCAAAGCAGGCGGTCGCCGCCATGGAGCACGGAGAGCCGGAGGGCAGAAGCCTCAGCAAGCCAAAGCGCAACAACTAAAAGCGGCCCAGAATGGGCAGAGGAGAGGTCTGAAATGAGCAAGTGGAAGAGCCTGTTGACGCAGGCGGTTAATGATGTGGTGAGCCAGTCGTGGACCATCTTCGGTCTGCTGGTTGGTTGGATTGTTTTGCCGGACGGTGAGACGCGGGATTTTGTGGGGGCAACCCTTGCCGTCCTGACGTTTGCCTGGGCAGTCACCATGCCGCTTCGCGTGTCGTTTGATGACGAAGAGTAGTGTATAATCGCCGCATGGCGACATATGACTATGCATGCAACGAGTGTAAAGTTGTGGTGGAAATCGTTCACCCCATGTCCGATGAGTCGGAGCATCCCTGCCCGCGCTGCGAACGCGCCATGCGAAAATTGATCTCCCTCAGTGGCGTTGTGTTTAAGGGCGAAGGCTGGTCCAAGATTGACCGCAGGGGCACAGGCACCGACATTTATCTCGACTAAAGAGAAACGCCCCGCACATGCGGGGCGCTCTCCGTATCAGCCATCCTGATTGGCGTTATCGCTTAAACCAGGACCCGACCTTCCCAAGAAGGGACTTCTTTTCAGCCTTTGGGGCCACGACGGCCTTCTTGGCAGGAGCCTTCTTCACCGGCTTCGCAGCTGCCTTGGTGGCAGGCTTTGCAGCAGGTTTAGCGGCAGCCTTCACAGCAGGCTTTGCAGCCGGCTTAGCTGGGGCCTTTGGGGCCACCTTGTTATTCTTGACCATTACTGGCCTCCTTGTACTTGCGGCTATCTGCCGTAAGTAGACTATACCACATTACTTTGCGGCTTCGTCGTCCCAACCCGTCTCGCCAGCAAGGCTGCCAGCAAGCTCGTCAGGGATGCCGTCGCCGTCGGTGTCAATGGCTGAGCCAGCAATGTGAGCAGTGTCCGCAAGCGCGGCCTTCTCCTCAGCCTTTACAGCCTTTGCCTTGCCCACGCCAAACTTCGTGTCCTCTGGGTTGAGGGCGCGAACGATGACCTGGAGCGTCGCCGCAATGGCGCCTGAGGCAACCGTGCGGAAGTCCTGTGCCGTCATGTCAAGGATTGGTGCGCCGGTCGCAAGCATGACCGCAATACCCGTGGCAAGGCCAACGCGTACCGCTTCAAGAAGCGCCTCATCAACGCCCGTATTGTCGAGAATCCACTTAACCTTTGAAACAATTGCGCTCATTGTGTACCTCCAAATTACTTCTTGATACCAGTGCCGCCGCACGCTGGGCATGGAACCGGCTTAGCCGGAACTGGCGCAGATGCAGGTGCTGGGGTTGGTGCTGGGGTTGCGGCAACAACAGTGCCGGCCTCAATAATGATGGTGTGCTTAAACGCAGGGGCAACGTGCTTCTTTGAGAGGCGCTTGCTGTCGCACAGCTTCAGCAGGGTCTCCTCGCTGATCTGCACGCCAAACTGCTCCTTGCCCTTGCCGGATCGCGTTGGGCACGCCCACTGCCAGCCGAACTCTGGGTCCCAGACCGCAGCAGTCATGTGGCCATACGTGCGGTTAGGCTGCTTCTGCTTGACCCACCACCACTTCTTCCATCGCTCGTGCCACTCAGACACTTCAAGGTCTGCCGGATATCCAAACGGCTGCTCCACCCACACGCCAATAGCCGCGCCTTTCTTGGCGCTGGTAATGACGTCGTTCCAGTCCTTGGCCCAGCGCGCCTTCGCGCCAAGCTGCTTCGCGGTAAGGATAAGATCACCAAGGGTTGAGCCGTTGTCGCTTACGCCCTGCTTGTCAATCTTTCCAGTAGCCTTAGTCTTGGCTGCAATGCCGTCCGCAGCAGAGAAATCTCCGCCCGGAGCGTACTTGTTCACCCAAGAAACCATTGCCGCGACTGACGATGGGCCGCAGTCGTCAAGAATGCCGCCCTTCTCCTCGTGGTCGAGCTGCGACTTGACTTTAAATCGAACTCCCATAAGAACCTCCATACTGAATTGCCCGCTATGGGGCTTACAGTATTTTACCTGGAGGTCGTTATTTATTCACGCGCCTCTAGTTCTGCGATTCGAGCCTCTAATGCCTTGTTTTGAGCGTAAAGAGTGCGCACTGCCGAAAGGAGCACAACGCCCATGTGCTGGTAGGCCCATGAATCTGTTTGGCCATCTTCGTTTTTAATAACAAGATCTTCCCAGGCAGGATTATCTTCGCCGTCTTCCGCAATAATGCCCAGTTTTGTTTCCGCCGGTTCTTTTTCGCCAGTTGGATTGCCGTCTTCGTCTTCTATGTTAGCCCTAAATTCCTCTTTGACCGTGAAGTTTGCTGGGCGCAACTTTACAATGTCTTCAATGTCAAAATCGGTGTAAGAAATATTCTCTTTATACCTTCGAGAAGAGCTTAGGCGGCCAAGATACGCAGTTGTTGCGTTGGCACTCCAATACGCCGCAACAGTTCCCACTGTTTGCACGCCAGTAAGTCGCCAACCAGCAGCGGCACCAGTCACGTAGTACAAGTTGCTTTGAACGTTTTTTGAGGTGTCAGTAAAATAAATGCCCGCTGTTTGATTGATATAAATAGAGCTTCCTGAGCCATAAGCGTTCAAGTCGTAAGTGCCATTTAGCGTTACCCCGTTAGCGGTAACTCCGCCAGTTGCGGTAATCAAACCACTAAAGCTGCCTGTACTGCTAGAGTTCAGGGCTCCAGTAACATCCATCCTGTCGCTAACTTGGAAATATGTACCGTTATGCGTAATGTTTCCTAAATCTGTATTTGCTGAGTTTCTAAAATAAATTGTTGGGTTTACGGTTCCGCCACGCAGATACAAACCACCATGATAAGTATAAAAATACCCATTGGCAACTAAGCGGTCACCCGTAATATGGGACCCAGCAGTAAATGCGCCGCTTGTGTTTATGGTGGTTGCTCCATCAGAGGAATACAGGTTCCCCCCGCCGTCATATATTGGGTTTGTTGTTGCAGAAGTGAAAACTATTTCTCCGTCTGCAGGCTTTGGCGTTCCATCAATGCCAGACGTAGCTGAGTCTCCACCAATACTTTCAAAGTTAGATCCAAGCGCCATAGAGCCAACGCCAATCATTCCAGGACTTAATGTTGAGCTAATAGCGTCGGCGATAAACACACCACCGGGCGCCACAAGGGTTAATGTTTTGTATCCATAAACTTTCGGTTGTGAAGTTGTTGGGGCAGCAAATGCATATGGGGACTTAAATTGGAACGTAGTACTGCTAGGCACGGCGGTGACTCGCACCGCTCCAGTCTGGGTGGAAACCTGGGACCAGGCGCTAAGGCCCGTTCCACCCGATAGGCCGGTAAATGATACGTATTGACCAACCCCAATATCATGAGCAGTTGTTGTTGTAACAGTCCAAGTTGCCCCCACGGTTGTCCCGCCGGTAATAGTGCTAATGTTGAAAGAAGAATAAGAAACAGTATTTACCGCAGAGTTTTGCTTTGCATTAGACCAAACAGTAAATAGCGCCCCGCCAACGTTCGTGCTGCCAACTGGTTGCGGCTTAATGTTGACAGAGCCAACCTGCGAAGCTCCAACAATAACGGCATCTGAGTTGCTTAGGGTTATATCAGAGGCGGTTACCGAACCAGTATTGGTAACAACAAAGTTAGTTGATGTAATTGCTGCGGAATTAAAAGAAGGTGTAATGGTCAGTGATCCAGCATCAATTTTGCTGGCAGAAATATTTGCAATTTTTGCGTTGGTTACCACGTTATTTGCAAGCACATCCGAAATGGTGATAGCGCTAAGCGCGTCAATTTTTCCAACGCCTGTAAGGCTAAATGAACGCGCAGTAATGTTTCCCGCTTTGTCTACTACAAAGTTTGCCGTAGCTGCATTAGCCTTCCCTGCCCAGAAACGGTAGTCGGCGTCTGCCCCGCTCATGACGGCGACGTTGTCTCCGGACCCAACACTCACGTAGCCAGAGCTATCGGCAACAATGTTGGTGGCGGTTAGGGCGGTTGCGCCGATGGTAAAACCACCAATGCGCCCAGTGGTTGCGGTAACTGTTCCAGAGAACGAACCGCTTGTAGCGTTGACTGCACCTGTAATGTTGGCGTTGCTGGCGTAGAGCGTTCCGCTGGCAGTGACGTTGCCAGCCTTGTCAACAACAAAATTGGCAGAAGCTGGAGCTGAGTTGCCAGCCCAAATGCGATAGTTTGTGTCTGCGCCGCTCAATACCGCAACGTTATTTCCAGAGCCAACGCTGACAAATCCTGAGCTATCTGCGACGATGTTGGTGGCAGTCAAGGAAGTTGATCCAATGGTGAACCCACCGATGCGACCCGTAGCGGCTGTTACCGTTCCAGTAAATGAGCCACTTGTTGCGTTGACTGCTCCAGTAATGTTAGCGTTGTTTGCATATAGCGTGCCGCTTGCCGTAACGTTTCCCGCTTTGTCAACAACAAATTTTGCTGACGCTGGAGATGAGTTACCAGCCCAGATGCGGTAGTTTGCATCAGCACCGCTAATGACCGCAACATTATTCCCTGATCCAACGCTAACAAAACCAGAGCTATTGGCCACAATGTTAGTGGCGGTTAGAGCAGTGGCACCGATAGTGAATCCGCCAATTTGTCCAGAAGACGCGCGAACCGTACCTGTGATGTTGGCATTGCTTGCGACAAGATTGCCGTCAAGGTCAACGGAGAACTCAGCAGAGTTTGGGTTGGCATTTCCTGCCCAGATGCCCTGGAATGACGGGCTGACGTTAGTGCCGACGCGCACAATCTGGTTGGGGTCAATGTCTCCGCCCACGGTGAGTTCGTCTGCGGTGACCGTTCCAATGTCAATGAACGAGCCGCCAGCAGTGACGCCAAGCAGGATGCTTCCGTCTGGCTTGCGGATAACAATGCTGTCATTAAGCACTTGGAAGACTGGCTCGCCACCGTCTTGGGTCTTAGCTGTGCGGATGTTCAATGAGGCAGAGGTCAGGTCGCCGTTTGAGGTAACGGAGTATGCTTTGCGCACGCGGATCGCCACGGGGGCGTCAATAGACGGCAATGATTGCGACGAGATGACCGCACCAAAGTCAATGTTAAAGCGATGGCGGAAGACAAACGTATTGTCCGAAGGGACGCTGACGACGTACCAAACGCCTGAGTAGACCGGGCCGCACGAAGCCAGTTCTATGTAGTCTCCTACAACAAAGTCATGCGGCATAGAGGTGGTAACAAACACGGAGTAAATACCCGCTGGGTTTGGTCCGGAAATTCTCTGCGCGTCAATAGAGAGAACCTGGTTCGCTTTTGAGATTGTTGGGATGTACTGCTGACTCTTTGCAACAAGCCCAGCATCAAGCGTGCTCTTGCTGGTGTTAGACACGGTGTAGGTAATGCCTGTCCCGGCAGTATCAACGGCAACAATTTCCCCGTACCCAAGCGGACCGTCTTTCTGGTCAATAATACCAACGTTTGCGTTGAGGCCAATAGACCGCGTGAGCTGGTCGGGGTCGCCAAAGTACGCACCTGTTACGCGGACATAGTCGCCAACCTCAAACATTGCGCTGGCGCCAACGGTTGCGGTTGTGGTGCCAGACTCGTACGTTCCCCATGGGGCAAACTCTGCATACACAGTGTTCTCCGACACCGTTGACCAATCTTGCAGGTAGACGTATCCACCAGTAAATCCTTGCTGCGCCTCAATGGCGTCAAGGTCGGAACCGTAGGATCGGCTGTTCCAAGAGGCAATTGTTTGTATTTGGCCAGTGCGCATAAGGTTTGCGTCAAGCACGCCGGTTTTGATATACGACGCGTTGATTGTTGTATCAGTTACGCCCACGGACATGATTGGTGTTCCGGCAGGAACCATCTTGCCTGAGGAGTCTTGGGTTGGCGCTGGGTTTACCAGGGTAATGTTTGGCCCGTCTATAGACAGACCAGACACAGCCTGGCCTGGAGACGCCACGGGGTCACTGCGAAATTGCGTTCGTTTCTTTTTGCCAGAAATTCTTCTCATTACCATATTACGTAGTTGCCTCCAAGCCTACTGTGACGTAGTCATCTGCCATTGGATACTGCGCCCAATCTGAGTAATTATACACTGACTCTTTCTCTGACCCAGCTTTTGCAATGGCACGAATGCGGAATTGATAATCTTGGTCTATGCCCTTATCGCCAGTCGCTTCGGTGTCTGTGGCAAGCTCTGCGGGGTCCCACGTGACTCGCGTATTAAGGCCCTTTGTCTCTATGGTTTTTTCCGTTCCGGTAAGCCATTTGCCAAAGGCTCCGCCTTGCTTCTTTTTGTATGTAACGGTGAATCCTCTTGGCAGTGATTTGCCAAGCAGATAACCAGCAGGGGTTAATTTAAACTGTTCCTCAGACTCTTCGTTGGATTCATCTGGGGTCATGACATAGTATCTGAATCCTACCACTGTTGTTCCATTTGTAATTACTTCTTGAACTCTGTATATGCCGTTCATGCTTACGCCTGTGGTAATAAGTTTGTTCGTTGCTGACGGCTCTGGTATGCCGCCAATTTGCACAATTGACCCATTAGCAAGACCATCGTATTTGCCCAAAATGGTTATAAGGGTTTGCGGGTTGCCACCCGACTCCGACCAAGAAACGGCTTTAACTTTATCAGTAATGCCAGCCTTTTTCTTGGTTACGGCAACTCTCTTCCTTGCACGCGTTCGAACTTGGATTTCAAAACCACCAGCTTCAACACCAGCTGTAGCCGCATCGCCAAAGGGGTATGACCATTGCAAGTCAAACA
>Ga0214917_10003711_pt1 | contig 17476 bp, 14 predicted proteins | sample LL_1208_BB_MetaG_FD_177983 | JGI IMG/M metagenome (GOLD analysis project Ga0214917, IMG submission 177983) | Freshwater microbial communities from Lake Lanier, Atlanta, Georgia, United States - LL_1208_BB | ecosystem: Environmental > Aquatic > Freshwater > Lake | place: USA: Georgia | collected... | reverse complement strand
GGCCGTGGCGATGCTGGGCACGCTCGCGCTGCCGCCGCCCGTCGCGGCCCGGGGCTGGATGAACGTGGGCATCGCGCATGCCCGCAGCGGGGCATTTGCAGAAGCGGTTGACTGTTTTCAAAAGGCGGCGGGGTTCGATCCGGCGTCGGCAGAGATCCGTCAACTCCTCGACCGTGCCCGGGCGGCGGCGCAGGCCCCGGGGCAGCCGAAGGAATCCTCCAATCGCTCTTCCGGATCGCAACGAGCCGGCCATGGGCCTCAGTCATGAGAAGGGTGGCTCGTCCATGCGACCATTAATCAAGTTCCCGCGATCCTGGCCAGGCGGCTTGATGGCGGTGTGCCTGACGACTGCTCTCGTGGCCACGGGCCTGCATGCGGTGCGGCAGTGGCGGGTGCTCGATACGGTGACAGGTGTTCCGTATCTCGACGACTCGCTGCGCGCGGGGTCTGCGGCGCTGCCGGCCGGATGCCGCTCCGCCGTGTTGGAGCCATTCTCCCTTGACTCCCAGTGGTATGTCATGCACACATCGCAGTTGCTCCGCGATTCCGCGGTGCGGGTGCGAATCACTCGACAGGATAACTACCCCTACGGTCGCGAGGTTCATTGGAGCTCGGCAATTCCTTGGGTCACGTGTGCCACGGCCACGTGTCTCGCGATCGGCACGGGCGGTCCGGCAGTGGAACAGGTCGCGACTGCCGCGATGCTCGTACCGGTCATCATCCAGACAGTCGGGGCCGCGCTGCTGCTCGTCGTGGGCTGGCGGGCGTGGGGCTTTCCGGGTGGCTTGGCCCTTGCCGCGATGTATCTCGCGTGTCCGGCGATCGCTGAACATTTCACGCCGTCCGACATAGATCATCACGGCCTGGCCGAGACCCTGGCGGTGGCGCAGGCGATCGCGTTCCAGACCGGGCTGGCGGCCGCCGCGCGGGAGCGAAACGGGCTCGCGGGAGTACGCCCGCCGGGGGCATGGTGGGTGTTCGCCGGGTTCCTCGGGGGGTTGGCGATGTGGATCAACGCCCAGACGGCGCAGCTCGCCCTCGCGGCATCCACGCTCGGGTTGATCGCCTGCCTGAGTGTGCCGCAGTATGGGATACGCGAGCGACTGCGGCCCGCCGACGTGCTCGTATGGGGGGCGTCGGGGGCACTGACGTCGCTCGCATTCTACTGCATCGAGTATTTTCCCGCGGTCTGGTCGAGCCGACTGGAGGTTAATCACCCGCTCTGGGCTTTTGCGTGGCTGGGCGGGGCGGCGTTCCTGGCGACGTTCGTCGGCCCGCGCGGGCAGGACTGCGGCGCTATGCGTCCAGGCCAACTTTTGGCCACGCGACTGGCCGCCGGGCTCGTGGCGGTGCTGCCGGTTGTGCTCGTCGGCCTGTTGCGGGAAAGGGTGTTCATTCCGATCGAGCCCTTCGTTTATCAGCTTCATGTCGAAGCCATTAAAGAATACGAACCCCTTTTCACTCACTACGGCAAGTTTGACGATACCTGGGCGGCGGTCGGGTTTTTTCTGCCGCACCTGTGCGCGGTGATCCTCACCGGATGCTGGCTGCTCGTCGGCAGCAAGGACTGCGGCCGGATCGCCATGACCGCGCTGTTCTTCACCACGACGGCGCTCGTCTTCCAGGCCGCCTCGGTCATGCAGGTGCGGTGGCAGCACCTGGCCGCCGGCATCTGGGCGGCGTATGACGCGGCATTGATCGCCGGGCTCCTGGCGGCAGATTTTTCCAAGTGGAAGCGGTGGCTCGTCTGCGGCACGGTGCTCGTCGTGATGGGCGTGGTTATCGCACCGATGGGGCTCCTAGGCATGGATGCCGTAAACGAGTTGCGGGAGGGCGTGCAGAGCGTTCCGCGGGCTTTCGCCCCGACGCTGATGCTTCGGGAGATCGGGCATGCGCTGGCCCGCGAAACAACGCCGCGGCAGCCGGTCGTATTCACCGATCCAAGCAACGCGACTGAACTCGCCTTTTACGGAAACTGCCAGGTGATCGGCACGCTCTACTGGGAAAACGAGGCGGGGCTGAAACGGACGGCGATGCTGTTTCGTGAGCACGACGAGGCGGCTTTTCGGAAGGCACTCGAGGCTGCGGGCGTGACGCACATCGTCATTCCGTCGTGGGTCGGGCTGGCCTGCGCAAAGGACTACGACTTCCAGGGCAATGGCCGGCCGCTCGGTGCACGAAAACCCTCGTTCGTGGACCGACTTGTGGACGGTCAGGAGCGCCCCACGTGGTTGGAAGAGCTGCCCACGCGGCTGCCGGAGAAGTTTGGAATGAAGCGGTCGTGGATCAAGATCTACAGGCTGCGGGGCGAGCCCACGACGCAACCGTGATGGCCCGGGGCTCGGCGGGGAAGTTCCGCTACTGGCCCGCCTTGCCGGGCGCGGGTGCAGACTTGTCGGGGGCGGAAGCGGGTGCCTCCGCCGGCGGGGCGAGCCGCTGCCGGAGCTTCTTTGCCTCATCGGCCCGCTCGGTGTGGTCGAGCACATCGGCGAGCCGCTCCGTCGCCCGCTTCGTGGCTGCGGCATCCTCCGGCCGCTTGTTTGCGAGGCCTTGCACGAGGGCCCGGCACGGCTTCTCGGCCGTCTTGTAATCGCCGCGAGCGATGAGCACGTTGCTCAGTTGATCGAGGGTGGCGATCGTATCCGGATGCCCGAGCCCGAGCGTGTTGTTGCGGATCACTGCGGCCCGGTCGAGACACTGCTGGGCGAGCGGCAGGTCGCCACGTGTTTTAGCGCAGTCCGCAAACGCCGCCAGTGCCGAGGCCGTCTGCGGATGCCGGGGCCCGAAGCGGACCTCGGAAATCGCCAGTGCTTCGAGGGCCGCGTCCTCGGCCTGCTCGGGCTGTTGTTGCGCCTGGCGGAGGGCTGCCAGGTGGAGGAGCGTCGGCACGATCCGCTTGTCGGCAGGGCCCGCCGCCCGCTGCTGGATAAGCAAGCTGCGTTCGAGCAGCTCCTCGGCCCTCTCGCCGGCCTTTCGAGCCGTCGGGTCTGACTTTGGCCCGCTATCTGCGCCGCGGGCGAGGCATGCACCCAGCCCCGCCATCGCCGCTGCGGTCGGCAGGCCGGCCGGTCCGGCGGCTTTCGTCGTGATCTCGACTGCCCGCTCGTAAAGCGGGGTTGCGCTCTCGTAGCGGGCGTCGAGCAGGTTGAAGTCGGCCAGATTTTGGATGGCCGCCGCAGTGGCCGCCGCGTCCGGCCCGGCGATTTTTTCACACGCCTTGAGTGCGCCTTCGAGCAGTGGCCGCGCCTCAGCGAACCGGCCAAGGCGGCCGAGGATCATCCCGTACTCGCCCACCACGGCCGCCGTCTCCAGGTTTCCCTGGCCGAGCAGCGCCTCGTAGTTGCCCGCGGCCCGCTCGGCGGCAACTCGTGCCGCGGCGTAGTCCCCGGCTGCCACGGAAGCGCCTGCCAGTTGGCGGCACGATTCGGCGATCGCGGGGTTGGGCTCCTTGAAGTTCGTTATCGCCAGCGAGAGCGCAGACTCGGCGGCCGACACGGCGTCGGCAGGGCGGCCAGCGTCGATCGCGGCCGTGACGGCGGCCTGCAGTTCTCGCCAGCGCCGCTCGATCGCCCGAGGGTCGTCGGCGGGGCGCATCGCCCGCACGGCGAAGAGCGCCGCCACTGCCGCGCATCCGACCGCTGCGATCAATGGCCATCGCGTGCGTCGCTGCTCGAGATTCCACCAACTTGACGGCTGGTCTGAGTTACGCGGGGTTCCGGCGGCGGGGGCCATGTCGGGAGAATTCCAGCAGAGTCGTATGAACTGCGATTAAAAATTGCCGGAGGAAGTGTGCCACGGCTTTGTGAGGATGGTATGAGCGAGGGCCCATGCCAGACAGACGAGGAGGGCCGCCCCGGCCCACGGAGCCGTGCGGAGCATCGTGCGTGGTCGATACTCCCACACGATTTCGTGGTCGCCGGCGGGAACTCCCACACCCCGCACCGCAGTATTGAGACGAAGTGGCTTGGCTTCGTTGCCATCGACACGCACGCTCCAGTCCGGGTGCCACGAGTCGGCCAGCACAACGACGCCGGGCCGCACCATCGACGCGGTCATTCTGATGACGGTGGGATGTTCAGACTCGATCGCCACCAATCCCTCCGCATTTGAGACGTGATCGCCGGACGGCTCTGAAAAAGCGACGTTGGCCGGCTCGAAATCGGGGTTCGACATCATTGCGAGGGCCTGATCGTCCGCGGCCGGGATCACCTCAGTGGGCACGAAAACTCTTGGCAGCGCACGTTTGTTTTCCAAGATCCAAAAGCCGTCTCCCTCCAGGATCGGCACGTCCGAGACGCTTGGTTTTGAGGCGAAAACGATATACCGCACGTTCAGCATGTCGAGGATCGGCGGCAGCCTCATCGACCCATCCGGAGTGTGAGCGAGCAGCGGCTCCATCCATTGCGTGCGGGCATACTTGGGGGATTTGTTGGGGCGATGGGCTGCGAGGCCCAAAAGACGGGTGATTCTCATCGGATCGACGGCGTCGTAACCACGCACATCTTCCACGTGCCACGGCTGTGCCAGGTTGGGGAGCAAGCACTGCACCCCGATCATCCTGCCCCGCGGATAACCCTGCAGAGCCATCAGGATCGGGACTTCTGGAAAATATGTCGATGCTGGAGCAGTTCGCCGCTGGAGGCGTGCAAACATCACCGGCTCGAGGCAGAGAGCGAGCACGAAGGCGGCGACGGCGATCTTTGGGCCGCGATTCGGCATCGCCGCGAGCAAAAAACCCGCAGCCAACGCAAAACAACCAGCCGCGGCAATCGCCCATCCCCGCCGCCACTCGAGCAGCATGGTCTGGAGTTGTTCGACGGGAATCCACGCGGCGGCTCGTCTCGCGAGCAAAACCCTCACGTGTTCCGGCGGCTCGGTGGCCGTCCACCGATACATGATGAGCATGATCAGAGCCACGCCGAGCGCAACTGCCGCCGCACGTAGGCCATACCGCGGGACGACCGACACCCGCCCGAAGGCATCAAAAACGAGCGTTATGAGAACCAGCTGCGAAAACGCCGTCATGAACACGGCGCGATTCCAGGAGAGCATGTTCAGCGGCCACAGTCGTTCGATAAAAACCAGGACGGGAAGATCGATCTGCCAGCCGATCCCCAGAATCGCAAGGGGAATCCAAAACAACAGTTCTCGCCGCCGGCCAGTCAGCCACGGCGCTCCGAGGGCGATGAAGAGGATGGCCGCCGTTCCCAGATAGGCCCCGCCGGTGCTCTCTGGCATGTTGCCAGCGGGGCCAACGTAGGTAAGAAGAGGCCGCGAACCTCCGAAGAACTCGGGCACCACGAGCTGCCAGAGCGCTTCGGCGCCGATCGGCGGCCGCTCCTCCGCGCCCGCGCTGCGCTCTGCCATGCGGGCACCGGTGCCGCTGTATTCGAGCAGCGGCAGCAGGTGTGGGCTCGCGATCAGCAATCCGAGCATCCATCCAGCTGCCGCCGAGGACGTTGCCGCCCCGATGCGGCCGAAACTACCAGCAGCCGTGCAATGCCAGAGCAGTCTGAGGCCTGCTGTCACGAGGACGAGCGCTGTGATGTCGGCGGCACCGCACACGACGGCCATCGCGGTAACCAGGGCCAGGCCGGCTGTTGCGCGGCTGAAGGGACGTTGGAAAGCGGCGTCGGTGGAATACAGCAGCCAGGGCAGCCAGCAGACCGCCGCGGTCAGGCTCGTGAATCCCTGCCACACGGTAAGAAAGCCGAGATAGGGCGAGATCGTTGAGCCAATGACGGCAGCCGGGCCGGAAACCGCCAGGCTCCTACGGAGGAACAGGTACGTCCCGAGCCCCATGACCACGCTCTGGGCGAGTTGCATCCACACCAGGGTCTGCGGAACGGGGATTGCCACGTAGAGCAGTTCAAAGGGCGAAAACTTGTTGGCGATGGCGAACGGGGTTCCGCAGAAGATCGCGGGATTCCAAACAGGAATTCGGCCCTGCCTGTATTCCTCCGCCATGAACTCGCGGGCAGGCGCCGCGATCCGAACCAAATCCATCAGCACGTTGTCGTTCTTCACCTCATCGGGTCGCGAACGACCTGTGGATGTGTGAAATCCCGGCAGCATGAGCAGGTCGGATGGGCAGTTGATCGTCTGCCCCGTGAAGCACGCAGCCCCGAACACGAACAGGGCCGGAAGCGACCACCCTATCGCCAGCCAGACGGGAATCGGCAGAAGGTATCGCCCCGCGGTGCTTCCACTCGCTGCCCACGGTCCGTTCCCGCCGCGGCCACCCGCACTATTTGTTGTATTCCGACGCATCACTTGCAACGCAGAAGAAACGCACAGTGAATCATGATTGAGCCTACCGGGTCGTCCGTCTGGTATTCATTAGGAGTCGCCGTGGCTACTCGATCAGCGTGACGGCGTACCATCATGATGAAATATCGACGGCCGACAACCTACGCGGCGGTGGTCATACCAACGGCAGCCGCGATTCACCCGTTTGGAGCACCGGAGTCACGGCTGACGGCCCACACGATTCTCAACTTTCACTTACGAAGCACAGGCACGCGAGAATGTTCCCCACCTTTTGCTCGTACGTCTCGCTCGCGACGTACGATTGTTGCATTTTGATTAACTCGAGGCGGTCTGCTGGCCGCAACGATAAGATTCTGTTGACAGCCTCCTCGATTGTCGCGCCGTGGACTGCCCACGGATACTGGCGGCCTGAACTCGCGGAATTGATAGACCCCAGTTGCCCCCACGAGACAGCCTTGAAGAGCCGGCACGGTGTGTAGCCATTCACCCGCTGCCAATCACCCACTATCGCAGCGCCGAAGACGGACTGCCGCACGAACAGGGGTGACCATTTCTCTGGAATTCCCTTCGCGTGAACAAATTTCAGTCCAATCTGCCGCAAGTGCCGGCGGTACTCTGTTACGGCAGACTCATTGCCCTGGTTCAGGTCGTTATTCCAGATTGATCCGACGAAGAACTCCGTGTTCTTGTAGGCGTTGCAGACCGGCGGGCGGAAATCTTGCTGCAACGTCGGAGTGCCCCAACTCTGGTAAAGCGTTTGTGTCGTCGAATCGAATCCCGAGACACCCTCCAGCGTCGGGGAAGCCCTCTGGACACTGCGCGTGGCCATCGCCGTGAAGATGGCCTCTGTCATGACTTGCAGTCGTATATATCGCGACGGCTCGATCCCTGCGATGCAGTCGTCGCAGTTGTGCAGGCAGTACCTGAAGCGACTTGAGCGCGGCAGCCACGAACTGGCCACGTTGACCGCAATAATCACGTCGCCGACGTCGAGTATTCTTTGGCTTTGTGGAGAGTCCGAGACCCAAGTCACAGGAACACCAAGTTTCCGCATTGCGTCGTAGAAGCCCCTGTGGATGAAGTAGTGTGTATGATTCGGGAACTTAAGACCCCACACGACAACCTTGCCGGCATTGAGGCGAGTGAGCCATCCTTTCATCGTACAGCCCGCACGATGGAGCGTACGCCCTCGATCGCATGCACCAAGAGCGTCAAGAGCTTGGTTAAGGCAACGACTCTCATTCGCTTGTACATAGAGACGAGACTGTGGCACCTGCCGAAATTGGCGTCCTTCGCGTTCACTGTCCCCGCCCCCAGGGCAGGCAGCACTTGTACTCCGATGCATCGCTGCCGACGGGTCACGGACGGGAAGAGATTCGCGGACGAGTCTAACGCTCGGTCTGTGTGGTTTTCGTGAGCGGACGGCAGGGTCGCTCATTTGGTTCAAGCATCACGAGGAACGTTTCATGGCCGACAATCCGCACCGCGGCGGTCCATCAACAGCCGTGGAGAATCTGTCGTCGCAGGCCGCAGTCATTCTGTGCGCGATTCTGGCGTGCGTCGTGCTTGTCTACGGACAGATGTGGAACGACGGCGTTTTGGACTACGACGATCCAGACTACCTCAACAGCGTCGTGCGGAAGGGGCTGTCGTGGCCCGGCCTGCAGTGGGCGCTTCAGCCACACCATTGCAACTGGCATCCGCTCACGTGGCTATCGCACATGCTCGACTGCACGCTCTTTCCCACGTGGTTCGGGGCGCACAAGCTGCACAACCTGGCGCTGCACCTTGGAACGACCGCGCTGTTTTACGTGTTTTTGCTCCGCGCCGGGCTGCGGACGCCGTTTGCGGGGGCCGCGGCGTTCGTGTTTGCGCTGCACCCGCTGCGGGTCACGAGCGTGGCCTGGATCTCGGAGCGCAAGGACTGCCTGGCGGTGTTCTTCTGCATGCTGGCGATCGTCTGCTACCAGCGTTATGCAGCGCGGCCGTCGCCCGGGTGGTATGCCGCCACCTCCGCGGCGATCGCCGGCGCGCTGATGGCCAAGCCGCTGGCGGTCATGCTCCCGGCGGCGTTTCTGGCTCTCGACGTCTGGCCGCTCGGCCGGGCGGGCCGCAATGGCTTGGGCAATGCGAAGATCCGGATCCTCGAAAAGCTGCCGTGGCTGGCCGCGGCGTGCGGTGTGGCCGTGGTCACGATGATCGCCCAGCAGGAGTGCGGAGCGGTGTCTTCGGAGACGCCCTTATGGTTTCAGCTCAAGCACATGGTGTATTCGTATGCGATGTATCTCTGGCAGCTGCTTCCGCTCGGCCGTCATTCCGTGCTCTATCCGATCGCCGCGGTGATCCGCTTCCCGGCCGCTGGAACTGCCGCTCTCGCGACGATGCTGGCGGGGATCACGTGGCTCGTGATTGCCGGCGTCGGGTGGCGGCCCTGGCTCGCGGCGGGATGGCTCTGGTATCTCATCGTGTTGTTTCCCACGTCGGGCATCGTCACCGTCGGCGACCATGCTCATGCCGATCGATTTACCTATCTGCCGCATGCGATGCTCATCGCCGCGCTCGCCCGCGAGGCCCAGCAGCAGTATGACCGCGGCACGGTGAGTCGCGTGGTCGCGGTCGTGGCCAGCTGCGTGGTCGGCCTCGTGCTGCTCGGGCAGACCTCTGCCTGGGTGTCGGAATGGGACGATTCCCGGACGGTGTTCACGGCCTCGCTCCGGGCCACCGGGCCGAACGAACCGCTACTCCGTTTTTTGGGAAAGTGTCTCGACGCCATCGAGGACTTTGAGAATGCAGAAAAGTGCTTCGCTGCCGCCGTCGCCTGCGATCCCGACTCGGCCGAGGCTCAAGCACAGCTCGTTCGATCGCTCCTGGCCAACGGACGGGCGGCCGAGGCACGGGCGGCATTCGAGAGTCTCTCGGAGCGAAGCCCGGACGTCGCCTTGCGATGTGCCAAAGGCATGCGACGATGGCGTGACGACGGCAACTATGTGATGCCAAATGCCGACTTCGTATGGGACTATCTCGAAGAGCAGGGCACGAAATAATGCTAGCAGTGGCCGCGATCGGATCGCGACTGGCGGCGACCGCCGCCTCCGTGCTCATGGTTTGCTCACCGTTCGCCGCTAAAAAGGGTGCCGTTAAAAGATTCACGGACCCGCTGCACACGTCGCCAGGGGAGATTTTCAGCCGTGTTCCGCAATCAGCGTGTCATCGTCGTGATGCCGGCCTACAACGCCGCCGCCACGCTCAGGCAGACCCATGCCGAGGTGCTGTCGCAGGAGGACATCGTCGACGAGGTGATCGTCGTGGACGATGCAGGCAGTGACGACACGACTGCAATCGCGGCGACCTTGCCGCGGACGATCGCGGTGAGGCACGAACGGAATCTCGGCTACGGCGGCAATCAGAAGACTTGCTACCGGCTGGCTCTCGAGCGGGGGGCGGATATCGTGGTGATGGTTCACCCCGACTTCCAATACACGCCGATGCTCATCCCAGCCATGGCCTCGCTCATCGCCAACAGGGTGTACGAATGCGTTCTTGGGTCACGGATCCTCGGGGGCAAGGCGCTCGCCGGCGGCATGCCGATTTGGAAGTACGTGGCCAACCGGGGATTGACCTGGGCTGAAAACCTGTTGCTCGGAGCGGCCCTCTCCGAATATCACACCGGTTACCGAGCCTTCTCCCGGGGATTGCTCGAGCGGGTGGCGTTTGAACGCAACTCGAACGACTTCGTGTTCGACAATCAGATCCTGGCTCAAATTCACTGGCTGGGCTACACGATCGCTGAGATCAGCTGCCCGACAAAATATTTCAAAGAGGCCTCTTCGATCAACTTCGCCCGTAGTTGCACCTACGGTTTCGGCTGCCTCTCCACCGGCATCGAGTATCGACTGGCCCGCTGGGGCCTCACGAGCAATGCGCGCTTCCGGCCCAAGCAGCCCGCGGGTTTTCAATCCCCAGCTGTGGCCCCGCCGGACTCGGAGCTTGCCGCCAGATGAGCAACGCCTTCATGCATTCGCCCGCCGCCTTCGGCTCCTGCCTCCCCTGGGAGGCGCTTGATCGTGACTTGCCGATACTCGCTGCTCGGTATCGCTCAGGCTTTCCCTATCCCCATATCGCGATCGCTGATTTTCTGGTGCCCGACGCGGCCGCACGGCTGGCTGTCGATTTTCCGCAGCCCTCCGGGGAGGCCTGGATCAATTACAGGCACTTCAACGAGCACAAGTTTGGGCAGACGAAGCGCGCCCTGTTTCCGGATTCGATCGGTGCCGTCATCGACGAGCTCAATTCGCCCCGTTTCGTGGACTGGCTTTCGCAGCTCACTGGCATCGATCAGCTGCTGCCGGACCCGTCGCTTGAGGGCGGCGGCATGCACCAGACACCCTCGGGTGGATTCCTCAACGTGCATGCCGACTTCACCATGCACCACCACCGTCCCACGTGGCGGAGACGCTGCAACCTGATCGTCTATCTGAACCCGGAATGGCGCGAGGAGTGGGGAGGAGCGATCGAATTGTGGGATGAGGCGATGACGCGCCCTGTCGTACAGGTGCCGCCGCTGCTCAATCAGGCGGTGATCTTCGACACGACGGAAACCACCTACCACGGCTATCCAGACCCGATCCGCTGCCCGGCCGACGTCTCCCGCAAGAGTATCGCGCTGTATTACTACACGGACGAGCGGTCCGGAGTCGCAACGCCGCGGGCGACCAACTACCGAGCGCGGCCGACGGACTCGCTCGGGCGGAGATTCGCGATCTGGGCCGACAAGTCGGCAGTCGCCATCTACTCAGCGGCCAAGCGACGGCTTGGACTTTCAGACGACTTCGCCAGCCGGCTCTTGCGCCGACTGTGGCGGATGTGATGCCGGGTGCTTTACTCTGGTAGGTCTCCTGTATCTACCGCGGGCCTTTCCGAAAACACCCATGATCGCCGCCGAAGCTCCGAACGTTTCCGATGGCTGGCGACTGCTCGCCGCCTGCGGCCTGATCATCGCCGCCGGATTTGCGGCCTACGCCAACACCTATTCAGCGCCGTTCGTCTACGACGGCCGTATCCTGGAGCGGGAGTTGCGGCCGCTCGCCTGGGACAACCCCGCGGGCTGGTTCGAGATTTGGCCCCGGCCCCTGGGCTATTTCACGTTTCGCCTCCAATACACGCTCCACGGCCGCTGGCTGCCAGGCTTTCACGCCGTCAATATCGCCATCCATGTGCTCGCCGCGCTGTTTCTCTTAGGGAGCGTGTATCTCACCTGCCAGTCATGGCGGCCGTCTGCGGCGGTGCGGTCGGAGGCGATCGCCATCGCCCTGGGCGCGGCGCTCTTCTTCGAGTTGCATCCGCTCCAGACCCAGGCGGTGACGTATCTCTATCAACGATTCGAGTCGCTGATGGGGATGTTTTTCCTGGCGAGCGTGTTTTGCTTTGCGATGGGCTGTCGGGAGACGGGCGGCGTGGGCGAAGTCGCCGGGGCAGGGGGGCAGAGAACGAACTGGCGGAGCGCAGCCTGGCTCGTGGCTTCCTGGCTCGCCGTAACGGCCTCGATCGCCACGAAGGAAGTGGGGGCCGCGGCGCCTCTCGTGCTGCTGTGGTATGACCGAGTCTTCGTCGCTGATTCGTGGCGCACGCTCGGTCGCCGGCGGGGCTGGTTTCACGGGCCGTTTTTCGCGCTGATGGCAGCCTGTGCGGTGTTTCTCTTCATCAAACGAGAGCATTACGCCTCGGGTGGCATATTCAACACCACCCGAATGCCTGTGGTCACCTACGCCCTCCACCAGCCGTACGTGATCTGCCGCTATTTGGGGCTCGTGGTCTGGCCAAGCGGGCTGTGCCTCGACTGGAACTTGAAGCCCTTCGCCGATTCGCGGCAACTCCTGCCCGCGATCGCAGCAGTGCTCGGCCTCCTCGGCTTCACGGCCTGGGCGGCCGTGCGACTGCCTTGGGTCGGCTTCCTGCTCGGTTCGTTTTTTCTGATCCTCGCCCCCACGTCGAGCTTCGCGCCGATCGTGGATCTCGCTTTCGAGCACCGGATGTATCTGCCGCTGGCGCCGCTGAGCGTGCTCGCCGTGCTCGGGCTGCGGGGCCTCGCGATCCGGGCCCAGGTGAGCCGGCGGGTGCTCGTCGGAGCCGTGGCGGGGATCGCGGTCGCGCTTGGCATCCTCACTTACCGCCGCAACGATGTGTACGAGTCGGGACCCAGAGTGTGGGTGGACGTGATTCAAAAAGCGCCGCACAATCCCCGGGCCTTCTTTAACCTCGCCTGGCACGTGGAGGAGTTGCACGACGGTATCCCCACGGCGATCAATCTTTACCGCCGCGCGCTCGTGCTCAACCCGGCCCTCGCCGCCGCCCACCGCAGCCTGGCCGTGCTACTCTTCAACTCTGATCGGCGACAGTCGGTGTGGCATGCAAGGCAGGCGGTCGGGCTCGAGCGCTCTGCAGACAATCTGAGCAATCTCGGGATCGTGATCGCGGACGAGGATCCACGCGAAGCAGAGGCATGCTTTCGCGAGGCGATTGTCCTGAACCCGTCGATGGAGGAGGCAAAGGCGAACCTGGCGAAGCTGCTGGCCAGTAAACGGGCGACCGAGGCGGCAACCGAAGCCGAAGTCGAGGAACGCGAGCCGGCGCTCGTGAGCCCATGACGTGAAAGCCTTCTCCCAACGCCTCCATGCGGGCCAGGCCTCTGAATGAACGACTATCCATCTCTCAATTCGCTTCTCCGTCGCCTCTGGGGCCATCTGCCGGCCAAGCGACGAGGCCAACTCGTCGCCGTCTTCGCCTCGATGCTCGCGAGCGGTGCTGCCGAGATCGTGAGTCTGGCGGCCGTGGTGCCATTTCTGGCCGTACTCGCGGACCCCGCCCGGCTCTGGGGCCAGCCGTTTGTGCGCGGCTTCGCCGAGGCCTGCGGGCTTACGGAGCCCGGCCAACTGGTCCTGCCCGCGACGCTCCTCTTTGTGGCCGCGGCGATCGCCTCGGGAGCGATTCGGCTCTTGAACCTTTGGCTCTGCGGCCGGGTGGCTGCGGGCACCGGCAGCGATCTCTCGCAGGAGGCCTACCGCCGCACTCTTTTTCAGCCCTATGCCGTGCACGTGGCCCGAAACTCGGCCACGATCACCACGGCCATGCTCTCGCATGTCGATGGGCTCATCTACGGCGTCCTCACGCCGCTCTTGACGATCGCCGTCAATATCGTCGTGATGACAGCCATCGCGATCGGCCTCGTGACGATCGACCCGTGGGTCGCATTGCTGACCATTGCTGTCTTTGGCGGCGCGTATCTGGCGATTTCAGTAGCGCTGAAGGCATCGCTTGCCGCCAACAGCCGTGCGCAGGCGGCAAGCGGGCTGGTTCGCGTGCAAAACGTGCAGGAGGGCCTGGGCGCGATTCGCGACGTGCTCCTCGACCGCTCGCAGCCCTACTACATCGAGAGTTACCGCCATGCCGATTGGGCCACGCGCCAGCTGCGGGCCCAAGCGGACCTGATCGGGGCTTTTCCGATGTACGCGATTCACGCGGCCGGCATGGCGGGCGTCGCGATGCTTGCCTACGTGCTCGTCTCGCGGCAGGGCGGCATCGCGGCTGCGCTTCCCGTACTCGGGGTCCTCGCGATCGGCGCCCAGCGTCTTCTCCCGGCGATCCAGCAGATCTATGCATCGTTCGTGCAGATGCAGAATCACCAGGCCGGTTTTCAAATCATGCTCGATCTCCTCGACCAGCCGGCCCCCGACGCCGACCGGCCCCGCGCGGCCCCTGCCGCGTTCGCGGAATCGATCGCGCTCAATCGCTGCTCGTTCCGCTACCAGCCCGATCTGCCGGTCGTGCTCCGAGATGTATCGCTCGAAATCCGCCGCGGCGAGCGCGTGGCCCTCGTCGGGCCGACGGGAAGCGGCAAGAGCACGCTCGCCGACATCCTCATGGGCCTTCTTTCGCCCACGAGTGGCCGGCTGTTGATCGACGGCCGCGAAGTGGAGCCCGCGGCCTGGCAGGCGAACATCGCGCATGTGCCGCAGAGCATTTTTCTGGCCGACACGTCGATCGCGGAAAACATAGCCCTTGGCATCCCGGCGGCGAAGATGGACCGCGAGCGGCTCGAGGCGGCGGCCCGGCAGGCGCAGATCGCAGGCTTCATCGACTCGCTGCCCCGGGGCTATGCCACGTGCGTGGGCGAGCGGGGAGTGCGGCTCTCGGGGGGCCAGCGGCAGCGGATCGGCATCGCACGGGCGCTCTACAAGCAGGCGCCCGTGCTCGTCTTCGACGAGGCGACGAGCGCCCTCGACGACGGCACTGAAAAGGCCCTCATGGACACGCTCGCCGGCCTCTCTCGCGACCTCACGATCATCATGATCGCCCACCGCCTCTCGACCACGGCGTATTGCGACCGTGTGATCACCGTCTCGGGCGGCTCGCTCGCGGAAGCCGACGCTATCCAGCCAGAATGCTGATTCCGGGCAGCCCCGCGAAACTGCAAGACGATGTCTCGAGCCGCTTCCACATCGTCACGGGTGATGGGGATAATTTCGTCCACGAACGCGAGGATCGCGCCCAACGCGGGTTGGATCGCATCCCGGCGGTCGATGGCGGTGTAGCGGTGTAGAATCTCTTGCAGCACCTCGGCATCAGTCACCAGTCGTTCGTTCTTGCTGACTGCCCGCTCCAGCATTCGCTGGGTGTCGAACTTGTGGGGATGCGAATCCCCGACGAGATACATCGGGATGTTGGAATCGACGAAGATCACCGTGATCTCCGCCGCCGCGCGGCCGGGGGCGGCACGGCCGGTCCGGCGACCATCCCACGCTGGATGTCAGCGAGCATCGAGCCGATGTCGCCCGTTGGAAAATCATGGCAAGCCGCCGCCCTGATGGCCGCAATCTTTTCGGCCGGATCGCCCGCCGCCTGTTTCGTCATGCCCCCGGGCTTTGGGCGGCGGCCAGTCCGTCCAAACAATGCGCGAGGCGGCCCGTCAACGAGCATGAAACTCTTGGAGCGAGATGGGCTTCAGCTTCCGGAATCTCGCGAAGTCTCGATCTTCGGTCAGCAGCCGGCTGGCCCCGTGCTCGAGGCAAACCGAGGCGATCTGGGCATCGAAGATCAGATTGCCCCGCACGCTGGACTCGTCGATCAGGCCCCGCAGCAGCCGGAGGTAGTGGTCGCCCGGCGTCAACAGCCGCACCGACGGGCTGGCGAGCAGTGATTCCAGAGAATCGAGCGCGTGCGGCACGGGCGTCGGCGGATCGAAGAGGCGGTCGTGGGAGACGACCCGGAGAAACTCGCCAAGGCAAAACACGGGGATCGCCCAGGCCTCGTCCCCCTCGGCCAAAAGCCGCAGGGCTTTCAGCGCAACGCCATGCAAAGCCGACTCCTCGCGATTGGCGCAGATGAGGACGTTCGTATCGACGGCGATCACGACCGCCCTTCCATCTGCTCGAAGAGCCGATCGCGGTCGGTCAGATCCACGCCCGGCAGCGTGCGGCCGCGGGTGGTCTTCCAGGCGAGCCGGTAGGGTTTGGCGGCGGCAGGTCGCCGGGCCAGGCATGCCGCCAGGGCATGCTCCACGAACGCCGTGAGCGTCATGCCGTTTTCCGCGGCGCGACGGCGGGCGGCGGCCAGCAGGCGGTCGTCAATGTCGATCGTCGTCCTCATGCATATATCTGTATTCCGCATGCAGCATGATGTCAACCGTGGTCCTTGCCTTGGTTGATCTTGGTACTTGAAAGCAGGGGCCATCACGGTCTCGAAGCGGCCGCGGTGCTGCTCATGGATTCTGAATCGAGGCCCTGCATAATGCGTTTTCGCGGCCTGCCGGGTTGTCCTGCGGCCGCACCTGTTCCGACGGGTTTCGCGGAATGCTCCCGCCGGCCACCCAAGGGAACGGAGTGCGCGCCGGCAGTGCTGGCTCTTTTCCTGGCTAGGCCGTGATGAGTCGCGGGACGATCCGACCCGTGTGCACGCCGAACAACATCTCTGCCGATAAGGCATCCGGATGCCACGTCACCGTAAACGGCTTCATGAAGCATCGAGCGTCATGAGCCCGGCAAGAACCTCGACCGTGGTTTTTCCTTCCCGACCGTCGCCCAGCCTCGCCAGGGCCGTCTCCACCTCCGCGTCAGACGAAGGTCGGGCAACGATCCCGAGTCGTGTTCCCACAGCGTCGATCAGCTCGACCGCCTCGCGGGCGTCTTTCAAGACCTTGGCCTGTTCGGCGTTTAGAACCAGCGTGACCATGGTTCCTCCTCTCCAAGAGTTGGGTTTCGTGGTGTCCCGGTCGCAGCCGCGTGGCTCATGCCCACGGCAGCCTTACGGCATCGAAGGACTCGGCTCTTCAAACTCCAGGTTCATGAGCTGGGCCCGAGCCGAGCCCGTCGGCTGCTCGATTTCGGACGGGGCAAAACTGAAGAGATTCGTGATATCTGCCTGCGTGCGATCGGGAAGCTGTTCGAGGTGCTGTTCGACCAGGGCATCCCGGTCCTCGACGGCGAGCCCCTCGAACCGCGGATCGATCACCCGCACCCTGATCGATGCGGAGTTGTATCGGTACGCATCCGCCCGACTGAATCCAGCTGCTCGCAGCGCATTCTCCACGACGCGCGTCTCATCGGTGCGCTTGTCTTCCCAGGTTGATGCGGACGTGTTCGTCATGGCACTTGGCCTTTTACCCAGTCATGCACAGCCTTGGCACTCCTCAGAAAGCCAATCGTCTCCCCGGTGCCCTCGACGGCTTTGCGGACTTGGCGTTCCTGGCATCGCTTGGCTTTGTCGCCGGCAGATCAGGCCGAAACCCGCCGCGCGTGAAGAATTTCGCTCCCGTTGAGCTTGCGAATGTCGGTGGCCTCGAGCGTGAGCACGCCGACGGTTCGGCCATCGCCGGTCATGAACTCCACTTCAACCTCCGCGCCGTCGCCCCGCACATCCACGACGGTGCCGATATCGCCGGCCTGTAAGCCGTGCTCGGGAAGGCTGTGGACAAGCACGACGATTTCATGTTCTTTCGTTGTCATGAGTCGAGTTCCTTTCCTGGGTAGGCGGTGATGAGTCGCGGGACGGTCCGACCAGTGTCGATGAACCAGATCGTGGTGAGCCGTACCTTACGACCACGAGGTGTTTCGACACTTCCACGAACAGCGTATTTTACGCCGTATCTGGTCGTCACGCTCAGCCAGTTTTCACTGCTCCGAGCCAACTCGATCAAGTCGCTCGCTAAACGGTA
>Ga0214917_10003710_pt1 | contig 17476 bp, 16 predicted proteins | sample LL_1208_BB_MetaG_FD_177983 | JGI IMG/M metagenome (GOLD analysis project Ga0214917, IMG submission 177983) | Freshwater microbial communities from Lake Lanier, Atlanta, Georgia, United States - LL_1208_BB | ecosystem: Environmental > Aquatic > Freshwater > Lake | place: USA: Georgia | collected... | reverse complement strand
GCCCATCGACAAGCTGCGCTGGGGATTGCCCGGGAGCATCTGGACGCCACGCGGTCGATTCCAATGGCCTTGGCCTTGATTTAATTGCGGGCACGTTCTTGGGCGCGGAAGGCCGGCAGGGTAGGATAGGAACCATGAAACAGGAATACCGAGTGGCGGTCGTGGGCGTGACCGGGGCCGTGGGCCAGGAAATTCTCCGGGTGATGGAGCGCAGAAACTTCCCGGTGTCCGAGTTGATTCCCTTGGCCAGCGAGCGGTCAACCGGCTCAGAGGTGGTCTTTCGGGGAAAGAAGATGAAGGTTCGAAAACTGGAGGCCTCAGCCTTTGAGGGAGTCCAAGTGGCTTTTTTTAGTGCTGGGGCCACGCGATCGCGTGAATTTATCCCCGCGGCCCGAAAAGCCGGTGCGGTGGTGGTGGATAATTCCTCCGCGTTTCGAATGGATCCCCATGTCCCCTTGGTGGTTCCGGAGGTGAATGGGGATCTCCTATCCAAAAAACCGGGATTGATCGCCAACCCCAACTGTTCCGCGGCTATTTTGGCGGTGGCGCTGGCGCCCCTCCACCGGGCCGCGGGCCTGGAGAGCGTGGTCGTGGCAACCTACCAGTCGGCCAGTGGGGCGGGGGCACGAGCCATGCAGGAACTGGAGCATCAAGTCCGCGAATTTGCGGCTGGCAGGGAACCGAAGGCTGAGGTGTTCCCCCACGTTCTGGCTTTCAATCTCTTTTCGCATAATAGTCCGGTGGGGAAGGATGGCTACAACGAGGAAGAGTCGAAAATGGTGGAGGAGACAAAAAAAATCTTTGGCCTCCCCAATCTGCGGATGACTCCGACCTGTGTGCGGGTTGCCGTGCCACGTGCCCATTCGGAAGCAGTGGTGGCGAGGTTTGCTCGACCGCTTACGGTTGATCAGGCCAGAGCCTTATTGTCCAAGGCACCCGGCCTTCGGTTGGTGGATGACCCGCAAAAAAATCTTTTCCCCATGCCCAAAGATGCATCCGGGGACCTGGATGTACTCGTGGGCAGGATTCGGGCTGTGCCCGGAGATGAATGTTCCCTGGCATTCTTTGTCAGCGGGGACCAATTATTGAAGGGGGCTGCCTGGAATGCCGTCCAGATTGCCGAAGAACTTGCCAAACTGGGTGGATTGCCCAGTTAGGTGATAGCAAGGGGAGGTTTTAGCGACCGCCGGAACCGGGGATGGCGGATTGCCCTTCCCAAGAGGCGGGTTTATTCCAAGGAAGAGTGCTGACACTTTGATCGTCCTTCGGAGTCCCATCCGGGTTCTTCCCGCTTCCTCCAGAGGCACAAGCGGAGACTAAAACCACGATCCAAAGCCCGCCAACCATCCACGCTACGGTTTTCATGATTGCTTAATAGATGACCTGATCGCCCACTTCAATTGCCTGAGCAGGGGTGCCCGGCATCAGGTCAGCTACCGAGGTGGTGGCATCCACGGAGACCACCCTTAACTTGCCGATCATTTTTTCACCCCGGTAAATCACCATGCTAAGCCCCTCGACCACTTGATCGTTCTTGCCCAGATCTAGGATCACGAAGTTCCAGGTGGGATTGACCGCGACAACTTTGCCGGAAAGCGAAATGGACTTGGTGGCTCCCGGTCGTCTCATCTCCTCGCCCTCCCTCAACTTTTTTAATTCGGCCTCTATCTTCTCTTTAGACGAGGCCAGCAGCTTGTTCTCGCTTTCTGCGACCTTCACTTTTTCCGAAAGATCGCCGATTTCTGAAAATAGCTCAGCGGGTTTTTTGCCCTTGAGCTCATCGGTATAGGCTTGCAGTTGCTCTTGGGTGACTTTGAGTTTTGAGTTGGTGGAATCCAAATCGCTTTTGGTGGAGGTTAAATCCTTGTCCAACTTTTCCGCCTTGAGGGAAAGCTCCTGATTTTTCGCCTGGGCGTCCGTCAAATCCGACTTGGTTTTATCCAAGGTTGTTTTGGTTGATTTCAAGTCCTCGCTGGTCGCTCCCCAGTTTTCTCCTGCTTTCCCGACCGTGGCCGCTGGTTCCCCCTCATTTTCCATGAAGTTGGAGGTGTACTGCAGGCCCAAGGCGGGAAATTTACCGCCTTGCAGGCAGGATTCCACAGCCCGCAACTGCTGGCTGAAACGCGTTTTGGATTCCATGACCATAAAGGCCAGCCCTGCGGTGGCGAGGGAGAGGGCCACAGATCCTCCCAGACTTAATTTTCCTGCGATCGTCATGGTTCTTGTCTTGCGCAAGACTTCCCCATCCCCTGAAAATCCCAAGGGGAATTGGTGTTTTTGTTCTGCAGTTATTGGCAGGAGTGCGAATTCATGTGAGTTTCTTTTTTCGTTCCCGGGACATGGCATCCTCCATCTCTAGATCCGCAGCCTGCAGCTCGTTTTGCAACCAATCCGGCGAAAAGCCAAACGCCCCAAGGGATTCCACGGCAGTCATTTCCGCATGGTCGGCCGTTACGACTCCAATTTCGCCCCGTCCCGAATGGACCTGCACAATCCTTTCGATGATGCTATCTGCGGTTTGTCCGGCGGAGGCGTATAGAACGGCCATGGAATCATGGGGCCTCTCCTCCTTGCCACCCCGCTGCCCGTCAAACACCAGCGTGACCTTCCATTTTCCCGAATCATGCAGTCGGGAGAGTTGGCGGATCAATTCCTCGCGAGCGGAGGCGGGTTTTCGGGAGTGGAGTTGCCTTAAACCGGTCCAAGCATGGACGACGCTATGGCCATCGACCAAGAGGTAGCGGGGCGCGGGCTCCGAAGAGGGCCGCGCGGCCGGGCTCATCCCGCGGAGGGTTTAGGAGCCTTGGCTCCGGCGACTTTCGCTTTTTTCCGTTTCAAATAGCGCAGGCGTCGGCGCTTCTTGATCACCGCATTGTAAGGCTTTCCCATGGAAGGGATAGAGTGCGTGGGCCAGGCCTTGGGGTCAAGGTCGGAGCCGCGCGTTGCCAAAAGATCCCACCCTCTTCATACTTCCTCTATGCCGTTGGCCATTCTCCTGATTCTGGGAACCGCCCTATTCCGATGTCTTCGGCCTTGGGTAGGCGGACCGGAAAACTTTGCCCCCATGGCGGCTTTGGCGCTTTGCGGGGGGCTTTATCTTCCCCGCCCGTGGAACTGGGCGGGTCCTCTCCTTTGTCTGCTGGTCTCCGACGCGGTTTTGAACCTCCATTATGGGTTGGCCCTTTGGACCGGGTCCACGCTGGCCGCGATGGCGGCGTATCTGTTGATTTTCGTTTTGGGAGACTGGCTTGCCCGTCGGCCTTCCTGGATGGGGTGGTTGGCCGGATCGCTGGTGGCTTCGATCCTATTTTATCTTTTGACCAACACGGAGGCCTGGTGGTTTTTGCCCGGCTACGAAAAAAGCTGGGCGGGCTGGGTGCAGGCGTTGACTCTCGGCTTGCCGGGATATCCGCCCACATGGACGTTCCTGCGCAACTCGGTGGTTTCCGATATGATATTCACTTTGATTTTTGTGGTCGGGGTCGAGTGGGCGGCTCGGCGATTCCCGCAGAACCTGCGGCCCCGTCTCGCACGGATGCCTTTCCGCCCGGCTCGCTAAGTGGGTTCTCCCCTCCGAATCGCCGTAATTGCCGACACGCACGATCGGCTTCCAGCCTCGATGATGGAGGCCATCCAAACTGCGGATGAAATCTGGCATCTGGGCGACGTATGTGAGACGGCCACTCTGGAGCAGATCCGGAGTCTTGGTCCTCCCGTACAAGTCGTCCGAGGAAACCAGGATTTTCAGTCGGATTGGCCCATGAGCCTTGAACTCAAACGGGGGGACCAAACTTTTCATCTTTTGCACATTCCCCCGGTTTCAACGCCGCAAGGGGTGAAGTTTCTTTTGCACGGACACACTCATGTTCCCCGGGACCAGAGGATCGGGGAGACGCGTTACCTCAACCCCGGGGCCGCAGGATTGGCCAACAAGGGAGCTCCCCGCTCCTTTGCCTGGCTGGAGATCACGGAACGCAAAGAGCCGGTTTTCCGTTTGGCCGCGATCCGATAGACTTATCTTCCCCAGGATTCTTAAGGTTGGAAGCGGCGTTCAAGGGGGGATAATCTTGGCCGATGTCGTATGCGATCGTAGAAACAATGGCTGGGGTTCCGGTGGTGCTTCGTCCACGGGATGAGGCTCCGGGCGTAGCCGTCGGGCTTTTTTATCCGGCCGGTTCGCGGTACGAGGAAAGAACCGAACATGGGGCGGCTCATTTCGTGGAGCATCTTCTTTTTAAGGGGACCAAAAACCGCTCCTGCAAGGAGATCAGCCGTGAGGTGGAAGGTCGGGGCGGCGATCTCAATGCTTTTACGGGGGAGGAGACGCTGTGTCTGCATGGCAGGGTGCCAGCCGGGCATGGGGCGGAGTTGATCTCCCTGTTGGCGGAGATGGCTTTGGAATCAACTTTTCCGGGCGACGAGGTCGAACGGGAAAGGGGAGTCATCACCGAAGAGATCCGGATGATGGATGATCAGCCAGCGGTGGTGGCGGGCGAGGCCTTGAATGCACTGTTGTGGCCGGAGCAGGCTCTGGGAAGGCCGATTGCGGGAACGATTTCCTCGGTGGGAGGCATCCCCAGAAACGGATTGGTCGGATACTGGCAAAGGAGGATCAAAGGGGTTCGACCGGTCTTGGTGATCGCCGGTGGCATTTCCGCCCAGGAGGCGGTGCGGACGGCGAAAAAGGTTCTGGCGCGTTCGGGTCGGCTGAAGAGCAAGGATCCGGCAAAGGCCAAGCGGGTGGTCTCCCGGGCCTTTCGGGTGGCGGTGGTGGACAAACCGGTGGCGCAGGTCAATCTTGCCATCGGGATCTATGCCTTTGGCAGGCAGGATCCCCGGCGGCACGCCCTCCGGATGTTGAGCGTGATTTTGGGGGAGGCGATGAGTTCCCGGCTTTTTCAACGACTGCGGGAGGAGCAGGGCTTGGTTTATTCGGTTTCAAGCGGAGCGCACCTGCAGAGGGATGACGGGGTCTTTTATATTTCTGCCGGGCTGGAGCCGGGAAATCTGACCAAGGCGGTGGATCTAATCGCCGAGGAATTACGGCAGTTGGCGGCGAAGGGGCCGGCGGCGGCGGAACTCAAGCGGGCCAAGGATTATGCGACCGGGCAGTTTGCCCTGGGATTGGAAGGAACCACCCAGCAGATGTTTTGGCTGGGGGATGCGATGCTGACGCGGGGTCGGGTGGTAGAACCCAAGGAGGCGATCGAAAAACTGGCGACTGTGGACGCCCAAGCGGTGCAAAAGGTGGCCCGGGAGATTTTTCAACCGGGCCGGATCGGTTTGGGAGCGGCCGGGCCGGGACTGACCCCGGCGATGCTGACGCGGGCCGCCGGGGCCCTGGGTAAATTATGAACCCGCGGGAACGGTTGGCCTCGGCCCTGCCCAAGGCGGAATTGCATTTGCATCTGGAAGGAACCCTTGAGCCGGAGATGACCTTTCACCTGGCCCGCAAGCATGGCGTGAAGCTCCGGTTTCCCGATGCTCCGGCTTTGAGGCGGGCGTATGATTTCCAAGACCTGCAGTCCTTTCTGGATTTGTACTATGAGGGAGCGGCGGTGTTGAGAGACCGGGAAGATTTCCGTCTCCTGACTTTGGCGTATTTGGAAAAGGCCGCGAGAGACGGGGTTTGGCATGTGGAGCCTTTTTTCGATCCGCAAACCCACACCGCCCGAGGAGTTGAGCTCAGGGAGGTGGTGGAGGGAATCGTCGCAGGGTTGCATGAGGGAGAAAAAAAACACGGAATTAGTTGGCGTTTGATTCCCTGTTTTTTACGACATTTAAGCGAAGAAGATGCGATTCGGACATTGGGGGAGCTTCTTCCATTCAAGCAACACTTCGTCGCCATGGGATTGGATTCTTCCGAAAAAGGGAATCCCCCTGCCAAATTCAAGAAGGTCTTCGCCCAGGTTCGGGCGGCCGGACTCAAGGTGGTGGCCCATGCCGGCGAAGAGGGCCCGGCTGAATTCATTCGGGAGGCATTGCAGGAGCTGCAAGCTGTCCGGATTGATCACGGGGTGCGGTGCGTGGAAGATCCCGATTTGGTGAGGGATTTGGCCCACCAGAGGGTTCCCCTGACGACCTGCCCCCTTTCGAACGTTCGCCTTTGTGTGTACAAAAACCTTTCGGAGCATCCGTTGAAAAAACTTTTGGATGCCGGGGTCAATGCGACGGCAAATTCGGACGACCCTCCCTATTTCGGCGGCTATCTGCTTGAGAACTGGCTGGGCTGCCTGCGGGCGCTGGATCTCCAGAAGCATCATCTTGTCCAGCTGGCGAAAAACTCCTTTGAGGGAAGCTTTCTGCCCGAAAAAGAGAAGATGAAATGGTTCGAGAAAATTGAACGGGTGGCGGCGGCGTCCGCCTGAGCAAGGTGAACATGATCCCGACGGCGGCGGTGGTGCGGGGGGATTTTGGCCAAGGAGTCGCCTATTTGGGGTATGAGCCTGACCTGGTGCTGTCGGGTTCGGTGGGGGAAGCGGCCCGTTTGAAGGAGGAGGTTGGGAAGCGCCTGCAGATAACGGCGGCGTGGGATCAACCGCATCCTTCAGGGGCAGCGATCGGGGGATTTGATTTTGAAGGAAACTGGCATTTCTCTTTTTTTGAAAAAATCGAGCCGCATCCTTTGTCCGATCTTTGGCCCGAGGATGGAGAGGGTTTGGCGGCGGGAGACGGGGACGAAGAGGGGTGGATCTGTGGAACCGGAAAGAGAGAGTACGCGGAGTTGGTGAGGTGCGCGCAGGAGCAAATCCGGAAGGGAGAAATCTATCAGGTCAATCTGGCCAGATTTATGCACCGTAGGGTCGAGGGGCTGGAGGCGTGGGAGTTTTTCCGTTGGCTGTGGAGGACAGGCCAAGCGCCCCGCAGTTTTTTTTACCGGATGGGGGAGAGGGTTTTGGCCGGAGCTTCGATGGAACTTTTTTTGGGAATCGATGGGGATCGGGTCATCACCCAGCCAATCAAGGGGACGCGGGCCCGGGTGAAGGGGCGGGAGGGGGACGAGCGGGCGGCTTTTGAGTTGGGTACGGATCCCAAGGAAGTGGCGGAATTGGTGATGATCACCGATCTTTTGAGGAACGATTTGGGGGCGATCTGTCGGTACGGCACAGTGGAAGTGAGGGATTTGGTGCGAAACCGGAGCTACTCCCACGTGCATCATCTCTATTCATCAATCGAGGGGAGGTTAAGGCCTGAAATGGGGGCGGTTGGGGCGGTGTTAGAATGTCTGCCAGGCGGCTCGGTGACAGGAGCACCCAAGGGAAGGGCGGTGCAGATCTTGAAAAAACTTGAGGCTGAACCGCGGGGTTTTTACACCGGGGCCGTCGGATATTTTGGTTACGACGGCTCGGCCCGTTTTGCCATGGGAATCCGGATGGCGGAGATTGATGGGGATTTCGTTCGGTGCGGGGTGGGAAGCGGAATCACGGCAGGATCAGACCCTGAGTCCGAGTACGACGAGACGAAGGCAAAGGCCCGGGTGATGGTGGAGGCGATGGCGGCGTATCTTGGGTCGAGGAAAGCACGGGTGTGAGCGGGGTGGCCCAAGTTCCCGTCTGGGACGCTGGGTTCCGGCACGGAGTCGGTGTATTTGAGACAATCCGGGTGAAGGATGGACGGGCGCAGTGGCGGGATTGGCATTTGGAATCGATCCGGGAGTCCGCACAGGCGCTGGGTCTCCAGATTTCGGAAAAGGAGTTTGGCAGAGTTCCCCCGGGATTCGGACTTTGGCGTTGGTTTGTCACCCAAACCGGAACCAGGAGTTGGTGGAGCGAGGGGGTGGAACTGCCGCCGGCCAAATACAAACTGAACCTGGCCACCACCGGGGTCTGGTCAACTTCCTGGGAGGCACGGTACAAAACGTTGAGCTATCTGAGCCGGATCCAGGCGAAAACAGAGGCGGAAGGTGCCGATGCCGAGGTGGTCATGCTCAATGAAAGGGGGGAGCTGGCTTCGGCTTCGATGGCCAATCTTTTCTGGGTGAAGAACGGGTTGATACGAACGCCGGCGAGGGATTGTGGTTGCCGGGGGGGGACGGTACGGAGGTGGATTTTGGAAAAAAGCGGAAGGAGAGTGGAGGAGGGGAGGTGGGGGATGGACGAGTTGGATGGGGCGGAGGAAATCTTTTTGACCAATGCCCGGATTGGCATCAAGCCAGTGGGCCTCTGGCAGGGCAAGAAGATGCCCGAAGCGAAAGTGGCAAGGAGCTTGGCTGAGGCTTTTTGGGTCGAGTAGGTCGGGATTGAGGCGGAGCGGTGGCTGGCGTAGCCTGCTGACTCCATGCGTTGGACCCAAGCTCTTCTCACCACCTTGCGGGACGCCCCGGCGGAAGCCGAGATTGCAAGTCATCAACTCCTCCTGCGGGCGGGGTTGGCGCGCAAACTGACAAGCGGGCTCTATACTTTTCTTCCCTTGGGGCTGCGAGCCCTGCGGAAGGTGGAAAGGATCGTGCGTGAGGAGATGGACCAAGCGGGGGCATTGGAGATTTTGATGCCTGCCTTGCAACCCCCGGATCTTTGGGAGAAGAGCGGCCGGATTCAGGCGGCGGCGGATGTCCTGTTCCATGTGAAGGATCATCAGGAGCGGCGCTGGATCCTGGGGCCGACCCATGAGGAGGTGGTCACTTCGCTGGTGGCGGGGGAGGTGCAAAGCTATCGGCAGTTGCCGCGGACCCTTTACCAAATTCAGACCAAGTACCGGGACGAGATCCGGCCGAGATTCGGATTGATGCGGGCCAAGGAATTTTTAATGAAGGATGCCTACAGCTTCGACGCAGATGAGGCCGGGGCGAGGAAAAGTTACGAGGCGATGGTGGGGGCATACCGGAAAATCTTCTCCCGCGTGGGGCTTCAGGCCCTGCAGACCGAGGCGGACACCGGGGTGATGGGGGGGGCCAGTTCCCATGAGTTCAGTGTGCCGGCGGAAATCGGGGAGGGAGAGATTGTGACCGAGGAGGGCGGAGGCTACGCGGCGGCGATCGAGAAGGCAGAGGGCAGGCCAACGGAGAGGAAAGGAGTGGCCGGCAAGATGGAGAAATTCCCAACTCCTGGAATCCGAACCATCGTGGATTTGGAAAAGAAGCACGGAATCGCGGCTCAAGATCAAGTGAAGACGCTTGTCTTCACCAATGGGAAAGAGACGGCGTTGGTCTTGGTTCGGGGGGATGACGAGGCCCAGGAGGCCAAGGTGGCGAGGGCATTGGGTGCGGGATTCCGCGCGGCCGCGGAGGCCGAGATCAAGGAAGCCATGGGGGCATCGCCGGGAAGCTTGGGCGCAGTCGCCACTACCCTGGGAGGTAAAAAAATTACGGTGGTCGCAGACTTGGCGCTGAAGGGTCAGGCCGGGATGGCCACCGGGGCAAACGAGAACGGGTTTCATTTCAAGGGGGTGGAGGTGGAGAGGGATCTAAAAATCGACAAGTGGTTGGATGTGCGAACGGTGCGGGAGGGGGATCTTTCGGCGGCACGCAAGAAGCTGAAAGTGAGCCGGGGGATTGAGGTGGGGCATGCCTTTTTGTTGGGGACAAAATACAGCGTGGCTTTAGGGGCGAAGTTTTTGGATCCCCACGGGAAGGAGCAACCTTCAGTGATGGGCTGTTATGGAATCGGGGTGACGCGGACCTTGCAGGCAGTGATCGAGGTGCATCACGACAAGGATGGGATCCAGTGGCCGGCGGCCGTGGCCCCTTATACCGTGATGTTGGTGACGTTGGATCTGGCGGATCCGGCGGTAAAAGCGGCGACGGATCAGGTCGTGGGTTCCTTGGATCAGGCGGGGGTGGATTATTTCTGGGACGACCGGGATGAGAGGCCGGGCGTGAAGTTCAAGGATGCGGATTTGCTGGGCTTTCCGTGGAGAGTGACCATCGGGGCGAAGTCAGTGGCCAAAGGCGGGGTGGAAGTGAAGTCACGCAAGACCGGGGCGATGGAGATGGTATCGCCCGCTGAGGTGGGCCGTTGGGTGCGGAATCAACTGACCGCCTAAAAGGCCGCCCCATGCCTAAGGATGGGGGCTCGCAGGTTATTCCGAGCGCTTGCGTCTCGTGTGGTCGAGGATCTTCTTGCGGAAGCGGAGATTCTTCGGAGTGACCTCGAGGTATTCGTCCTCGGCCAGATATTCCAAGGCCCGTTCGAGGCTGTGTTTGAGGGGGGGGCTGAGCTGGATGCCTTTGCCGTCTCCCTGAGAGCGCATGTTGGTCAAATGTTTGGATTTGCAGGGATTGACCACCATGTCGGCGGGACGGGAATTTTCCCCCACCACCATGCCGGCGTAAATCTCCTCCTGGGGTCCAACGAATAGAGTTCCGCGTTCCTGCAACCCGTCCAAGGCATAGGCGGTGGAGGTGCCTGGCTCCAAAGCCACGAGCACGCCGTTGATTCGGGCCGGGATTTCCCCGCGGAAAGGACCGTATTCGCGGAACAGGTGGGAGATGATCCCCATGCCCTTGGTCAGGTTTTGAAGATCGGTTTCAAACCCGATCAAACCGCGGGTGGGAATGGCGGCGCGGATGGAGGTATTGTCCCCGTTGGGTTTCATGTCCTCGATTTCGGCTTTGCGGCCCGCAAGATTGCCCATGATGTCGCCGAGGGCGAACGAGGGGATTTCGGCGTAGAGAGTTTCAATCGGCTCCAGGACAGAGCCGTCAGTCGCTTTTTGGAAAATGACCTCAGGTCGGGAGACCAGAACTTCGAATCCCTCCCGGCGCATCTGTTCGAGCAGGATGGCAATCTGCATTTCTCCGCGGGCCTTGATTTCAAACGTGCCGGCATTTCCGCCGTCGACAAAGCGCAGGCTGACGTTGGTGCGGATTTCCTTTTCCAACCGTTCACGCAGGTGACGGGCGGTAAGGAACTTCCCTTCGCGTCCGGCCAAGGGAGAGTCGTTGACCAGAAACTGCATGTGGATGGTCGGCGGGTCGATGGCCACAAAAGGCAAGGGGGTGCGATCCGGCTTGTCGGCGATGGTGGAGCTGATTTCGGGAGAGGCCAATCCGGCCAAGCCGATGATGTCTCCGGCGGAGGCGCTTTCGATTTCGATGCGCTCCATCCCCCGGTGGGAGAAGAGTTTGGTCACGCGACCGGTCTCCGGTTTTCCCTCGGTGCTCAGGCAGGCCACGGGGTCGCCCATTTTGATTGTGCCGGAGACGATGCGTCCGATGGAGATACGGCCCACGAAGTCGGAATGGTCGAGATTGGCCACTAAGAGTGAGAAATGAGAGTTCAGTTCGCCCGGAGGGGGAGGGACCACAGAAAGAATGGTATCGAAAAGAGGCTTCATGCCCGCTTCCTTGATTTCGGGGGTGACTTTGCCTTCCCACTTCATGGTGGCGTATCCCTCCTTGGCGGAGGCGTAAATGGCGGGAAAGTCGAGCTGGGCGTCGGTGGCCTCCAACTCGAGGAAGAGCTCAAAAACCTGATCGAGAACTTTCTTGGGGTCTGCGTTTTCCCGGTCGATTTTGTTGAGAACCACGATTGGTTTTGCCCCAACATTCAACGCTTTGCGGAGCACGAACTTGGTCTGGGCTTGGGGTCCCTCGGCGGCGTCGACGACCAGCAAAACCCCATCGATCATACGGAGAATACGCTCCACCTCGCCCCCGAAGTCGGCGTGGCCCGGGGTATCAACGATGTTGACCCGGGTTCCCTGATATTCAAAAGAAGCGTTCTTTGCCTTGATGGTGATCCCGCGTTCCCGCTCAAGATCCATGGAGTCCATCATCCGCTCGGCCACCACCTGGTTAGAACGGAAGGTGCCGGCTTGACGAAGAAGTTGGTCCACGAGAGTGGTCTTCCCATGGTCCACGTGGGCGATAATCGCAATATTTCTAAGATTCGGGTCTGCCATAAAAATCCCAAAATAGCAGGTTTTTGGGGAAGAGCGAGGATTGTTTGGGATTGAGAGAAGGATGGGGCTAGGGCAGATTCATGCTTATGAAAACACCCCGCTATTTGTTTGTGATCGCTGCCCTAGCCGCCGTGGCCGGACTTATGTTTCTCTACAACGGCAAGGACTGGTTGATTCGCAGTGCGGTGGTCAAAGCCACGGAGCAGGCGACCGGCGTGTCCGTGCACCTGGGAAGCCTCCGTATCGAACTGACCAAGGGCAGTGGAGTGCTTAAAGACTTTCGGTTGGGGAACCCCAAGGGATTTAGTCGGGAGGATCTTCTCTCCATCGGGAAAGGGCAGATCACTTTGGATGTGGCTTCCGTGACGGGTCCTGTGATCCGGATCAAGTCGGTCGAAATGGATAATGTGGGTCTTCTGTTCGAAGGAAGCGGCAAGGCGAACAATATGAAGGCGCTCGAGGCACAGGTAAACGAGCGTTCCGCTCGTCCCCAGAACTCCAAAGAGGAGAAATCCAAGAAAATCCGTATCGACTCCCTGGTGCTGAAGGATGTGAAGCTGGATGTGCGGATGTCGGGGATTGTCAAAGTCGGGAATCTGGATTTGGGCAACATCCGGATGAGCAATTTGGGCGGCAAGGATGGAGCCCCGGCCTCGGAAATCGCCGCGACGATTTCCAAGGAAATCACTTCCCGTGCGACCACCGCCGTCATCCGAAACATGGCCCAACTGGCGGAGCAGATGGGCATGGACGCAGCCAAGATCGGTGAGGGCTTCGGCTTGCCGACCGGGGTGCTGGAGGATGCCGCAGGGTTCTTCCAAAACCTGTTCAAATAAATCCGTTTCCGATTCTCTCCCATGGACCGGTCGAAAACATCGGTTCTCTCCGCGATGGATTGATGAAGGCTGAATCCCTTGGGATGGCCTGTGTGCGGGGTTTGTCCCGCCGGGCTACGCGGGTGGTTTTGGTGGATGGGGGAATGGGTGGGCGGCAACTGAAGGCGGGTCTACTGCTTGGAGCGGGCCTGGCCCTGGCCCGAAGGATCAAAAGGGAGGAAACGGGTAGCCGGGTTGGGATTGTCTTGCCTCCGGGGGCGGGCGGGGCCATCGCAAATCTGGCTTGTGTCTTGGCCGGAAAAACACCCGTAAATCTCAATTTCACCTCTGGACGTGCGGCTTCGGATTCCGCGATCCGTCAGTCCGGATTGAAAACCGTCATCACGGCCCGGGCGATGGAAGAAAAACTGGGGGAGCATTTTCCGGCGGCAGACAGGAAGCTCGATTTGGGAAACATGTTGCAAGAGGGAAAGCCGGAGGTGTTGGCTTGGTCGATCTTGGCGTTGATTTTGCCAACCGGGCTACTGGCGCAGTTGGCAGGAGTTTCGAGGGAGGGAGGAGACCGGGAGGCTGGCCTGCTTTTCACCAGCGGAAGCACGGGAGAGCCGAAGGGCGTGGTGCTGACCCACCGGAATATCCTAAGCAATCTTACCCAGATTGAGGGGGTTTTGGGGGATTTGAAATTGGGATCGGTTTTGGGGTGTCTCCCCTTGTTTCACAGTTTTGGATTCACGGTGACGCTATGGTGGCCTTTGACGGGCGGACCCAAGGTCGTGACGTATCCCAGCCCGTTGGATCCCCAGGCTCTGGGGGCCGTGATTGCGGAGCACGCGGTGGATCTGGTGGTCACGACGCCGACCTTTCTTCGGACTTTGATGAGGAGGGCGGGCCAAGAGAAGTTGGGAAAACTACGCATGGTGGTGACCGGTGCGGAAAAACTTCCGGATTCCCTACGGCGGGAATTCGAGCAGAAAATCGGGGTAAAAGTGTATGAGGGATATGGAATGACGGAGGGATCGCCGGTGATCGCGGTGAATCGCCCCGGGGCGCAAAAAGAGGGAACGGTGGGGCGCCCGGTCAGGGGAGTGGAGATTCGGACAGTGGAGGAGGAGACCGGAAAGGTTTTGCTGCCTGGAGAGGCGGGAATTCTTGAGTTCCGTGGTCCGAATATTTTCCCGGGGTATTTGGAAAGGCCGGATCTGACCGAAAAGGTTTTGCGGGATGGGTGGTATCACTCGGCCGATTTCGGAAGGGTCGACGCGGACGGCTTTTTGACGATTGAGGGAAGGCGAGCGAGATTTTCCAAGATTGGAGGGGAGATGGTTCCCCACGGCCTCGTGGAGGAGCACCTGCTGGCATGGCTCAAAAGTAAAGGGGTATTCCATGAGGGCTTGCAGGAATTGATGGTGACTTCGGTGGAGGATTCGAAGAAGGGTGAATCGCTGGTTGTTTTGCATTCCTGTCCAATCAATCCGACGGAAGCGGAAAAGGCCTTGAGAGATGCGGGGGTGCCGAATCTTTGGATTCCGAAAAAGTTTATTCAGGTGAAGGCGGTGCCGATTTTGGCCAGCGGCAAGCTGGATCTGGCGGCGGGAAGAAAAATGGCGCAGAATGAATGACGTCAGGCGCTGTTAGCTCAATTGGATAGAGCATCTGACTTCGGATCAGAAGGTTAGAGGTTCAAGTCCTCTACGGCGCAGTTTCAGCGGGTCAGACGAAAAAGCACAGAAGGAAATCCGGGGAACATTCGGCACAGGGTCCAGGCCACAGACTGGGGGAAAGGCTCGAGCATGGCGTGTTGCAACCAGGAGGCATGGCGCAGGCGCGAGGCAAAGGTCTGGTCCAGCAGGCGGCTCACTTTTCCCGTGGCAGTGGCCCAATTCCTTTGTCCCGAGGACCATTCCAAAATCGGGCCGGCAGCCAAAGAGGCGCCTTCGATGGCCATGGACATGCCGTTGCCGGTTACGGGAGGAATCATGGTGAGGGCATCTCCCACGCGGAGGCCTATCTGGTCGGCAGACTTTCGGGGAGTAAGGGAAAGGGCGGCCATGGAGGTGAAAGAGGATTCCTCCCATTCAGCTTGTTGGAGTCTCTGGTGTAAAAGGGAGGCGGGTTCCCCGCCAAGCCATTTTTTCCATGAAGTCGCCAGATCGGGAACAGGATTGCGGGATCGAAACAGCCCGCAAACGTTCACCTGTTGGTTTTCGATCCGACAGAGGCCGACATACCCATGAGGGGAAAAGTGCATTTCCAGTCCGGCATCCAGCCTGACCCCGCGGGCATGTGCTTTGAGGCCGAACCAGCGCCAACCCGCTTGGATGGCGGAAGGTTGGCGACCCGTGGCGAGGACGATTCCTTCCCCAGCCTCGGCGGGAGCGCGGGTACGGGTTTCGATCATGCCGCCGGCCCGGGATAGCTCCTCGGCGAGCAACCGATCGAAGGCGTATCGTGAAATACAGAGTGCGGGTCGAGGAAGCTGGTGTCGGGGAAGTGCTGAAGCCCCGCGTGCCACGACCACATCCTGCGATTCCGCGGCCCCCGAACTCTCCAGGTGATTTCTTAGTCCGAGGGAGTCGATGATGGAGAGGGCGCGACCGCTAAGGTATTCCCCGCAGACCCGATGTCGGGGATAAGAGCCGGCCTCGTAAAGTTTCACGGGCACCTTTCGGCGGCGAAGGAGGAGCCCAAGGGTGAGTCCGGCCAGTCCCCCTCCGATAATGGTGATCGGTTTCACGGTGTTTTTTCTGCGGAAAAAAAATGGTTGAAAAGCCCCCTGCGAAACTCGGTGGTCTGCCAACAGGATTCTTGGGGCCAAAGGGCAGATAGCTCGGCTCCCTGAAAGCCTGCCTCCACGCTGACCCGGGCATCATGGAGGGTAACCGGATGGCAATGAAACATGGAGAGAAGCCGGCATCCCATCCGGCTCCAGTGATTTCGGGATGGTTCGGAGGCTGCGAAAACGGGAGTGATCCTTGCAAGAAGACTAAAAAGATACTCAACCTTCTCGTCTTCCAGATGGTGGAGGAAAAGATTGGATAAAATCAGTTCGGCCGGAGGGCCTTCTCGGGCCCATTCCAAGGCCCCGGAAGCAACGACGGTGGGCAGCCAATTCTGCCTTCGAAGGAGATTCAGGCTTGATTCAGGAATCGAGGGTTGGGGGTCGACAAAAAAAAGGCGAGCCCCTCCGCCACCGGAGGGAAAAGCGAGCGGAAGCACGCGGGTGATCAGGTGGCCATCTCCCGAGCCCAGATCGACCAAGCTGGAGGGGGGGCGATCGGGGAATTTCTGGCGAAGCCAACACCGCCAGAGACGGATTTGTCCCAAGGCGGAGTGGAGGCGCTGGAGATCCTGACGGCTGGCCAGCGCCCCCGGATCGTTGGGAGGAAGGGAGTCGAGAATTTCCGGAGTTAGTCGGCGACCCTTCATGACCGAACTTCAAGAAGAGCCCCGTAACTCGAGAAGCCGGCCCCAAAAGAAGCGAGCCACCAGAGGCCATCGGGGACACCGTTTTCCAAGGCGGATTGCAGGGCGAACAGGCAGGAGGGGCTACTCATGTTGCCATGTCGACGCAGAACTTCCGTGCTGTGCCGGGTATCGTGCTCCTGCAACGAGAATTCGGCCCGAAGAGCGGCAAGGACATCGCGTCCCCCCGCATGCCAGATCCAGCCCGAGATATCTTTTTCCCGGAGGCCAGCCCGGTCGAAAACCGTGCGGGCATGCCGGGCGGCCAAGGTGGGAACTTCAGGGGCCAAAAGATTGCGGAGAAGGCCGGCCCGGTGATCAAAGCGAAGGAAGTCCCGATGTTCTGGCGCTAAATGAGAGGCAGCCTTGATCCAGCGAACCGACCGTGGAACGGAGGGGGATTCACGGGAGAGAATGGCGGCGGCGGCCCCATCCCCAAAAAGGCAGGCACTGATGAGCACCCCGGGGTCATCATCCAGGTAAGAGGCCGCGGAGCAGATTTCCACGCAGACCACGAGGGCATGGCGGGCTGACCCCGCAGTGACCAGGGAGGAGGCTTGGCGAAGAGCGGGAAGAGCGGCCCCACAGCCCAATCCCACCAGATCCAGGAAGGTTATCGAGGAGGAAAGGCCTAATTGTTGGGAAAGATAGCTGGTTAGTCCCGGGCAGAGGTAGCCGGTGCAGGTGGCGACCAAGATGGCATCGATCTCGGAGATCTTTAGTCCGGACTTTTGGATGGACTGGCGAGCGGCGGATTCGGCAAGGGCGGGGGCGTGTTGGCGAAAGCGGCTCATCATGGAGTCGGGTTTGAAGACAAAAGCGTCCTCCACGCGATCGAGTGCAAGGTGTCGGGTTTCGATTCCGTTGCGATTGCTGAGGACTTTGCGCAGGAGGGCGCGGGAGCGGGAGGTCAGTTCATGAAATTTTGGGGTGTTTTCCAAGGCTTGAAAAACTTCCGCTTGGGTAAAAGCCCGTTCAGGGGTGGCGGTGCCGATGGAGTGGAGATGCATGGTTGGTGTAAGTTGAAGTTGAGGTAAGACTACAGGCCTGAGGCCAGAGGAAGATTAGGGGTTTAGGTTTTTAGTCCTTAGTCATGGAGGAAAGCTGTGTGAATTCAGATTTAAGATTGCAGATTTGATTTAGAGGAGTTTGCGGAGCTGGGTGAGGGTACGGGTGTTCACCACATCCTTGGCCCGGAGCCAGCCCTTACGGGCGAGGATGACCCCCAAATCCAAAAAACCCAGATGGGAGGTTTGGTGGGCATCGGGATTGATGCAGCAGAGAACCCCCAGATCACGCGCTTTGTGCCACCAACGCCAGTCTAGATCCAAGCGCCA
>Ga0214917_10003708_pt1 | contig 17481 bp, 15 predicted proteins | sample LL_1208_BB_MetaG_FD_177983 | JGI IMG/M metagenome (GOLD analysis project Ga0214917, IMG submission 177983) | Freshwater microbial communities from Lake Lanier, Atlanta, Georgia, United States - LL_1208_BB | ecosystem: Environmental > Aquatic > Freshwater > Lake | place: USA: Georgia | collected... | reverse complement strand
CAAAACAGCACAGCACCATCAAAGCAATGACCATGTCGAACGAATTTTCTTTTAGATGCCAACCCTATATCGCATACCATACTGATTATTACCTTATTATAGCCCATATTTTTTATACAGATATGCTGCATAAATATCAAAAAAAATGACAAATCCACGTCCAATCACTCTTTCTATCATATGTTGCCACACAACCTATGACGCGATACTCTTTTATCTGGATAGCGCATTTCGCCTAGTTACCCGGCAAATACACGCGATATTTTTTGAAGCGCCCACAGCCACACACTAAAAAAGCAACAGTTTGCTATGGTATGATTATGCATGGTTGTATGTCAGCCTAGCTCCTAGGCTATCACAATCCACACATATGCCCATGTTGATTCTGTTTTTATTGCGAGAGGCCGCATGCACATTGTAATTACGGGTGGTGCAGGGTTCATTGGTGCAAATCTTGCGGCAGCCCTCATCAATGATGGCTACCGTGTAACCCTTTATGACAATTTGTCTCGTCCTGGTGCAGCTCACAATCTGGCGTGGCTGACGCGACGCTTCGGTGACGACCGTGTGATACTGCGCCGAGGCGATATTCGTGATGCCGCAGGTACCGCCCAAGCCTTGGCTGACGCTGATGCCATCATCCATTTGGCGGGACAGGTTGCTGTCACCACATCGGTGGCAAACCCCCGTGAAGATTTCGACATCAATGCCCTCGGTACCTTTAACGTCCTCGAAGCGGCGCGTGCATCAGGGCGCAACCCCATTTTGCTCTATTCTTCGACCAACAAAGTCTATGGTGGCATGGAAGACATTGTGGTCGTCGAAGACGAAACCCGCTACCGCTACCGTGACCTGCCCCGTGGCGCCACCGAAGCCCAACCCCTCGACTTCCATTCGCCCTATGGCTGCTCCAAAGGCACCGGCGACCAATATGTACGTGATTACCACCGCATCTACGATTTGCGCACCGTGGTGTTCCGCCAATCAGCCATCTATGGTCCCCGCCAATTCGGCGTCGAAGACCAAGGTTGGGCAGCCCACTTCATCATCGCCACTCAATTGGGTCGACCACTGAGCATTTATGGCGACGGCAAGCAAGTACGCGACTTGCTGTATGTCGACGACCTCGTCGATGCGTACCGCAGTGCAATTATGCGCATCGACCATGTCGCCGGCGAGATTTTTAATATTGGTGGTGGTCCCGACAACACTATTTCGATTTGGCGCGAATTCCACCCCCACCTCGATCGCCTCAACGGTGCCCCAGTGGCCACCCCACGCTTTGCCGATTGGCGCCCAGGGGACCAACGGGTCTGTATTTTGAACGTCGACAAAGCCCAAACAGCCTTGGCATGGGCGCCCAACGTCAGTGTCACTGCCGGCATTGAGCGCTTGTGGCAATGGGTCGCAGAAAGCCGTAGCGAAATCGAAGGACGCTAACTGTTATGCGTGTGCTCATCGCACTTACATACTATCGCCCCTATACCAGTGGCCTCACCATTTATGCCGAACGCTTGGCGATTGGCTTGGCGGCCCGCGGGCACTACGTTACCGTGCTCACCTCACAATACGACCCAAGTTTGCCCACAAACGAAGTCATGAATGGTGTCAACGTCATTCGCATCCCCGTAGCAGCCCGCGTCAGCAAAGGGGTTTTGATGCCCACCTACGGCATCGAAGCAACCAAACTAGCACTCAGCCATGACGTGCTTAGCCTGCATCTGCCTCAATTCGATGCCCCAGGCCTGGCTTTCCGTGGCCGCGTCCTCGGCAAACCCGTTGTCTTGACCTATCACTGCGACCTACAACTTCCTCCAGGCTGGTTTAATCGGGTGGTTGATCGGGTGGTGCAATTCCAAAACGCCATGGCCGGGCGCTTATCGACGCGTGTCGTGGCCTATACCGAGGATTTTGCCACGCATTCGCCCTATCTAACCCACTTTCAATCCAAAGTCACCATTATTCCCCCACCGGTCGAAGTAATGGAGACGAATGCTGCCGATGTCGAAGCGTTCCGCCACCGCTACAACCTCACTGGGCCGGTCATCGGCATGGCAGCCCGTTTGGCCGCCGAAAAAGGGGTCGAGGTGTTGCTCGATGCCTTGCCCAAAATCATCGCCCGCTACCCCGATGTGCGGGTATTGTTTGCTGGACCATTTGAGCAAGTACTCGGCGAAGAAGCCTACGCCCAACGCTTAGCCCCCCTCTTTGCTCAATACAAACAAAACTGGACCTTCCTCGGCACACTCAATCAACGTGAATTGGCCACGTTTTTCAAGGTCTGCAATGTCATCACCGTGCCCAGCCTCAATTCGACCGAATCATTTGGGCTGGTACAAGTCGAAGCGATGCTCCTCGGCACCCCTTCGGTTGCCAGTAATTTGCCCGGTGTCCGCCAACCGCCCACCCAAACCGGGATGGGGTTAGTGGTGCCGATTGGTGATAGCGATGCCCTCGCCGACGCCTTGTTGACCATCATTGCCGACCCACAGCGCTTCCAGCGTAGTCGTGCCGATGTCGAAGCACGCTTTAGTACCGCCAAAACCATCGCTGCCTACGAAGCCCTTTTTCATCAACTTACCACAAGGAAATAAGCCGATGACCACACCAGCACCCACTCGTGATTACCTCATTCCCCATTTGATGACCTTGCCCCCTCACCGCGTCATGATCCGCATGATCGAAGCGCGTCTGTTCGCCGAAACCGCCCCCGATATGCCTGAACCCATCCTCGACGTGGGCAGCGGCGACGGTACCTTTGCCGAAATCGCCTTCCCCGGCAAAACCATCTACGGCATCGACCCCATCAAAAGCGACACCCACGAAGCCTATGGGCGCAACGTCTATCGTGGCTTGAGCGTTGCCGATGGCAAAGACCTCCCCTTCCCCGACAATACGTTTGCTGCGGCCTTTAGTAATTGTGTGCTCGAGCACGTCTTGCCCCTCAAAGAAACCTTGTCCGAGACCTACCGCACGCTCAAACCGGGCGCACCATTCATCGCCTCGGTGGTCGGTAATCGCTTCCCCGAACAATTGTTGGGCACCAAGATCCTCAATTTCCTCGGGCTCGATGGCATGATTTATGGGCGCTGGTTCAACAAAGTATCGGTTCACCGCAACACCTTGAGCCGCGAAGAGTGGAGCAAGCGCTTCACCGACGCCGGCTTTGAAGTGATGTCGTGCCGCCCCTACTTCAGCGACGACGCCTTGCCGTTGTTTGATTTGAGCCACTATATCGCCGCCCCATCGCTGATTACCCGCAAATTGTTGGGGCGCTGGATTATCGCCGCCCCCTTCACCATCAACTGGTTGTGGGAGCCGATTTTGCGCCCGCTCTACAACGCCCCAGCTCCTGCGGATTCGCCCTACTACTTCTTCATTTTGCGCAAACCAGTAGCCTAATCACCGTAATTGCCCCCACACCCCCGGCGGCCATTTGGCATGCCGGGGGTGTTGTATCACCACCAAGGAGCAATCATGACCACCCCAAAAACGGCAATCATCACCGGCGCTAGTGCTGGCATCGGGCGGGCGACTGCCCTCGCCCTCAACGCCGCCGGCTGGCAGGTGGTCCTCAGTGGGCGCCGTGCCAGCGCCCTTGAGGCGACCCAAGCCGCCTGTGCCACCCCCAGCCTGACCCACATCATCCCCTGCGATGTCAGCGACCCCAGCGCTGTGCGGGCCTTGTTTGCTGACACCATGGCGCACTATGGGCACCTCGATTTGTTGTTCAATAATGCCGGGATTGGTGCGCCAGCCGTGCCCATCGATGAACTTTCACTCGATGCTTGGCATGCCGTTGTCAACACCAATCTCAATGGCATGTTTTATTGTCTGCAACAAGCGTTTCGGGTGATGAAACAACAACAGCCGCAGGGTGGGCGCATCATCAACAACGGCTCAATATCAGCACACACACCCCGCCCCAACTCGATCGCTTATACCGCCACCAAACACGCCATTACCGGCCTCACCAAATCAGCGGCCCTCGACGGACGCCCCTATCAGATTGCGGTGGGGCAAATCGACATCGGCAATGCGGCCACCGATATGGCCGAACGAATGGCCCAAGGCATCTTGCAAGCCCATGGCGCAGTCGCCATAGAACCGTTGATGGATGTCAATCACGTTGCTCAGGCGGTGCTGGCGATGGCCAGCTTGCCGTTGAGTAGCAACGTCTTGTTTCAAACCATTATGGCAACCAACATGCCCTATGTGGGACGTGGTTAAGCCGATTGATGGTGGCTATTTTGATGTACTATGGTAACGAACAAGTTTTCACCCGAAAGAGACAACGATGTCACCCGTACGTACCGTAATGATTGGCTGTGGCGGCATGGCGCGCCATCACATTCGCAACATGGTCAAAATGAAGGACACCACCCAAATCAGCGTGGTCTGTGAGCCTTCGGCCCAAGCCTACGAAGATACCGCCGCCCTCTTCGAAGCAGCCGGCTTGCCCGTCCCCGCCAATCAGCCTGATTTGGCCAAATTACTCAGCGACCACAAAGGGGCCATCGACGCTGCCTTCATCATTACCCCTCACGCCTACCACCACGATCAAACCACTGCCTGTCTCGAAGCCGGGATTGACGTATTGCTCGAAAAACCAATGGTGATGACCGGAGCCGAAGCCGAAAGCCTCATCGCCACCCGCAATCGCACCGGCAAATTGTTGGTCGTGGCCTTCCCCGGCAGCCTCTCACCCAACGTGCGCACTGCCGTCAATATGTTGCGCAACGGCAACATTGGCACCATCAAAACCATTAGTGGCGTGGTGTGGCAAAACTGGGGCGTCAACACCGTCAATACCTGGCGCCAAATCCCTGCCATCGCCGGTGGTGGATTTTTGTTTGATACGGGTGCCCATTTGCTCAATACCACCGTCGATTTGGCTGGCGAAGATGTGGCTGAAGTGGCCGCCTACCTCGACAACCAAGGTCGCCCCGTCGAAACACTAGGCGTCGTGATTGCCCGCCTCAAGTCGGGTGTCCTGGTGTCGCTCCACGGCTGTGGCGAAGCCATGCCGTCGTGCCACTCCGACATTCGCGTCTTTGGCGACAAAGGCATCCTCTATACCGGTGTCTGGGGCGAAAAACTGCAAGTGCAGTACGATGGCGACACCCCGCCCGCCACCGTCGAAACGGCCGCCTCACTGGGTGTGTGGGAGCAATTCCTCGGCGTACGCCAAGGCGCCGCCAATCCCTGCCCACCCGAAGTGGGCTTGCGCATGGCCCGCTTGTGGGACGCCATCCAATTGTCAGCCGCCAAAGGGGGCAGTGCCGTCAAAATCGGCTAAGCACACTTGCACAAAAAAACGGACGAGGTGACACATGTCACCTCGTCCGTTTTTATCTGTACGAACCAATGAATTAGACTTGACCACCAGGGACTGCCACGCCGTCAGTCACATAGCCCAATTCACCCATTTCGGGCATATCGAGGCCACCCACTTCGTCTTCGGCACGACTGCGCAACCAACCGACCCGCTTGAGGAGCACAAAGAAGCCGTATGACGTCACGAAGGCAAAAAAGCCAATCGCCAGTACTTCGAGGATTTGCGGTACCAACTGCGTCACGTTACCGTGCAAGGCACCGGTGACCGCAGCCTGTACGCCATTCCAGCCGGCAGTATCGGGGTTGCCCACGGCAAACAGCCCCGTGGCAATCACACCCCAGGCACCGTTGACCAAGTGTACGGGGACGGCACCCACCGGATCGTCGATTTTGAGTTTGTCCAAGGTCACCGTGGCCCAGCACACCAACACACCGGCAATCAAGCCGATAACGACGGCACTTGAGCCATCCACAAAGGCACAGGGGGCGGTGATGGCGACCAAACCTGCCAGCAACCCATTCACCGACAGCGCCGGGGATGGTTTTTTGGCATCCATAAAGACCCAGCTATAGACCATGGCGCTAATCCCACCCGCAGCACCGGCCAACAAAGTGTTGAGGGCAGCTAGTGTGGCCAAGTTCAAGGGAATCAAGCTGGCTGGAGTAACGACGGCACCACTGGCATCCGTGATAGCCGGGATGAGCAAGCCAATCGATGAACCCGGGTTGAAACCGAACCAGCCAAAGAACAAGATGATGGTGCCAAGCACCCCCATGGGGATGTTGTGACCGGCAATCGTGTTGGCGCTGCCGTCGGCATTGTACTTGCCAATGCGGGGACCAATCACCATTGCAATCGCCAAACCAACCGCACCACCGGTCATGTGCACCACACCCGAACCGGCAAAGTCGACGGCACCACTGCCCCAGCCGACAGCCCGCCCCAGATTGGCCAACCAACCGCCACCCCACACCCAGTTCCCGGCAATGGGATAAACGATCATGCTCACCCAAAAGCCCATCAGCACAAACCCGAGGAACTGCAAGCGCTCGGCGCCTGAACCGGTAGGAATGGTGGCGGCCGTATCCATGAACACCATTTGAAAGATGAAGAAGGCAAAAATACCGGCAGCACTCAAGCCGATACCCTGCAAAAAGAAGCCGGTGGTACCGATAATGCCGAACTGCTCGCCAAAGCGCAACCCGCTCCCCAACGCATCACCCCATGACCCGAGGGTCAATGGTGAAAATGCCCACGGCCCAGCCACTGCACCGGCAGTCTCGACGGCGGGGTAAGCGTGATTGACGGCGCCAAACTCAAAGGCAAAACCACAAATCCAGTAGCCGATCGCGCCGATACAAAAGACCATCATGTTCATCATCATGGTATGGGCGACGTTTTTGGCGCGGGTAAAGCCGGTTTCGACCAAGGCAAAGCCTGCCTGCATGAAGAAAACCAAGAACCCTGCCAACAAAAGCCATAGGACATTGGTTGCGGTCGTCAAAAACTGTAGTTGTTCGTTCACGGTGCTCCTCCTTGTATTTGTTTAACCTCGCAGGTGCGTTAGCTCCTGCGACCCTCGGCAATTGCTGCCCCTGTCCCTGACAGTGATGCGGTGGCCCGCCCGCATCGTGATGGTGTGATGAATTCCCTGACCTCACACATCGTTGTTTATTGCAAAAGCACCGTTGCTTGGTTGCACCAACTTAATCCGCGACCAACACCTCCCCAAACGCCACCACAGGAACCGTGGTCGGCTCGACCGCGGCTGGAGCCGGGAACACCCAGCGTAACAACGGCGGCGTCAACAGCGTCGTCGCAATGGTTACAATCAACAAGACTGAAAAGACTTCACCCGACAACAGCCCACTTGCTAATCCGGCACTGGCAATTACCAACGCCACTTCACCGCGCGACACCATGCCCACGCCAATCTGCAAGGCCGAGCGCCGCCCAAATCCCCCCACCATGGCACCCACACCGCCACCTACAATCTTGGTGCCGATGGCGATAACAATCATCGCCAAGGTAATCCACGGCACGGCATACAAGCCTTCGGCGTGTGCTTGGAGCCCAATATTGACAAAAAACATCGGGATGAAAAAGGCGTAACCAATCGCAGCGATGCCTTCGTGGACGATATGCCCTTCTTTGGCATGCCGCGCCACCACCACACCCAAAATATAGGCGCCGGTAATGGTGGCCACGCTGCCGAGGACTTCAGCCGACCAGGCATAAACCAACAACAAACCGAGAATGACGGCCAGACTTGCTTCGCGGTGGTGCATGCGTTGCTCCCAACGCACAATCCACGGCACCAAGGCATCACCCACAAACCAAGCGACGGGGAAGAAGACCGTCATCTTGATGAGCGTCCAGTACAAGCTCCCCTCGCCCATCAACGACATCACCACCGCAAACACCAACACACCGAGCACGTCGTCGATGATAGCAGCACCAAGGATGGTAGAGCCTTCGGCGGTGCGAAGTACCCCTAGCTCACGGAGCGTTTGCGCCGAAATACTGACGCTGGTGGCGGTGAGCACCGTCCCCAAAAAAATCGCTTGCGGCCAGGTCAATCCAAACAAATGCCCAGCAACGGCACCAAACCCGAGTGGCATCAACACCCCACCGATGGCCGTCCAGAGCGAGGCTTTGCCGGCTTGGCGCATCCCAGCCACATCTGTTTCGAGGCCAGCGATAAACATCAAAATTAACACACCGATATTTGAAAGCAACTGCAACGTGTCGTTGCTCTGCATCAACCCCAAAACGGCCGGTCCCAAAATCAACCCCAACATCAATTCACCAAACACAGCGGGCAAGCCGACGCGATGGCTCAATTGGCCGGCGATTTTGGCACCAATCAAGATCCCTGCGAGTGGTAACAAAAATGCTAAGGTGTGTTCCATATGGGGCTCCTCTTTTTACACACAACATTCATTTACCCGTTCACCAAATGCGTCATTGCATTTTTTAATTACGAAACGGATTGAAATCGACAAACTTATGCTAAAAATTATAAAGAACGGTGGTTTTTTGACCACGGACACAATTCATAAACTTGTTTTCATGTTTTTGTATATTTTATACAAACGCTAACGCCCTGCATCGGCCAGCTCGGTAATGCAGAGAGAGACTCACCTTGGATATAATAACCACACACTGTCGCAAGCGCATACTGATGCAGAAGCACATCATAGTGGCAGACATCACCTAACTAGAATTCACGGTATAATGACGCCATGCGTATGGCACCTAATTTAGTGGGACGATTCATGACAACGCCACGGGTAATCACAATTGATGGGCCAGCTGGATCAGGCAAAAGTACACTCGGGGCCAATTTGGCGGCTCAGCTCGGCTATATTTATTTTGATACCGGGATTATGTATCGCGCCGTGACGCTGGCCGTTATCGAAGCCGATTGTGACCCTCATGATGCCGATGCGGTCACCCAATTAGCCGAGCAAAGTGACATTTCGGTGCATGCCCCCACCCAAAACGATGGTCGGCAATATACGATTTTGTTGAATGGGCGTGACGTGACCTGGGACATCCGCCAACAAATTGTCGAAAAAACCGTCTCGATTGCCGCAGCGCATCCTCGCGTTCGCCAAATTTTGCGGGCGCGTCAACGGGCCATCGGCATGCAAGGGAATGTGGTAATGGTAGGACGCGATATTGGGTCAATCGTGCTTCCCGAAGCCCCGCTCAAGATTTTCCTTGATGTATCGATTGCGGAGCGCGCACGCCGCCGCGTCAATGAATTAGTTGCCCGCGGTGAGTCGATTGATGTGGCCCAGCTCACCGAATCGATCCGCGTGCGTGACGAACGCGACCGCCATGTGATGCAACCGGCGGCAGATGCAATACATATCAATGGTGATACCGATACTCCTGCTCAAACCTTGGCCTATGTATTGCACTTGGTTGCCCACTGTCCTGCACTTCGCTAGGAGTACCCCATATGCGACCACGAATCTTTGTTGCGTTGTTGGTGCTTATGCTATGGTGGCTGACACCGATTGCGCCAGTAGTACATGCGCAAAGTCGTGTCGATATCAGTGCCCGAGTAGGGTTTGTCAATACTTACAGCGTGGTTGCCGTCACCCCCATCCAACTCACAATTACCGGCGACAATCAAGACCGGTCGGTGGTCGTCGAGTGGGTTATCACCAACGACACCGGCAGTCATGTCACGTGGCAACGTGCCATCACACTCCCTGCCCAAAGTAGCAAACAGCTCACGTTTGGGAGTGTCATCCCCGGCTATGCTCGGAGCATTGTGGCGCGAGTTCGTGCCGGCGACCAAATCATCGCCAGCACCATGATTAATGCCGAAGCCGCCGGCAGCCCCCTCAACGTTGTGGTGGCGACCGATACCAACCTCCTCGCCACCCTTGCAAGCACCGCTTTCCCCGATGGCAGTACCCCGCTAATCCGGATTATCCCGCCCGACCAACTCCCCAGTGAGGTCACCAGCCTACAAGGCATATTTACGCTGTTTATCGATGACCCGCAGATTTTGACGCCTGCCCAAACCAATGCCGTCATCCTGTGGCTGAATTTAGGTGGACGGGTCGTCCTAGCTGGGAATGCGTCGGGGGAATGGGCGTCGCTTGCGGCCATCCAAATCGACCCTAGCCAACCCATGACCACAACACTCGCCGCCAATATGCCCAAATCATGGCCCAAAAACCTACTATTACCGGCCATTACCCCGCACCCTGACGCAGTGGCAGTCAGCGAGCGCGCCCCATTGCTCTGGAGTCGGAGCATCGGACGGGGTGAATTATTCCAATCGGTAGTGCCGTTTGGGGCGACTCGTGGCTGGGATGGCCAATCATGGTATTGGCAACCAGTGGTGAGTCCTGTTTACCCGGCTGCATTCACCACCGTAGGCTTCCCTCCCACAGGGAACGCCAACGATCCATTGATGTACGGCATCAATATTCCTGCCCTCAATCACCCCGCGCCAGGGTTGATTTTTGGGTTAATCGTGCTGTATATCATCGTGGTTGGTCCCGCCACGTACATCATCCTCAAGCGCCGCAACGCCCTCGATATCGCATGGGTGAGCATCCCCGCCGTTGCGCTCGTCGTCACCTTGTTACTCGCTGTCACGGGGTGGGTTGTGCGTGGCAACAATACCTTGGTCTATGCCCTCTCGACCATCCAACAGCGGAGCGATGCCACTAGCGCGTTTGCTGCCACATCGTTGGGTGTCTATACCCCTTTTCGGAGCAATATTCAGATTACAAGTAATGCAGGCACATCATTCACCCCTGTGTATGAAAATCAAAATATGCTACTGAACATCGTAAACGATGCCGACAACAGGAATAGCGTCAGCTATACCAGCGATATCGGCGCGGTACATTACTTCCAAAGTACGGCGACAATCCCCGCACCCGTACAGCTCAATCATCATTTAGTCTACCGCGCCGGCAGCCTTGATGGCGATATCACCGTCACAGGCATCCCGCTCAGCGATGCGGTATTGTTGCATGGGTCATTGAGTCAAGCACTTGGGAATATCGCCGTCAATAAACCAATCAGCGTGCATATAGACAGCGCTAGTAGTTCATTCCCGTGTGATACCCCCAACGAAAGTCAAGCCACCTTCAATGTGTTGCGCATCTATGAGCAAGTGGCGGGACCCTGTGGTGCCGTCAATGCCTTGCCCGACAACCGTGTCGTGCTCTATGGCTGGAGTGATACGCCGATTGATCTGGTGCAGGTGCAAGATTACCCGGTCAGTGCCCAACGTCAATTAGTCATTGTGACCCTTACCATCCCCATCACCCCATGAAGTTACATCCACTTGTCACGCATTTACGCCACCATCCCACCTTGGCCACCATGCCACGGGTGGTGGTGGCGGTGTCGGGTGGTCCCGATTCGTTGGCACTCCTCTATGGCCTGTGTGAATTTTATCCGGCTACTGCGGTGATGGTCTATCACCTCGATCATCGCTTGCGTGGCGCGCAATCCGCAGCTGATGCCCAGTTTGTGGCGGATGCTGCCCAATCATTAGGGGTTGCGGCGTTGATTGATGCTGCCGACATCCGCCGCGAAGCCCCCGATTATGCCAATCTCAGCGAAGCAGCACGAGTGGTACGCTACCGCCGGCTCGCCCACTATGCGCTCCAGTCTGATGCCGCGATGGTGCTAGTCGCTCATACCCAAGATGACCAAGCCGAAACCGTACTGATGCGCCTGTTACGCGGCAGCGGCACTACTGGATTGGCAGCAATGCGTGAAGTGACGCCGTGGTCTGTATGGGCACCAGATGCCCCCCACGGACAGGCATCACTCGTCCGTCCACTGCTCGATGTGCCCCGCACTACCATCCTCGACTATTGTCAGTGGCGTCAGCTCACGCCACGCCACGACCCGAGCAACGACAAGCAGAACGCCCTCCGGGTACGAGTACGCCACCACCTGCTCCCCATGCTCCGCCAAGAACAACCCCAAATCAACCAACTCTTGGCACACACGGCCCTCTTGAGTGGCGACAGCGATGACTTTGTGCATGACAGTCTGATGGCGCATTGGGAAGACATCTTCCAGATATCAGCAACGCACATTACCCTACAACGGGCATATTTTTGTACCCTCCACCCCACCTTGCAACGAGCTGCACTCCGCCACGCCATCACGCACCACCACGGCTCACTGCGTGAAATCAGCTTTGGGCATATCGAGGCACTCCGCACCGCACTCATTGCTGGGATGCCCCCCACTCAACCATTGCCGTTTGGTATCCCCACGCTGATTACGCCCACGTCGCTCATCATTGGCACCCCACCCATCCCTATGGTGCCTGCCTATCAGGGTGACATTCAGCGACTATCCCCGCCCCAAACAGTTGTCTGTGGTGATTACATCCTGCATGTTGCCCACGGACAAAGCCCTGCGCAGCCTGCACGTCACGACGGCTGGCAGATTTTTTTGCAACCAAATCAACGCTATAGCCTGCGTACACGCCGTAGCGGCGACCGTATCGGCATCGGCAATGGCCAGCATCGCCGCGTCCAGGATGTACTGGTTGACGCCAAAATTCCGGCATCCCAACGCGCCACTTGGCCCCTGATCTGTGTGGATGAAGACGTTGTGTGGGTGGTAGGGATCCGCAGTGACCCTGCCTATCGTGGCATACCCAATCAACCCGCCCTCTATTTCTGGTGTGACAGAACGAGCGAATATACGGTATGATTAGACAACGTTCGTTGGTATAGGGAGTTGTCATGCATCAGGCACTCGAAAAAATATTGCTGAGCGAAGTCCAAATTGCGACACGGGTCAAAGAACTCGGGCAACTTATTGCCCGTGATTATGCGGAATTAGGTGATTTGGTCATGATCGGGGTCCTCAAAGGCTGTACCATGTTTATGATGGATTTGGCCCGTGCCATCGACATCACCCTTTCGATTGACTTCATTGCCACATCGAGTTATGGTCATGGCACCCATAGCACGGGTGTGGTACGTCTGCTCAAAGATTTGGACATGGACATTGCAGGACGGCATGTACTAATTGTCGAAGACATCATCGATAGTGGCTTGACGCTCGCCTACCTCCATGCGCAATTCCTCAAACGTAATCCAGCGAGTATGCGCATCTGTACCTTGCTTAACAAACCGGCTCGACGCGACCCCGCAGTGGGGCTGACGGTTGACTATCTCGGATTTGACATTCCCAATGAATTTGTGGTGGGTTACGGACTCGACTATGCCGAGCACTATCGTAATTTGCCCTACATCGGTGTACTAAAGCCTGAAATCTACACCCACTAACGACCGTCACCGTACATGACCCACCGGCTCCGTATGAGGTACGCCCACGCAAAGCCGGTGTTCAATGCTCACTAATCGAATACGCCACCCACCTAAACATAGTCAGCGCATGACATGGGCTACGATGACTTTGGTATTAGAGTTAAATAAGAGTTGCAAATTTTTGGGAATTCTTGCTTGCCCAAGCGAAAACGAGAGTGTTATAATCACAACACTAAACATGTAGCAAGTTCCCTCTGTTCGTATCAGAGCCGCGCTACCACGGAGTGACTACTCCTAGATTGTGAAGAGCAATGGGCGAAAATCGCTGGCTGAAGAATAGTTTCGTCTACTTAATCATCCTCGTTGCAGCGCTTGCACTATTTTTTAATTATTTTAGTGGCTCACAAGCAAATGTTGTCGAAAGTGGCATCTCCACCATTCTCGCAGATGCCAAAGCGGGCAAAATCAAAAGCATCGATGTCCAAACAGGCAGTAACGAAATTGTCGCCAACTATCGTGACACCAAGGTAGTACATTCACGGATCGAAAGTGGCGACAGCATTACCACGTTGTTGGTGCAAGCAGATGTACCGCTTGACAGTGTCGACCTCAAAATCGGGGCCGCACCGGCATGGGGTGGATTATTCAATGTCATTTCGGTATTGTTGCCGGTCATTTTGATGATTGGGTTCTTTGTCTTCTTTATGCGTCAAGCACAAGGGTCAAACAATCAAGCCATGTCATTCGGCAAAAGCCGCGCCCGTATGTTTTCGGGTGACAAGCCAAGTGTGACATTTGCCGATGTCGCCGGCCAAGAAGAGGCCAAACAAGACCTGAGCGAAATTGTCGAGTTCCTCAAATTCCCCGACAAATTCTCGGCACTCGGTGCGCGTATCCCCCGCGGTGTGTTGATGGTTGGCCCTCCGGGAACCGGCAAAACCTTGCTGTCACGGGCTGTGGCCGGTGAAGCAGGGGTGCCATTCTTCTCGATTTCGGGTTCTGAATTCGTCGAAATGTTTGTCGGCGTCGGTGCCTCACGGGTCCGTGATTTGTTTGACCAAGCCAAGCGCAACGCCCCTTGTATCATTTTCATTGACGAAATCGACGCCGTTGGGCGTCAACGTGGTGCCGGTTTGGGTGGTTCACATGACGAACGCGAGCAAACCCTGAATCAGATTTTGGTAGAGATGGACGGATTTGATTCGACCACCAACATCATCGTGATTGCGGCCACCAACCGCCCCGACGTACTCGACCCCGCCTTGATTCGACCAGGCCGGTTTGACCGTCAAGTCGTCCTCGATACTCCCGACGTCAAAGGTCGTATCGCCGTGCTCAACGTGCATTCCAAGGGCAAGCCACTCGCAGACGATGTCGATTTAACTGTCATCGCCAAGCTTACCCCCGGGTTTTCGGGTGCTGATTTGGCCAATGCCATCAACGAAGCCGCCATTTTGGCTGCCCGTCGCTCCAAGAAGCAAATCGGCCAATTGGAGTTGAGCGACGCCGTCGAGCGTGTGGCTCTCGGTGGTCCCGAGCGCCGTAGTCGTGTCATGACCGAACGCGAAAAGCTGTTGGTGTCGTACCACGAAGCAGGTCACGCCATTGCCGCTGCCGGCATGTCGCATTCTCACATGGTACAAAAGGTTACCATCATCCCGCGTGGTCGGGCCGGTGGCTATACCTTGTTCTTGCCCGAAGAAGACAGCTTGCGCTACACCACCGCCTCACAATTCAACGCGCAGTTGGTGTCGGCATTGGGTGGTCGCGTTGCAGAAGAATTAATTTTTGGGATTGAAGAAGTCACCACCGGTGCCTCAGGTGATATTACCCAAGTCACCCGAATTGCCCGCGCCATGGTCACGCGCTTTGGGATGAGCCCCAAGCTTGGACCAATCGCCTTCGGCGAAAAAGAAGAGATGATCTTCCTTGGTCGTGAAATCAGCGAACAACGCAATTATGGTGAAGACGTGGCGCGCAAAATCGACGAAGAGGTCTTCCGGATTGTGGCAGAAGCCTATGCTCACACGCGTTCGATTTTGACTACCAACCGTGCCATACTCGATGACATGGCGAATGCCTTGATCGAATACGAATCCCTCGACGGGGAGCGCTTGCGGAGCTTGATTGCTCGCGTGCAACAAACCAACGGAATCGACGTCCCCGTCAACAACTAAATCCACCGTTGCTCGCCGCCCTACGTGCATGCACGTGGGGCGGTTTGTATTTACCAATACCCAAACAGAGACTATGATGAATGAAGTGCGTATGGTATAATAGACCGAATACAATGCATGCAACAGAGGTATTTGTTATGTCCGGTCACTCGAAATGGGCTACTATTCGCCGTTCCAAGGGAGTCCTCGACCAGCGCCGTGGTCAGTTGTTTACCAAGCTTGCCCGCGATATTGCGATTGCAGTCCGCGAGGGTGGCTCGGGCGACCCCGAAACCAACTTCCGCCTGCGGATTTCCGTGGATCGAGCGCGAGCGGGCAATATGCCTACCGACAGTATCAATCGTGCCATCGAACGGGGCTTGGGCAAAGGCAACGAAGCCCAGCTCGAAGAAATCACCTACGAAGGCTACGCACCTGGTGGCGTAGCGGTCATTATTGAAGCAGCCACAGACAACCGCAATCGTACCGCCTCCGAAGTGCGTGCGGTCTTCACCAAAATCGGCGGCAATCCAGGCGAACCAGGCTCGGTAAGCTGGATGTTTGACCTCAAAGGTTTGATTGTCATTGATTTGAGCAATGGCAAGGTGAACAACGACGATGCCACCATGATGGCCATCGATGCCGGTGCCGATGATGTGATTGACAGTGGCGATGTGCTCGAAGTCTACACCGACTACAAACAACTCATTGCCATCCGCAATACCTTGCTTGCTGCCGGTTTGACGATTACCACCGTCGAAAAAGCCATGCGTCCCAAAACCATTGTCCAAGCCGACCCCGCCGATGCCTTGCGCGCCCTCAAATTGATTGAACGCATGGAAGATCTCGACGACGTCCAAAAGGTCTATAGCAACCTCGACATCACCGACGAGGTGGCCGAGCAATTTGCTGGCGCCTAATGCGTACTATTGGGATCGATCCCGGTACGGCTATTATGGGCTGGGGAATTGTTGATTCACTCAATGGTAGCCTCAGCTTGGTGGCCTGTGGTGCGTTGACGACCCCTGCTGGGATGCCCCAAGCCGAACGCCTCTTGTCGCTCTACCGTGGCCTCAGTGAGTGCATCACCACCTACCAGCCTGATAATTGTGCCGTCGAAGAGCTTTTTTTCGCCAAAAACGTCACAACTGCCATGACCGTCAGTCAGGCTCGTGGAGTGGTATTGTTGGCCCTCGCCCAAGCGGGACTGACCGTCTACGAATACAAACCGATCAGCATCAAACAAACAGTGGCCGGCTACGGTGGTGCCGACAAACGCCAAATGCAAGAAATGGTCCGCCTCACCCTCAGAATGCCGACGATTATCAAGCCCGATGATGCCGCTGATGCCGTCGCAATTGCGATTTGTCACAGCTATACCTTGCCAATGGCTCAACGCATTCGCCAAGCCAACTAATTAAGAGGAACCAATATGAAATTACTCGTTTTTGTAACCGAAGATGCCGTGGCCGATGCAGCAGTCGATGCCTTGGTAGAACAAGGATTTCGCGTGACGCGCCTCGCCTCGAGTGGGGGATTCTTGCGCCGTGGCAACACCACACTCCTGGCCGGTGTCGAAGACACCACCGTCACCAAAGCCCAACAAACCGTTGCAGCCGTCGCCGAAGGCGCCTTGTGCATCGTCCTTGACCTCGAACGCTACGAGCGCATGTAATCGATTCACCTCCTCGCCATACGCATTTTTCATTGGATGATAAATGGACACCCCGTGAAAATCCTCTATGTTGCAAGTGGTATCCCTGTGCCTGGTAATCTCGGTGGCTCAACCCATGCCTATGAAGTGGCCCGCGGGTTGAGTCGGCGTGGACACGACGTGCATGTGGTGGCTGTCAGCCGCGAAGGGCACACCAACCTCGGACATTTGTTTGCTCCCGCCCAACAACAGCTCGACGGCTTCACCATCTACCACATCGACATCCCCAAAGCCGGATCACTCCTCGCGACCCCCACCATCATGGCGCTTACCCACCGCCTGCAACCCGATGTCATCATGGAGCGTTATTACAACTTTGCCGGCGCCGGCATGATTGCCGCTCGCTTTGGCAAACGCCCCACGTTGCTCGAAGTCAATGCCTTGATTGTCGACCCTCCCAGCATCCGCAAACGCCAAATCGACGACCGCCTCGGCGGGCCGATGCGGCGCTGGGCTACCATGCAATGCCGCTGGGCCGATGCCATCGTA
>Ga0214917_10003707_pt1 | contig 17488 bp, 11 predicted proteins | sample LL_1208_BB_MetaG_FD_177983 | JGI IMG/M metagenome (GOLD analysis project Ga0214917, IMG submission 177983) | Freshwater microbial communities from Lake Lanier, Atlanta, Georgia, United States - LL_1208_BB | ecosystem: Environmental > Aquatic > Freshwater > Lake | place: USA: Georgia | collected... | reverse complement strand
CCGCGCGCAGGACGCTGCCGGACTGCGGCGGAAAATAACCGGCGAGCGTCCGCAGGAGGGTGGTCTTGCCGGCGCCGTTGTGGCCGTACACGCCCAGCCTGTCCCCCTCGCGCAGGGTCAGCGAGACGTCGTCGAGGGCGAGCACGCTGGTCACGCCCGCGGACGTCCTGAATCGCCCTCCGGCCAGCGTCGAGAGCACCGACTGCTTCAACGACGCCGCATCGGCCCCGAACACGGGCAGAGCGACCGACACGTTGCTGAGTTCCAGGTAAGCCATGATGCGGGAGGATGTTCAGTGAACGGTCGGCTTGCGGTGATCAGACCCAGTACACGAGCTGCCGTCGCTTGCGGGAGAACATCACGGCGGCGATCGCGACGTTGACCATCGTCCAGCCCAGCGCGACGAGCCAGGTTCGCGGCTCGACCGCCCGCCCGAGCAGGGGTTCGCGGACCAGCGCCAGCCAGACGGCGAACGGCAGGTCGAGCACGACTCGCGCCCGTTCCGGGAGCGACTCGGGGGACCAGATGATCGGGGTGAGGAACGTCATGAAGGTCAGCGTGCTGGCGACGATCTGACCCACGTCCCGGAAGCGTGCGCACGCCATGCCTACCGAGATCACGGCCGCGTGCATGTTGAAGACGAGGAGCAGGAGTCCCGGAAGGAAGAGCAGCGTCGTGAGCCTCGGCGGTACGCCCGCCCAGACGGCGAACGGGATGTACAGCACCATGTGATGCATCAACTGGATGACATGCCGGGCCACGCATCGCCACGAGAAGAGGCTGATCGGCATGTCGGAGTTCTTCAGATAGCTGGAACCGGCGATGAAGACGGAGCTTCCATCGTTCAGCGTCGAGGACATGAAGTTCCAGAAGATCATCCCGATCGCGACGCTCGGGAAGTAGTCGCGCATCGGCAGGCCGAACAGGGTGGCGTAGAGGGGGCCCAGGCCGAGCAGCATCATTCCCATGCTGATCGTGAGCCACCAGGGGCCGAGCAGGGAGCGGCGGTACCTGAGGCTGACGTCGTACCAGGCAAGCGGCAGCCACGTGCCGACGTCAACGGTGCCCAGCCACCAGTCACCCAGCCACGAGTCGGATCGCTGCACGAACGGGCGGGTGGCCCAGGGCGAGGCGGTGGCGGGCATTGCGTGCGGTTTCCGGGCGCGGTCTGCCTCCATGGAAAACCGCCACCAGTGACACTAGCCCGGTCGGAGAACGCGGTCAAGAAATTTCCGCCGCTCGACCGACACGCTCCGACGCCGTTCGCGAAAGCGATCCCGCGGCATGCGGTACGGTCGTGCGGGTCGTGACGATTCAGCACAGGGTACGGCCGAGCGCCGAGCCGACACGGCCCGCGAAGAGGCGACGCGTCCGGCCGTCCCGCGCCACAGCCACGACGTCCAGTTCGGCATCGCGGAACGACGCGTCGCCCGGTTCGACGTGCAGCACGGAGCTCCAGCCCGCGATCGCATACGCTGGTTCCTGCAGGAACGCGGCGACGTCCGGCCGGGCGATCGTCGGCTTGCACAGGTCGCGCAGTTCGCCGTCGACGACGAGCCGGACCTCGGCGGGTCCATCGGGGTCGCCGACCCAGCCCGACACGGCCAGCGTTCGCTCGGACGTCATCTCCACCCGCTCCAGGCAGCCCTCCGGGCCGCGGCGCCGGGGCAGGCTCGCGAATCGGACGGCCGGGTCGCCGGCGACGACGTAGAGGTCCTCGTGGCTCCACAGGCCGCGTGGCAGGCGCACGTGCGGCCAGCCGATCGCGCCGGCCTCGTCCAGGCAGCTGCGGACGAACGCCTCGGTCACGAACGTCGTGCCCGAATCGATCGAGGTGCCACCCCCGCCCGTGCGATGCGGAACGAACGTGAAACCGTCGGCGGGACGGGCCGACTCCGGGGCCCGGGCGGCGTCATGCACCGAGAAGACGAGCAAGCCGCCCGGAGCGACCAGTTCGACCAGGCGGCCGAGCATGGCGGTGAACGTGAGCCGGGGGAGATGGCCGAACAGCGACAGGGCGATGATCAGGTCGAAGCGGTCGTCCGACCAGGCCGCGCCGGGGAAGCGGGATGACGTGAAGCCGTGAACGCCGAACGCTTTGCGGACGAAGGCCACGGCGTCGGGATCGGCATCGGAGCACCAGATGCGCTCCCGGGGCAGTTCCTGCACGAGATACCTGGTCTGCTGGCCGAATCCGCAGGCGAACTCCAGCATGCGGGGCACGTGCTCGAATCCGCCGAATCGCCAGTCCACGACCTGACGGAGGTCGTCGATGGCCCACGCCCCGTAACGGTAGTAGGCCAGCCGTGCGACCTCTTCGTCGTGAAAGTGCGACGTGCCGAGCAGCAGGAGGCCGTCGGCGGGCGAGATCGTCCTGACGAACGTGGCCGGCTCCCGGGCCGTCTTCCCCACGAGCACGTCCACCGAATCCGACGGCCGCGGGCGGGCGACGGCCGGGACGCTCGGCGCGACGGGACGCGGGATCGTCGCCCCGTCGTCGAGCGGCAGGAGGTCGTGCCGCCACGTCACGCCCGTTCGGATCACCCTCGCCGGCACCCCCGCAGCGATCACGTTCTCGGGAATGGGCTTGGTGACGAGCGACTCGGTGCCGATGATGGAGCCGGCGCCGATCGACGCGCCCTTCCACACCCGCACGCCCTCGCCGAGCCAGACGCGGTCGCCCAGGCGGATGTCCCGGGGCGGATTGAGGCGGCGGCCGGTCGCGACGTCGACGATCGAATGCATGTCGCTCACGGAGAGCGTGGTGCCGCCCGCCACGAGGCACGATCTGCCGAAGACGATCTCCCCGGGCTCGTGCAGGTAGATCCGGCAATGCGAGGTGAAGCCGGTGCCGTCGCCGATCCTGACGTGCCCGTCGCGGGCGGCATGGATTTCGATGCTCGCGAGCCGGCAATCCTGTCCAGATTCGACCGAACAGCCCGTGCCGAGCCGAATTCGCCCGCCCTGGAGCGTCGAGCCCGCCCCGATCACGAGGGCGTTGTCACTGCCGTCGAACACCAGCGTCCCGGTCTGGAACTCCAGGAACCCGGGGGGGACGTCGAGGCGGTTGCGGGATCCGTTGTCGATGACAGTGACGGGCACGTCTGGGCACGAAGAGAGTGGCGGCGAAGAACGGCGGATGCAGAAGACGGCGGGTTTGAAACCCGTACCGATCGAACGTAGGCTCGATATCGAAGAATAGCACGCGGCAGGTGGGAGCACCGCCCTACCGGGTCGGTCAGCGCGGCCGGCCACGGTGTCCCGCGAGCCGAGCAAGGGTTTTCGTGGAACGCGCCCGCACGCAACCGCCGCCGTCCGATTCATCGCGGGACATGCCAGCCCGCGGCGAAGTACCGACGCCGGCGGCCGGAGCACTCGAGGTGATTGCCTGGGCAGCGGCCGCGTTCTTCGTCGGCTCGGCGATCACCGGCATGGTTCGCGGTTACTCGGCGGTGCCGTTCTGGGACATGTGGAACGGCTACCTCGATTTTTACGTGAAGTCCTCACAGGGAGGCTGGCAGGTCTGGTGGGCCCAGCACAACGAGCACCGGATCGTGCTGTCGAGATTGCTGTTTTGGCTCGATCTGGCCTGGTTTCGTGGCGAGGGCTGGTTTCTGCTCGCCGTGAATGCACTGCTGTTGGCCGTCATCGCCGCGCTGTTCGTCGTGATGTGGCAGGAGGAGTCCGGTGGAAGAGCGGGCTTCGTGCCCGGACTGCTCGTGGCCTGGCTGTGGAGTTGGATCAACCACGAGAACCTGGCCTGGGGATTTCAGAGCCAGTTCTTTCTCGTGCTCCTGCTGCCGCTGGCCGGCTTGTACGCCTTGACGCGGTCCAGGCCGGCGGCAGGGTGGCGGGATTCGGCGTTCGCCGCCGCCTGCACCGCTGGTCTGCTTGCGGTGGGCAGCATGGCCAACGGCATCCTGGCATTGCCGGCGCTGGCGATTCATGCAGCCCTCGCGCGCCTGGGCCGTGACCGGTTCATGATTCTGTGCCTGCTCGCCGCCACGTGCTGCGCGGCGTATTTTCGCGGCTACGTCTCCCCGGGGCATCATGAGTCCGCCACGGCAGCGGTCTCCGCGAATCCGCTGGGCGCGATTGTCTTCACGCTGCTGTATCTCGGCAGTCCTTTCTTCTTCATCGCGGAACGGTTCGGCGTCGGGATGGTGGCCGGGTGTCTCTGCGGTGGGCTGCTGCTGGTGGCCTCGGCCTGGACGGCGCTGCGGGCCCTGCGAGCCGGCGGCAGTGGATCGCTCCCGCTCGCCCTGATGGTCTTCAACGGCTACGTCTTCACTTCGGCGTTCGCGACGGCCGCGGGTAGGGTCAGTTTCGGGCCGCAGGCCGCCGTCACGAGCCGGTACACGCTCGCGGCACTCATGGCCTGGGCGGCACTGCTCGTGGCCAACGCCCGTCCGCTCACCCGATCGGGCGAATGGGTCTCCCGTGGCCTCGCGGTCAGCTGCTTCGGGATCATCATCGGCCTGCTTCCTCTGCAAGTGGAGGCCTTGCGATCCAGACGGCAGGAAATGTTCGGCCGCGAAGTGGCCGCCTTGGCGCTCGAACTCGGCGTGAACGACGACCAGGAGATCAAGCGTGTCTGGCATGACTCGCGGGTGGCACTCGAACACGTCGTCATCCCGCGTGCGAACGACCTTTCGATCTTCGGGTGGGAGCCAATCCGCGACGCCGGTGATGAAATCGGACAGCCATTCGCCGTCACCGGGACGGCCACACTGCGGGAGCGACACGGCCGCCTCGACTCGGTGGAGCGTATCTGGCACGACCCGCGGTTCCTGCGGCTGCGCGGCACGTGCTCGATTCCAGCCGGGGAATCGCCTTCGCGGGCGCTCACGGTCGTGAGGAGCGGTGTGGTCGTCGGTCTGGCGTTGCTGCAGGACCCGGCTGCGGATGAAGCCGCAGGGAGCCCGCTCGAGGCGGCGTTCGTGGGGTATGTGCTTCAGGAAGTGGCGGGGGACGCCGTCGAGATTGTCGATGCGCAAAGCGGGGCTCGTTTCTCGGCACTCATTCCCCGACTGAATGCCTGGTGCGACGTCGAGGACGCCGGGGCGGCCGACGTCACGACCGTGGCCGCGTCGGCGGTCCTGCCGCAGGCCGGCCAGTGGGCCGGCAGCGATTTCGAGCGGACCCGGATTCCGCGGCTCGTCGTTCTCGGAAGCTACGACAAGGGGGATGCCGACACGGGGGGGATCGCACTGCGGCTGCGCAGGGGAGACAGGCTGGCCTATAAAACCGGCCCCAACCCTGGGCGGCAGACCATCAGCATGCGGGGCGCCCCGGAGTCGAAGACCGCGTTGCCGTTGGCTACCGCCTGGCGGCAGATCCGGTTCGACGGCGGCGAGTTGCCGCCTGAATTCACCGTTGAAATCGCCGATGAGGGGGACGGCTGGGGGGAGTGGTCGGCCGTGGCCCTCGTCGAAACCGTCACGGGGGAGTGATCGACCCAGTTCAGCCGACGCCTCGGGGGACGGATATCACGGCCGAATCGCGTTCACTCCGTGCCGAATATGGCTGCCTCCATGGCGGAGACTCGGGCGGCCAGATCATGGATCGTCCGCTGCGGATCCTCGAGTGATCCGTCCGCCCGCACCGCCGCGTCGCCGAGCCGCCATTTCGCGCGATCGAGTTCCTGACGCAATGTCTTGATCTGGGCGAGCGCCGACTCGTAGCCGGCCTCCAGCCTGCAGAAGTAGTTCTCGAAGGGACGGATCGCCCGGGTGAACTCCGCAGCCAGCGCGTCTACCGTCGCGGTTTCCCGAATCGCCGCATCGCCATCCTGCAGCAGCGACCACAACCCGCGTGCCCAGGTCGCGTCGGTGTAGGCGGCCAGGGCGGTGTCCGTGTGGCGGTGATGCCGGAGGCCGGGCGTGATCAGGTCGCCCAGCCGCGCCGCCATCTCGGCCTCTCCAGCCGGCCAGGCGATGTCGAGCACGGCTGCAATTCGATCGAGTTCCGCCCTGCCGTTCGCGAGCACGTCCTCGTAGCGGACGATCGTCGCCGGCAGGCCGCGGGAATCGACGATGGCGTCGAGAACATGCCGCGTCCACAGCAGAATGCCCTTGTCGATCGGCATGCCGTCTCGGGCGTTGAGCGACAGGGCGACTTCACAGGGATGGCGAACCGACACGATGACCTTCTGCCGGATGCCGAGCGAGTCGAGCGCCTCCCGCCAGGCAGACGCCACACGACAACTTCGCGGGTCCTTGATGGCGAACAGTTCCGCGGTCGGGAAATTCCCCTCGACCACGTCCCGGAGCGACTGCACCGCGCGGGCTCGTTTATGAGGGTCGGAAAACGAGAGCCTGCGCCAGTCATGCCAGCGAGACTCCGCCGACTGCAGGATCTCCTCGAGCACCCTGTTGATCGACCGCGACTCCCAATACCCGGTGGGATTGTGACGGTCGGGAGGGGCGAGGTCGGTGCCGACTGGAACTCCCGCGGCCGAGATGGCGCCGGTGAGGAGCGAGCTGCCACTGCGGTGCATCGCCAGCACGAGCAGGGCGGTGCGACTTTTCACCATGGAATCAGGGCTGGTCCGGTCGTTCGGCAAGGCATCGTCGCTCGCAGGGATGGGTCGCTCGCGGTATGGATCGCTTTAATTCGAAGGTACCATATGAACAGGTCGCGGAGAATTCCGCGGCTTCGAGAGTGTCGGGCCGCGGCGGATCGCCCGTCCAACCTTCTTCCCCATCCTCCGACGGCGTCATGGCGCTCCCTTCGCGGCGGTCTGAACCACCTTCTCCACAACCGCTCACACGCGACCACCGGCCGAAGGGCCGCCGGACTGGGCCGGTGGTGGTCGTGCCGTTCTATCGAAACGAGGCCCTCGTGGGCCCGCTCTTCGAATCCCTGCTCGACTGTGCCGACGAGTTGGACGCGATCGGCGCAACCGTCGTCGCGATCGACGACTCGCCTGGATATGCACCGCTTGCCGATGCGCTCGGCCAGGCCGTGCGTGCCTGCGCGGACAGGCTCGAGGTGTCGGTGGTGGCGAATGCGGCCAACCAGGGGTTCGTCCGCTCGGTCAATCGTGGCCTCGAGATCGCGCGGGCCGAGGGGCGTGACGCGGTGCTCCTCAACTCCGACACCCGCGTCTTCCCGGGGGCGCTTTCGGAGATGGTGAGGATCGCCGAACTCGATCCGATGATCGGGTTCGTGAACCCGCGGTCGAACAACGCGACGATCGCCAGCCTGCCGGTGCAGGAAGCCTACCGGCAGCAGTCTCCCGAGCAGTCGTTTCTCGCCTTCCGCCGGCTCGCCCGCCAGCTTCCCGCATGCCACTACGTGCCGACGGCAGTCGGATTCTGCATGCTCGTCAGGAACGTGATTCTTCGGGAGTTCGGCCTGCTCGACGAGGCGTACGGTGCCGGCTACAACGAGGAGAACGACCTCGTGATGCGGGCCAACCGCTGCGGCTACCGGGCCGTCCTGGCGAATCACGCCTTCGTGTACCACGTCGGCGAAGCCAGCTTTACGACCTCGGGCCGGCGCGCTCTGGAGGCGACGAACGCCAGGCTCCTGGCCGAGCGGTATCCCGAGTATCCGGCCGCCGTCGCCGAGTACGTCGCCGGACCGACGCATGCCGCCGACGCCCGCTTGGCGGCGCTCCTGCCCGACAGCGACGGCCGGCACGACGTGCTGTTCGATTTTTCAGACGTGGGCAGCTACCACAACGGGACGATCGACGCGGCCAAGGCCCTGTTGCGGGAATTCGTCCGCACGCGGGCCGACAGGTACAACCTCACGGTCATCATGCATGCGGAGCATGCCCGCTACCACGGACTCGATCGGATGCGGGGTCTCCGCGTGCTGCCGGTCGACACCGACCGGCAGTTCGCCGTCGGCTTCCGGGTGGGCCAGCCCATGACCCGCGAGAGTTTCTCGCGGCTCGACCGGCTCGCCGTCCGGACGGTGTGGTTCATGCTCGACACGATCACGTGGGACTGCCTCACGTTGCGCAACCCCGAGATTGAGCCGGCCTGGCGGATGGTGTTCGAACAGGCCGACGCCGTGATCTACAACAGCGATTTCACGCGAGACCAGTTCGCGCGGCGGTTTCCGGCCCGGCCCGGCGTGCGGCATCTCGTCTCCCCGCACAGCCTCGACCCGAGCGAGTATCTGCCGGACCGCAGGGCCGCCGAGGGCGAGGATTTCATCTTCGTCGTCGGGAATTCTTTTCCGCACAAGTTCGTCGGCCCGACGATCGAGGCGCTCGTGAGGGCCGTCCCCGACCGGCAGATCGTCTGCATGGGGCTCCAGCATCACGGTCATCATCGAGTCACCTGCTACCGCAGCGGCTTCCTCTCGGACGAGCAGGTCGAGGCGTTCTACGCCGGATGCCGATTCGTCGTGTTTCCGTCTCACTACGAGGGCTTCGGCTTTCCACTGCTCAAGGGCATGGCCTACGAAAAGCCCGTGCTCATGCGGGACGGGCCGCTCGCCCGGGAGATGAAACGCCGGCTGGGGGAAAATCCCAACATCGTGCTCTACGCCGACACTGCCGAACTCGTGCGGATCGTGCGTGACTCGCCGCCGACCTGGCAGCCGGGGCAGCCGTTTCCGGAGCGGGACGGCTGGGCCCGAACGGCGGCCGAGATCGCCGACTTGATCGACGGGCTGATAGCCGCCCCCGACGCGCATGCGGGCCTCGTGCGGCGGATCAACGCGCATGGAACGTCGATCGGCGGAACGAGGCCGGACGTGCCGACGGAGGCTGCGATCGCCGGTTCGCTACCGCCGGGATTGCGGGCCGTGCGGTCGGCGGTGATTCGGGCGCCATTGGTGCACCGTGCGGTGCGGCCGGTCTGGCGGTGGTGGTGGAAGATCACGCACTGATGCGGCGGTTCGCACGATGATCGAAGCGATCTGCCGCTGGGCCTGGAACCATCTCCCGCTGTCGCTCGCCTGGCGGCGACATGTCCGCGACCGCCTGTTTCGCGGCTGCCCCCGCATGTTTCGTAGGCTGCCGGCGTTTCAGCGGTGGCTGCTCATGCAGGCCGACGCCGAGCGGCTGCGGGGCCGAGCGGAACGTGCGACGCCCGACCGGCTGCGGCCCGACGAGGCCGCCACGGTGCGCGTGATCGCGATGCACCTCCCGCAATTCCATCGGATTCCCGAGAACGACCGCTGGTGGGGGGAGGGATTCACCGAATGGTCGAACGTCCGCCGCGGCAGGCCGATGTACCGTGGTCACCACCAGCCGCACGTTCCGCATCCCGACATCGGCCATTACGACCTCGCGGAGGCGGGAGTACTCGAGCGGCAGGCGGAGATGGCCCGGCGGTTCGGGATTCAGGGGTTCTGTTTTTATTACTATTGGTTCAACGGCCGCCGGCTGCTGGAGAAGCCGCTGGAGACGATGCTGACATCGGGCCGGCCGGATTTTCCCTTCTGCATCTGCTGGGCCAACGAGCCGTGGACGCGGACGTGGGACGGCCTCGATCGTGACGTGCTCGTCGAGCAGCACCACGACCCCGAGAGCGATCGACGGTTCATCGAGGACGTGCTGCCGTTGCTCCGCGACGACCGCTCCATCCGCGTGGAAGGCCGGCCGTTCCTGGCCGTGTACCGGGCCGATCGGCTGTCCGACCCGCGGGCGGTCGCCGCGGCCTGGCGGGCCCGCTGCCGGGAGGCGGGCGTCGGCGACCTCCACCTGTGCAGCGTCTGGAGCCGGGACCGTCACGATCCACGGGCCCTGGGCTTCGATTCGGCGCTCCAGTTCCCGCCGCTGGTGATCGGCGGCGAGAACCTCGCCCGGGACGAACCGCTGGGGCTGGATCCGGTGCCCGAGTTCCGCGGCGCGATCCTCGATTACAGGGTCGCCGTCAGCCAGTGCACGGCGCCGATGCCGCTTGGGTATCCGGTATTTCGCGGCGTCATGCCGTCGTGGGACAACACGGCCCGACGGATGGAACGGGGCGTGTCATGGATCCATGCGTCTCCGCGGGCGTACGGCCGGTGGCTGCGGGAGGCGTTGCGGCTCACCTGCCGCGAGCAGCCCCCCGCGAGGCGGCTGGTGTTCGTCAACGCCTGGAACGAATGGGCCGAAGGGGCGCATCTCGAGCCCGACGAGCGGCTGGGATATGCGGTGCTCGAGGAGACGCGGGCGGCCTGTGCCGGGATGGACGTCGAGGGCCGGTCGTGGATGGAGGCCGGCTCGCCGCAGATGGTCGCGCGGCTCGGCAGGGCTGGGCGACACGTGCTCGTCGACCTGCTCTTCTGCCAGCCGGGGTTTCACGGCGGAGGCGAGTATGGCAAGGCGGTCTTCGAGGCCCTGGTTGCGGAAGCCCGAATCGGCGGGGAGGTGACCGTCTGGGCGGCGCTGGACCCCGACACCTTCATGGAGCCGTGGGTCTGGGAACTGTGCGCCGACGATGACGTGCCGGTGGTGGCCGTGCGGACGAAAGGCGAACTGCTGGCGCTCGTCGCGGCCGGTCGCTTCGAGTCGTTCTTCACGCCGGGACTGGTGGCCTATGCGGACGAACTCAGGACGGCTGGCGACGGCCCGTGTGCGACCCGGATCATCGGCACGGTGCACGACGTGCGGGAGGTGACGCTGGAGCGGGAACTGCCGCCGCCCGCCGCGGTGCCGGGTCTGCCGCGGCCCGACCGGGCCACGTATGCCGCCGTCTTCGCTTCGCCCCGGATCGACACGATCGTCACCGTCTCGGAGCACTCGCGGCACGAGATCCTCCGGCTGTTCGGCCCGCCCCGTGCTCGGCTCGTCGTGCTGACGCCCCCCGCGAAGCGCCGCGTTTCGCCCGACCCGTTCTTGATCGGCGGGCGGCATGATCCGGCCGCGATGCGTTATGCGTTGATCGTCAACGCCGGTCGGCCGGAAAAAAACGCGGGTGTCGCCGTGCGGGCCTTCGACGGGCTTTTCGAGCGAGAGAAAGGGTGCGCGGGGCTCGCCGGCCTGACGGTCGTCGTCTCGGGCATCGACGCCATCCGCGACCTCGGCATTCATGGCCTGCGGCATCCCGAGCGATTCATTGCCTGCCCGGCCTGCCTCCCCGGGCAGTTCGAGTTTCTCCTGGAGCAGGCGGAGTTCCTCGTCTATCCGTCGCTGGAGGAGGGCTTCGGCTATCCGCCGGTGGAGGCGATGCATCACGGCGTGCCCACCGTCGCGGCGAACATCGGGGCGATCCGCGAGGTGTGCGGCGACGCGGTGATCTTCTGCGACCCGCGCGACGTGGCGGATGTCGCCCGGGCGATCAGGGAGATGGCCGGGCATCCGCCCGATGCGGAGGTGCTCCGCCGCCGCTCTGCCGCGATCGCGGAGCGGCAGCAGCGTGATCTGCGCCGCCTCGTGCGGCTGGTCTGCGATAGGGAAGCATGACTATTCCCAACCGGGGCCAGCTCGGTTCCCGGCGCGGGTGTTGCGGATTTTCGGGTTTACACCGATCGGCACGATTCCCGCGCACCGCACCTGTCGCTCGGAGGGGGGCGGCGCGGCGTGTGATCAGCCACTTATTCCTGTCGTGACGCCCACGCGGCCCGCGGATCGCATTTTGCCCGGCGGGCAGAGACCTCCCGGCGCGGATTTTTTTGACGTGCCGTTTTGGTGATCTAGGTTTACCTGCGTAGGTTTGACGGTTGGAAGGGATACCGCGATCCGATGGCTTCGAAGCATTTCGACCTGGCATTCGACGAACGACTGTTCCTGGAGCGGTACGGGCTGTTTCGCGCCGGCGGGGAAACGGCCGGGGACGCGTCGGCGCGGGAGATCTACGACCGCGAACCGCTCGCCCGTCTGTTGTCGCCGAACTCGCAGTTCGACGAAGTCTGGTATCGCCGCGAATACGGCGACGTGGCCGAGGCGATCGCCTCCGGCGAGTTGCTGTCGGGGTTCGCCCATTTTTGCGACCACGGGTACGCCGAAGGCCGCATGCCCAGCGGCTGGTGGCTGACGAGTCGGGCGGGACGAATCCGCTCGATCCTGCCCGACGGTGCGACGGTCGGCGACGATCTTCGCCGCGATGTCGAGGCGACCGCGTTGATGGCCGCCCTCCCGTTCATCGATGAAAAATTGTTCGTCCGGGACTACGGCCTCCGGCCTCAGGTCGTGGGGGCGGCGAGAACATCCGCCACGGAGGCGATGGCCGAAGAATTCGACCCGGACTTCTACGTCGGCCAACTCCCCGCCGACGAGCCTCCGCCGGCGAAGCATGCGGCGTTCAGTCATTACCTCACCAGGGGCCAGCGGCTCGGGCTGTCGCCGAACGCCGGGTTCGACGAGCGGTTCTACCTCGCCTATTACAAGGACGTGCGGGACGCGGTACGTGCCGGCAAGCTCAAGTCCGGATTCCAACACTTCGTGCTCTCTGGCAGGAAAGAGGGGCGGCTGCCCATCCACGACCCGATCGCCGTGTTGGAGCACGCGTTGCCGGGGGTCACGGCGCCGGAACTGGTTCGACGCGCGGCCGACATGGCCCAGCGGCTGCGGTCCCCCCACGTGATCGTGCGCGGTCATGGGCAGCGGTCGACCTGGGTGTTTCTGCCCAGACTCGATCCGGACTTCATCTACGCCGGATACCGGGCCCTGTTCGAATTCATCATCGCGTTGACGAGCCAGGGCGGCTTCGCGGATCACAGGCTGCGGTTCGTGGTCACCGAGCAGGCGGCTGCGAACATCGAATACTTCATTCACCGCACCAAGGACCAGCGGCTCGTCGCGTGCCTGCGAGGGGCCGATGTCGTGCATTGGCCGAACCTCGACGAGATCTGCGTGACCGCCGACGACTGCTTCGTCGCCTACAGCGCCTGGGACGCCCACCTCGCCTCCCCGATCGCCACCCGGACGAACAATCCCCGGGTGTTGCAGCTGATCCAGGAATACGAACCGATCTTCTACGAGCACAATTCCTTCCATGCCATGGTGGATGCGGCCTTCAGGCTGCCCGGTTTCCCGGTGTTCAACTCGGCGGGGCTCGCCGACTACTTTCGCAGAAACAGGATCGGTCTCTTCGCGGCGCACCCCAACGCGGTCGAGGGGCGGGACTTTCTCACGTTTCCGCACGTGCTGACCGCGACGCGGTGCGCCACGGTCGATGAAATGGCGGCCCGTGACCGCCACACCTGCCTCGTCTACGCGCGACCGGAGCGGCACGCCAGTCGCAATCTCTTCGAGATCGTGCTCCTGGCGCTGCGGCAGGCCTGCCAACTCGGGGTCTTCGACGACTCGTGGCGGTTTCTCGGCGTGGGCACGATGGGCACCAAAGATCCCGTGCCGCTCGCCGCCGGCCATGTGTTGGAACTGCTTCCCAAGCAATCCGAAGCCGAATACTCGAAACTGCTGACCGACACCGACCTCGGCATCAGCTTCATGTACGCACCGCACCCGAGCGTGGTGCCGTACGAGATGTGCTCGGCGGGCGCGGTGGTCGTGACGAACTGCTACGGCACCCGGGATGCGGCCTACTTCTCCGACATCAGCGGGAACTTCGTGTCCTGCCAGCCGGACGTGCATTCAGCCGCCGAGGCGATCCGGGAGGCGGTCGGGCGGGTCGCAGACCATGCGGATCGGGTGGCCAATGCCTACCGACCGTTGCGCACGCGGTGGGCGGACGTCTTTGACAAGGACTTCATGGAGGCCTGCGAGCGGGGTCTCCAGTCGCCTCGGACACCTGCACAGGCGTCTGACAGCAGGATCGCATTGAACCACCACGAACGAGAACAGGAAATGGCACCATGAACGTGTTCATCCACATCCCCAAGACGGCAGGCACCTTCCTGGGGTATCTGTTCGACCATGGCTCAGGCCGACGAGTCTTTTGGGATTACTCTGCAGACTACTCGACGGCGATCGTGCCGGATCCCGATGTCGTGGCACACACCGACTTCATTTCCCGCCGGTTCTGGGTCATGCATGGGCACTTCTTCTACACAAAGTACGCCGACGTGTTTCCTCAGGCGCGTTTCATGACCTGCGTGCGTCATCCGGTGCATCGGATCATTTCCCAATTCAAACACGAGATCTACGACGCCGTCTGCCGCCAGCACGCGGGCCATCCGGAGCTCGATAACCCGAGGGCCCGCGCCTTGCTGGCGGGGTGCGGACTGATCGAATGGTTGGCGATGGATCCGTCCGTGGGCAATGCGCAGGTGAACCATCTCGCGGGCCGCCGCCTGGAGGACTATGACTTTCTGTTCGTCCAAGAGATGCTCGGACCCTGCTGGTCCTTGTTCTGCACGGAGTTCTCATTGAAAACCTGGCAATGGCTGTTTGGCTCCTTCTGCGCCGTCAATACTGCCGAGGATCGCGCATTTCATTCGGAGTCGGAGCGTTACCTCTATGAGACGCTGACGGCAATCACTCAGCAGGACCGGGAAAAGCTGTTCCTGCTCATTCCGGAGGAGATCGCGCTCTACGAGGAGGCCAAGAGTTTGGTCACGCAGCGACTGAGACAAGCGGCTACATCTCTGCAAGCTCAAGAGGTCTGATTCCGGGCTCTCGAGCCGCTTGCCAGCCGGCACATGGTTGTAGAGATGCCGTTGATCGGGCTACCCCTCAACCACGCGATTTCCGCAGCCGGCAGAAGAACGAAGAGACAAGAATGAAGAAAGGATCGACCTATGACGTATGACCTGATTTTCGATCGCGTGTCGTCGATCGGCATCGGCGGTGTCGTGAAAGGAGCCGCGGCGGTCACGGACGCGGTTATCTCGGCCCATGTGACGGATGCGGCAGGAAACGAGACGTTGCAGGCCACCTCATCTCTGGCACTGTGGCGACCGGAGGCAAGGCAGAAGTTCCCTGGAATCGTCCAGCCATACTGCGGATTTAACCTGCCCTTCCGCTGGACGGGTCCTGGAAGCCTACCACGATCTGCCGTGGTCAAAATCGGTGATCAGGTTGTCGGACGATTCGACGAACTCGGCGATCCGGTCAACAGCTATGGCTTGACGGCATCAGACGTGTTGAGCATGTCCGATCGGTCCTTCTTCGGCCTCCAGGGCATTTCGTTACAGAACGGCGTGCTGGGCATAGCAGGCGTCCTGACCCCGCCGAAGGGCGATGTGAACGGGATCGAGTTTGTCTGTCCTCCTGACGTCGTCGCCAAGCTTGTGTGGCCGATTTATTCCGATGGCAGCGAAAAATACTACTGGTATGTGCCCGGCGTGCCGTACTTTGGCTTCAGGATCGACGTCGTGCTGGCCGACTGCAGGCACCCTGCGGAGAACCACATCGAATTCGGCCTGCATGTCAAGGGGGAGGGGGTGGACTACAACAGCCTGCGGAACGTCACCCTGCCATTGTCGTTCGAGGCCTCGATGAATTTCCCGCCGGAACACAACGTCCAACGCGTTCAACGCGTGCAGAACAGGAATGGGGCCTCGGTTTCCGGAGCGTCCGATGCGCACCGCATCCTGAAGATCGCTGCACGCCATACGTCGCTCGATCGGGCGGTGCGCATCCTCGACTGGGGCTGCGGATTCGGCCGCGTTGCGCGCCATCTGCACCGGTTCGCGCCGGCTGCGGAAGTACTCGGCGCGGACATCGATGCCAAGAATCTGACCTGGATGGCCGCGAACGAGCCGCATGTGAAACCGGTTGTATCAGACATCTCTGGCCACATCGATCTCCCCGACGAATCGGTTGACATAGTCTTCGGTATTTCGGTGATGACCCACCTGCGGGTCGATGTGATGAAGCTTTGGCTGAAGGAACTGTGCCGAATCGTGAAGCGCGACGGATTGCTGCTTCTGACAGTTGCGGGAGCGGGCTCGTTAGCTTTCACGAGTAGCTGGATCAGGCCGGAACAATATGCCGAGTGGCATCGGGAAGGACGTATCGTCTTCGACAACAACGGAGCTGTGGACAGCGACATTGGTGGGGAGAATTATTACGTGCAATCGAAAATCAACGAGGCGAGCCTGCGGGAGATCTGGTCCGAGTTTGTCGACGTCATGGACTTCATACCGACGGTCTTTGGATACCAGGACCTCGTGGTGTGTCGACCGAAGACTAGAAATACTTCTCGACGGCCGGGCGGCACCACTTCGAGAAGCTGACGGCTCACCGGCCGTATCCTTTTGCAGCGCGTGCCGTGAAAAGCGCATGCCGATCAGAGGCGGAATCCGCTGCCTTGCGTCGGTCCCCGCATCCCCACCGCCAACTCGGGTCTCCCTCCGGAGCAACCCGTGCCAAGACCGCCGTGGGCTGCTCGGCCGTCATTCGGGGAGGAGGCGACGCCACGCGAACCGGACCAGCCGCCTCAGCGGCCGAGTCTCCGCCCGCGCGACCGGCATCTGAATGACGGCCGATCGAATGCGCTGCATCACCGACGGCAGGCGTGGATCCACGGGCGGCTCGGCATGATGTGGCTCGGTGGCCACCCGCCGCTCAGGCAGTCGCCGCATGAGCGTATCGACGGTGCCGGACTGCGTGAGCGCCCACCACAACCAACCTTGACGGCCCAGATAGCCTCGCGGGTTGACCTTGTTCACCCCGTTTCAAAGGAGCCTGTCCATGGCGTGGCAGGGAGATCAAGGGAAGTTTGCGGAATGGCAGCAGCGGCTGCGGCGATTCAAGAAGTCGGGTCTGACGATAGCGGGGTCTGTGCCCGTGAGCGGGTTTCCGTGCTGACGTTCGAGTACTGGTGTCGTGATCGCGGCCTGGCCGGAGAAGCCCGCGGCCACCGCCGAGTCGCCGGGCGACGCGGCGGCTCCGGCATCCGTCTGGAGCGATTCGCTCCGCTACGGCGGCCTGACGCTGACGACGCTCGCGTGCCTCGCCCTGATCACGTCGTATTCCCACAAGGCGTTCATCTACTTCCGCTTCTGAGTGCCCGCGATGTCCACCCACCTCCGAAACCTTCCGGCCGCGATGTTCCTCTCGGTGCTGGCGGCCCTGATGCTCTGGCCTTCGCTGGCCGCGGTCGGGCTGGTGCCGGGGCGGCTGGAGGTCTTCGAGAAGCGACAACTGGCCCCCTTCCCGCCACCGGTTTCCTCGCTGGTGACCTGGGAGAAGTGGCCGCGGTCATTCGAGACGTTCTTCGACGACCACCTGCCGAACCGCGGCGTCCTGCTCCGGCTGAACGCCTGGATGAAATACAACCTGTTCGCGACGTCGCCGACCCCCGCCGTGCTCGTCGGCCGCGAGGGGTGGCTCTTTCACGCGATGTCCGACGATCTGCGCGAGGCCGCCGGCCGTTTGGAGCGGACGCCGGCGGAGATTCGCCAGTTGAGGATCGTCCTCGAGGAACGGCACGACGCCCTCGCCGAGCACGGCATCGACTACCTGGTCCTCGTCGCGCCGACGAAGCAGACCGTCTACCCCGACAAACTGCCGGCCTGGCTCGTGCCCGGCGGTCCGAACCGCGGCCGCCGGGAAAGGCTGCTGGAGGAACTGGAGCGGGCCGACTCCCCGGTTGCGATCGAGGATTTCACGGCGGCCCTCGTCGAAGCCAGGCACCGGCATGGAGACGACGTCTATTACCGGCATGACAGCCATTGGACCTACCGCGGGGCA
>Ga0214917_10003706_pt1 | contig 17489 bp, 26 predicted proteins | sample LL_1208_BB_MetaG_FD_177983 | JGI IMG/M metagenome (GOLD analysis project Ga0214917, IMG submission 177983) | Freshwater microbial communities from Lake Lanier, Atlanta, Georgia, United States - LL_1208_BB | ecosystem: Environmental > Aquatic > Freshwater > Lake | place: USA: Georgia | collected... | reverse complement strand
CAATACTATACCGACAAACGGTGACATTGCGGGTCCTTCGGGCATACAGTAAAATTTCCGAGGGCGATTACTATGATCAATTTTCAACCGAAGTTTACGACGTTTCGGGAAGGGTGAACTGATGTCTATTATCAATATTACTAATGTTATCAATGTAAGCGTTATGGCGCCTCCTGCTGGACTTGCCCCGTACAGCGTCAACAACGTTGTGTGTTTCACCGACGCTACACCGGTTACCCCGCTGTCTGGCGATTACGCCGTTTACAGTAATTCAAGGGATGTCGCCGCGCAGTGGGGCAACAGTGGCAAGGTGTATGACGCCGCTGTATCAATTTTTTCACAAGCGCCGAACATTCTGACGGGCGGCGGATTGTTCATTGTTGTTCCAATGCTTTCGGGCGAAAAACTTGCGGCGGCAATGACGCGCGCTCAGGGGCTTGTTTACTTCGGCGCGTGTTCGTACACTATGGGCGGTTTGAGTGCCGCCGATATTCTGGATGCAGGTGACGTAGCGGAATCCGACCGCAAATTGTTGTTCGTCGTGAAATCCGATCCGGCTGTCTTGTCCAGTCCAGGCTTGTTCTATGCCGTTCAAGATTCCACGTTGAACCATGTTCGCTGTCTGTTTTACACCGGGCTTGAAACTGAAGCCTACAAATGGGCATACATTGGTCGCGCCATGAGTACAAACTTCTCGGCGACTAATACGACAATCACCATGAATCTTAAACAGCTTGTCGGCGTTCCCTCGGACGTTGGCTTGACTCAATCCATTTTGGAAGCTGCAAAGGCTGTCGGCGCTGATGTTTACGCGAACATTGCAGGTCGGGCATCGGTCCTGTCAAATGGCGCTAATGGATTTTTCGACGATGTCTATAACCTTGACTGGTTTGTTGGCGCGCTCCAGGTTTCCGGATTCAATTTCTTGGCTCGCACCAGCACGAAAATTCCGCAAACGGAATCTGGAATGGCTGGTTTGAAAGGCGCTTACCGTAACGTATGTCAGCGCGCGGTTAGCAATGCTTTTGTTGCTCCAGGCGCTTGGACTTCGCCCGATACGTTCGGAAATCCAACCGATTTTATCCGTAACGTCGCAGATTTCGGGTACTACATTTTTTCAACGCCAGTCGATTTGCAAGACCCAGCGGATCGCGCACAACGCAAGGCCCCAGTGGTTCAAATCGCTATCAAGTATGCTGGAGCGATTCATTCATCGGATGTTCTGGTCTATATCAATCAATAAAGGAAACTACCTATGTCCGTTTTTAGGCTCACAGGTGCCGATACAATCAAAATCAATGAACGGTTGTTGACCGATTTCCCCAGCGGCGATATCTGCAAAGTCACATTCGCTACCGACATCGTGACGGTCAAAACCGGTAAAAATGGTAACGCCATTTATGCCGGAAACGTCGCCGGTAATCAGGCAACGATGGAACTGCGCGTTCTGCGCGGATCGGACGACGATAAATTTATGAATTCGCTGTTGTCGGGATACCGCAATTCCCCAACATCGTTTAGTTTGATGACTGGCGAGTTGGTAAAACAAATTGGCGACGGTCAGGGCAACGTGACGAACGATACATACCTTTTGACTGGCGGGGCATTTACGAAACTTGTTGAAGGCGTTTCAAACGTCGAAGGGGAAATTGAACAAGCCGTGTCTCTGTACACAATGCAATTTGCGAGCGCGCCGCGTGCTATCGCTTGATAAGGTGATTTTGTGGAAAAGTTTACGTTACCAAGCGGCGCAAAATTCGAGGTTCAAGCCTTGTCTTACGAATCGGCATGGCTTGTGACTCAAAGTTTGATCCGCGAGATTGAAAAAACAGATATCAAGGAACTAAAGGGACTTGATTTCACTCAAATCATGGCGGCGGATATTCTTGCACTAAGGGGTCCGGTTTGTTCGATTTTATCGAGCCAATTGGTTCTGGATGCCGTAAAACAGTGTTTCGTAAAATGTCGATACAATGATTCAAAAATTGATTCTATGACGTTCGAAAACAAGGCGGCGCGTGGGGATTTTCTCCCCGCCGCCTGGTATGCGTTGAAAGAAAATGTTTCCCCTTTTTTCGAAAGTCTAGTTTCTCTTTTGAAAACGAAATAAAAGACGACACCGGACCGACCCCTAAAGTCAAAATTGAGATGGATCGCCAGAGGTTTGTTATCATGGAACTGGCGGCGGCGGGATTTGGTTCGCCTGAAGTTCTGATGTCAGAGCGCGCCGATTTAATCATGGATGCCTATGATTATTTGCGATTCAAAACCAAATACGAAAATCAATTGATGGCTTTGAGGAATAAAAATGCAGATCGGTAGCCTATTCTTTTCGGTTGGGTTCAAATCGACCGGTAACGCCGAAGCTCAAAAGTTTGAAACAATTCAGGCGCAGCTTGCCGACACCACTAGCAAGGTTGTCGATGTCATGCAGCGAATGAGCGATGTTTTGCAAGTCATGTCAATAAAACTGGGCATGACAACAGAAAAGGAACTTGATTTAGAAAAAATACAACGCGAGAGACTTGAAACATCACACAAGCAACACGAAGCCGACCGGCGCCACATTCAGGCGCTCAATGATCAAAAATCGCTTTATCAAATTGTTTTTGAGCGCGTAAGTGACGGAGTCGGCAGGTTTAACGCCATGCGTCTACAAGTCATGGCTGTCGCAACGGCCATGACATATCTTGCGAAAAAAGGCAGCGATTACGGCGCTTCCCTTCTGCGATTCAATCAACTGACCGGTTTATCAACTAATTCCCTGCAAAGTTTACAACAACAGGCAGCGGCGAGCGGCCTTGAGGCCGGACAGGTCGCCGACGCTGTTCAAAGTTTGCAGGAGGCATCGACGAAATTCCAACTTGGACTTGGCGGTGACGCTAGAGCGTGGTCACTTCTCGGCTTGGCGCCAGGTCAGGACCCGTTTGCGCAAATTACCCAACTTAAAAAGGCGGCGGCCTCGATGTCGGCGCCGATGTTTACTACATTTGCGAAAGAGGCCGGGTTTTCAGAGGATTTCATTGCGTTCATTCACGATTTGAAATCGGCGCCTGCGCCGGATAAAAACTTTGTGTTCAGCGAATCCGAAATATCGGCTCTGAAACAGTTTGATATGTTTTTTAATGTGTCTATCAACAAATTTCAGCTTGCCATGAAAAAATTGGGCGCTGCGTTGGTTCCGATTGTAACGCCGCTGGTTGAAAGCGTTGGCCGCTGGGCATGGGGAATCACAAGGGTATCTCAGGCGGTTGTCGATCTTACTAACAATTTTAGAAATATGGGCATAGTTCTCGGCGTCATCGGCGCCGCTGTAGCCGCGTATTTTTTTCCAATAACGGCTTCAATTACTGCAATCATCATACTGATTGACGATTTGCTTGCATACTTTCGCGGTGACAATTCTCTCATCGGTACGGCGCTTGCCAACATGAAAAAAATGTTCGAGCAGGTCGGCCAAGCTATTACTTCGATGCTCAGTGATTTGAAACGTGACATTTCGGGGAATGAATTGTTCAAGTTCTTTAATCGGATGCTCGATATCGCCGCGCCGCTGTTGACGCCTGGATCAGCGATGTTGCCCGCTCCAACTAAACCAACGGGCGCAAATTTCATGGGTTATACGGGCGCCGCTGATAATTCTGTGACGCACATGACATTTAATATTGACGGTGCCAAGTCACCGAAAGCTACCGCCGATGAAATCGCAAAAACTATAAAACAACAAAACAGTTCTACGTTATATCAACAACCCGCTGTTGGTTACTAACCATGTCCACCATTAGTTATTTATCTCAAAGTTCGTCGAGTTTGCAGTTAGCGGGCGCTTCGGTTGATTTGGCTTCAGCGGCCAAGGCGCTTGTGACGCCGAAAAATAAAAACGTACCCGATGGCATCAACGGGTTTTTATTTTCGATTCCGATGACTGATCAGTTATCTTTTCAATCGGACATCACGGATTATTACACGCAGTCTAACACTGCGATCCAAGATCATATTGCCTTGAAACCGATTCGAATCACTTTGACTGGTGCAGTCTCCGAACTGCTGTACACGAAGAGCGCAGTGTCGGCTTTCGCCGAACAGAGCATAAACAGGCTTTACAATACCAGCGCCTTAACGCCGAAACTTGCTCAGACGGCGACCGATTATTTAGCAAAGTATGATGAACTTCTTCGCCAGATAGATCAGACCGTCAAAACGGCAAATGATCTAGCTACTTTATTTGGGTATCAGAGCGCGCCAAAAACGGCGCAACAAAAAGCCTATAAAATTCTCAGTGATTTTTGGGTTTCTCGTACGCTTTGCACCGTCAATACGCCGTGGGATGTCTTCGACAACATGGCGATTGAAAACTTGGAATTTTCTCAGGACGAAACAACAAAGGACGTTTCCGAAGTCACTGTTACGTTTAAACAATTGAAATCGGTTCAAATTACGGCATCAAAGGTACCATTGCCGCCAAAAGCCAGAGCGCAGCGGTCCACGCCGACAAATCAAGGAAACGTCAAAGGCGCTTCAATTGGCTACCGGATTTGGCAGGGGTTCTGACAATGTTATTGCTTGATTCAATCACAAACGATCCGCGACAGACGATGAAACTTGTCATTTCGGGTTACGAAACGGCGACACTTGATCTTGAATGGAAGCCGAATCAATACGGTTGGTTTATCAGCGTTGCCTGGCAGGATTTCAGCGTATCAAATGTTCGTTTGACCTGTATGCCTAACATTTTGCGGCAGTGGAAAAAAATACTTCCCTTCGGACTGAGTTGTCAGTCTACCAACAAGGTTGAGCCAGTCACCGACACGGCGCTGACCGATTATTGCAAATTGTATTTACTTGACGCGTCCGACGTTTTAGCTGCGGAACAATTATTCTATGGCGAATAAACTTAACCGTGTTTATTCACTAAAAGTTAGAGGCGGTGACGGCACGCTGATTACCATAACGAATCCTATTACCGTTGAATTTTCAATAACCAGACAAAACCTAGCAAGTCTGAATCAGGCGACGTTCACAATTTACAATCTGAACGAACGTACCAGACTTCAAATTTATAAAGACCCTTTCGACCCAAGCAATGTGCGACCAATCGAATTTTATGCCGGATACAATTACGACAACAAGCCTTTTATAGCGCGCTGTTTTGCCGGTGAAATCCGTGAAGCGTATAGTTTTCGCGACGGTGTCAATTACAAGACTGTTTTAAGTTGTTGGGACGGCGGAAAGGCGGCGGCTGTCGGATTTGGATCGTCAACGTTTGCCGCTGGTACGCCGTTTTCTTCAATGATTCGAAGCATGGTTCAAACTATGCCGAATATACTTGGTTCTATCATCAGTCCCCAATTTGATAATCAAGTCAATGCTAGGCCGACTACCTTCTTCGGCAATCAACTCGAACAACTGAATCAAGTGACGGGCAACAATTTTTATATTGATAATCAACAGGCTTATGCCTTGAAAAATGACGATGCGATCGAGGGCGAAATCAATCTGATTGACGAACAACTGGGATTGATCAACACCCCTCGCCGCAATCAAACGCTTGTTACATTGTCCATGATTTTCGAGCCGCGATTGATTCCGAGCCAAGTCGTCAAATTACAGTCATCGGCGGAACCAATTTACAACGGTATTTATAAACTCACTGGCATTGAACATAACGGGATTATATCGGAAACTGTCGCCGGGGAACTGACAACTAACGTTACTCTGTTGAATACCAACATCAAAAATTTAGTAAAATCGGCAATATTCAACTACCTGGGTGCGTAAAATGGCAAATCGGATCATAGGACCACAGGCGCAGCCGGAACTTCGCGACGTTTTATTGCGTGCAAAACAGGACGTATCATACTCGCTCAACTGCGTTCAAATTGGAACCATTCGCGCGTATGATCCGAATGCCAACACTGCAAACGTGACTATCAATTTTCAACGTCAATTACCAACTGGCGAAATCATACCGTACCCTGAACTTCAATCGTGTCCGGTATTTTTTTTGAGCGGAGGATCGAGCTACATATCGTTACCGATTGAAATCGGCGATACGTGCCTTGTCCTATTTTGCGACCGCGATCTTGATTCATGGTGGAAAACTGGCGAAGTCAACATACCAGCGACCCCACGAGCGCATAGCCTCAGCGACGGGATCGTCTTGGTTGGCATCCGGTCGCAAGCCAATAAAGAAGCATTAACAGCCAACGGCGTAATGGTTCACGGCGGCAACCAAAAAATAGTAGTTCGCAATAATTTGGCAAATTTGAAAATTTTAGTCGATACCCTGATAGACTCTATAAATGCGATAATAGTTACGACGCCTGGGGGGAATGGTACTGTTTCACCGGCAAGTCAGGCCGCGATTTTGGCCGTCAAAACACAATTTCAACTGTTATTGTCGGAAGGTTTATAATGATATTTCGCGGGGTCGATAACGCTAACGATTGGTTGTTCGGACAGGGTATTCAATCCTATTTTACGAACAATGACGCAATCGCGGCGGATATCAAGACCACGCTGCAACAGTTTTATCAGGAATGTTTCTATGACCCAAATTCCGGAGTTCCTTGGTTTTCGATTTTAGGACAAAAAAGCGCCGATCTTTTGATTCTCACTTTACAAAATGCAATTCTCAACGTGGACGGAGTGACGAGGGTTATTGCGTTAAGTTATCAACTTGATGAAAACCGCGCCGCAAGCGTTAGTTATGTGGTTAGTACAGTATATTCAAGCAATCTATCCGGGGAAATAAATTTATGACCAACCCCAATTACGTCGATTCGACGGGTTTGCACACGGAAACCGTCACCGATATTATTACGACGTTGGAATCTGGATTTCGGGCAATTTACGGTCCTAATATCAATTTGAATTCTAATAGTCCGGATTCCCAGTTGATCAATCTATTCGCCCAGGCGCTCATAGACAATTTGGATTCGATCGTACAGGTTTACAATTCTTTTGACCCTGATACTGCTATTGGATCGGTCCTAGATCAGCGGGCCGCGATCAACGGAATCGTTCGCAGGGGCGCAAGTTACACGCGAACGAACGTGACTTTGACAGTAACGCAAGCTGTCACCATTACCGGCCTCGACACAAATCCAGCGGCTCCGTTTACGGTTCAGGATTTGACGGGTAATAAATTCAACCTTGTCACAACAACATCATTTGCGGCGGCTGGCGATTATATTTGTGAATTCCAGGCCGCCGTCGCCGGGCAAATTGAGACAATACCAAACTCGATAACCACGATTTCTACAATCACAGCGGGAATTTCCGCCTGTAATAATCCAGACAATGCAATTATTACCGGCTTAAATCAGGAAACAGATATCGAACTGAGATTGAGAAGGTCGCAATCCGTGTCGAGGCCGTCTACTGGGTATTTGCCCGGAATGACCGCTGATTTATTGTCGATTGATAATGTTGTTGACGTTAAAGTTTATGAAAACAATTCATCGGCAACCGATGTTAACGGCACGCCTGGGCATACTATCTGGTGTGTCGTCGATGGCGGAACTGAAACCGATATAGCGACGGTCATTTATAACAAGCGCAACGCCGGGTGTGGTATGCGCGGTTCGGTCATTCATCTTGTTCCACAAGTGAATGGGATTGACTTGCCGGTAAAATTCGATCGTCCGGTTTATCAAAATCTGTACATTCAGTTGACCGTCGAAAGCCTTTCGCCGACGCATTTGATTGATTCTGATTTTCTTAAACAAACTATTTATGATCAGGTCGTTTATACTATTTATCAGCCCGCTGATTATACGGCAATTACAACCGTCGTAAAAAATGCCGACAAATACGCTGTTGTCGTCTCTGGCGGTGTCTCGATTGACAACATAACGTTTTCGCCATTTTTGTATCCGTCGACCTTGAAAAATAGGTTTTTGTTGTCCATATCACGAATTTCAATCACGGTGATTTGATGGCAACGCAAGCTGAATTAGTTGCGATCAGTTACGAGTACGCTGATTTATTATTAGCGCAATACGTCAATTCACCGAGGGCGCGCAAAACGGTATCGCTTCTCGCATACCGCGCAATGTGCGATCTGGTACAGCTTGACGTTCAAGATGCCTTTTCACTGGAAACTGCTTCGGGCGCTCAACTTGACGTTCTTGGAAAATATATCGGCCTCAGCCGAAATATTCCGGCCATAATCGACCGGTATTATTTTGAGCTACGGGATTATGCTGATCCAACGACCGGAGAAGCCGGGTTTACTGATTACATTGATGCAAGTATTAATGTTGATAGTTCATTTTACCTGTATACGTTTGCGAACACGGCATTCTATACGCTTAGCGATGCCGAATATCGTCCGCTGCTACTTTTGAAAATCATTTTGAACCAGAGCAATAATTCGTTGGCAACGATAGCTAATGATTTGTTCGCAAGTTTCGGGACAGATATTATTTGTTTTGACGGACAGGACATGACGATTGCTTATGCAATGAAGACTAGCGCCACTACCATTGCTCATCTTGCATTACAGGCCGATTTGCTTCCAAAGCCTATGGGCGTACTTTTGTCTGGGGTTTTTATTGTTTCCGATCCTACTAAGTTGTTAGGATTTCAGTCATACGAGTATAATAACGGGAACGATACCGGTTTTAGTTCGTATGTGACTGGATGGAACGGACAAAACTGGTTGAATTATAAAGACAGGGTTTCATAATGGCGAAACTTACACGCGCTTTTCAAAAAATTTTCTGTGGCGACGTAACGCCGGTCAACAACGTGGCCGTTTTTGGTTCACTCAAGGCCGGTGCGCCCAGTTTTTCAAGCGATCCAGATACCATACAATCTCTTCCGGCATTTACTCAAGGCTGGACGAGTGCGGTTGTACTGAATCAGGCCCCGGCGATGCAGGACATGAATGCGCTGCAATTTTTGTTTTCCCGTCAAATTGCGTATTTGATGCAAATGGGCATTCCCGAATATCTTGATACTGAAACATACTATATTGGTTCATTGGTTCAGAATTCCGGGAAAATTTATATCAGTTTGACAAATTCCAACGTTGGCAACGCGCTCACAACTTCAAATTGGGGCGTTGTGTTCACAAAACAGATTTCATCGGTATCCGCTAATTATACGGTGTTGAAAGACGATTTTCTTGTCAAGGCAACGGGTTCCTCGGTGTTTACGATTACATTGCCTCAGGCTGTATCGGCCAACGCTGGCGAAGAACACAAAATAAAATCCAACATGACCGCCGGGGTTTTTGTGAACGTCGCGGCGGCTGGCGGCAGTTTAATTGATGGTCAAACGATTATTCAGCTTTCAAAAAACGATTCTATGTCAGTCGTATCTGACGGATCGCAATGGATGGTGATCTGATGTCATACTTAAACATTTGTCCGACGGGTACAATTTTCGCTTTCGCGGGCACTACTGCCCCTAATGGATGGCTTTTATGTGACGGCTCGGCTGTAAACCGGACAGTTTATGCTCAATTATATTCTGTTGTCGGAATTTCGAGCGGTTCAGGAGATGGATCAACTACATTCAATATTCCTGATTTGCGCGGCAGATTTTTGAGGGGAGTATCGGGTCTTTCCGCAAATGACCCGGATAAAACTTTAAGAATCGCAATGAATAGCGGCGGAAATACTGGTAATAGCGTTGGAAGTGTTCAAGGTATCGCCACCAGTCTATCAAGCGGCACTCAATCGGGCACGAAATCTACCATCGGACTAAAAAACGATAAATGTGATTTTACCGTAGCCGGTTCAACTGGTTTGGCTGGAAACCATTCGCACGGCACAAATATCTATACTGATAATACAGGCGGCACTAATGGACCTTCTCCAAATAACAACTACGATAATATTGGAGAGATTGTCACCAGATCAGTTGGGGACCATAGTCATAGCTTCAGCGTAAGTGCCACCGCTCCAGCTCAATCTATTTCTGGCGATGCCGAAACTAGACCTGTTAACGCGTATGTTAATTTTATTATTAAGGCGTAAAAATGAAAATAAAACTTATTCCCGGTGATCACGCGTGGTCAGTAAAAGGAACCCATGTATGTGATGCTCGCGGCTTTGCGAAAGTTTTAGATCAAGAAATGGAATTAGATGTTGGCGATGCAATTGGCGATAAAATCTTGCCAATTATAGAATATGGTCGAATTGTTCGCGGTTTAATGCCTGATGGAAGTTTGCCGCAAAACGAGCCAGCATGATAACAAACGATGTTTTCAACTACATAAACACCGACCGGTACAGCGCGGCAGCGCAGCGCGGCGTGACGTTCATTAGTTCAATCTATACTTATCAACAATGTGATAACAGGCCAAATAACTTGTTCGGATTTCTGCCGTTTTTGACAATCAAAAAAAACTTTGAAACCGAAGACAAGATTATCGAATGTTCGATTGCTAACGGTCGCGCTGAAATTAACGCCGAACGCGGATTGATCAATTTCATTATTAGCGCCGCCGATACGAACACCCTGCCGATCGGTATGTTCATTCACGAAATCACTTTGCTTTCTGCGGACAATCTTGTTTTCCGGCTGGCCTACGGAAAATTTCAGGTTATGGGGTAATCTCATGTCATTCGATTTGTTCATTGGAACAGGAATTCAAGGCCCACAAGGCGAACCTGGACCGGCTGGTCCTAGTGGACCCGCTGGTCCCGCTGGACAAACTGGCGCACAAGGCCCGATTGGTCCCGCTGGCCCGCAAGGAAATACTGGCCCGCAAGGAATTATTGGACCGACCGGAGCCGTTGGTCCTGCCGGACCCGCTGGACCGACTGGATCAGTTGGACCCGCTGGTCCCGCTGGCGATGTTGGACCCGCTGGACCACAGGGTGAACAAGGCGTGCCTGGACCTCAAGGCGATATGGGACCGCCCGGTCCCGCTGGGGACGTTGGGCCACAAGGGGAAGCAGGGCCTCAAGGAATTCAAGGCGAAATTGGACCCGCTGGACCACAGGGTGAACAAGGCGTGCCGGGAGAAATGGGACCGCCCGGACCTCAAGGGCAGGCGGGGCTTCAAGGCGACGCTGGACCGACTGGACCGACTGGACCAACTGGACCGCAGGGACCAACTGGACCCGCAGGACCCGCAGGACCGACAGGCCCGCAGGGCGCTACCGGTGCCACTGGACCGCAGGGACCCGCTGGTTTGAATGGCGACAAATATCAGACGACGTCATCAACAACGCTAACTATTTCCAACGGAACTAAAACTCTTACTGTTGGCACGAATCTTGCTTATAGCATCAATCAAAACGTAACTATTAGTTTTGATGCCAGTAATTATATGTCTGGACCGGTTGTTAGTTATGACCCGATAACGGGCATTCTTATCGTCGATGTCCAGCATCATACAGGTAACGGTACTCATTCAGCTTGGATTGTAAATCTTGAAGGCGCCGTTGGCGCCCAAGGTCCCGCTGGACCAGCCGGTACCGCCGCTACTATTACTATTGGAACGGTCACTACCGGGGCGCCGGGAACATCTGTCAGCGTGACTAACAGCGGTACTTCAAGTTCCGCTGTTTTTGATTTTACAATTCCGAGGGGCGCTACTGGCCTTACGGGTTCTCAAGGTCCCACAGGCCCAGCCGGGCCGACTGGACCAACTGGTCCCGCTGGGACCGACGGTGCGCAAGGCCCCGCTGGGGCCGACGGTTTATCTGCACAAATTCACGTTGGAACAGTGAACACGCTTCCAGCCGGAAGTAATGCGACTATTACGAATAGCGGTAGTTCTACGAACGCAATTTTTGATTTCGGATTGCCTCGCGGAGATACTGGCGCTCAAGGCCCTTCTGGTCCTCAAGGCGATCCTGGCCCTGTTGGCCCACAGGGACCGGCTGGAAATAACGGCACTTCGGCAACTGTTTCCGTTGGAACGGTAACGACTGGCGCGCCTGGTTCGTCGGCATCCGTATCAAACAGCGGTACTTCTAGTGCCGCTATTTTTAATTTTACAATTCCACAAGGGCCGATTGGAAATACTGGGCCAGCGGGATCGACTGGGGCGACCGGGGCTACTGGTCCGACTGGACCACAGGGACCGCAAGGAAATCAAGGCACAGTGGGTCCTCAAGGACCTTCCGGAGTTGTTAACGTTGTTGCACCAATTACTTACGATTCAGTTGCTCAAACGGTCGCATATAGTTTGAGCGCAGTCCCAGGTTCTCCACCAACTAAAACCGATGCCATTTTGATTGATCAATCAGGAAATCCTGCTCAAACGACTATTAGTAAAATACTGAATTTGCTTAGTGCGTCATCCCCTATTAGTTATAATATTGCAACTCAAAATATATCAATTCAAACGGCTAGTGGCTCTCAAACGGGCGCGTTGTCATCAACCGATTGGACTACGTTCAATAACAAGGTCGGATCGGCCAGTTCGCCGTTGTCGGTATCATCTGGCAACGTATCAATTCAGACTGCAAGCGGATCACAAGCTGGCGCGTTGTCATCTACTGATTGGACTACATTCAATAACAAAGTCGGATCGGCCAGTTCGCCGTTGTCGGTATCATCTGGCAACGTATCAATTCAGACTGCAAGCGGATCACAAGCTGGCGCGTTGTCATCGACTGATTGGACTACATTTAATAATAAATCTAGCGCACAAAAAACTATATCAACTTTGGTTGCTACCGGGTCCATAACGGTTTCCGGGGCGTCAGGTAATACTCAATATCTTGCCAACTCGGCGACGGCAATCACCTTAAGCCCGACGACAGCTTCAGGTTTTGACGGGGCGCAGCTTTTCATCAAAAACATCGGCGCAGGTATCGTGACAATTGACCCTAACGCCTCGGAAACAATCGACGGTCAAACGACAATTACATTATCACAATACCAGGCTGTTGTTTTGATCGCCAACGGCGGGAACTGGTTTATTATTTGAAGGGGTTTCAGTGTCGCACTTTTCGCCATTAAAGGGATATTCTTCTAGCGCCGGTGCGGCGGTTCCCGCCGGATATGTCGGTCAATTGATTTCTGCTTCGCTTTCTAACACTTCTGCCACTGCGATGACTACTGCTGTTGCGAAAAACGTTTTGACAATTACTTTGACGCCTGGTGTTTACGATATTTCTGGTTACGTCAATTTTTATGGTTCACTTGCTACACCGTCAGAATTAGTAGCTTGTTTAACGGCAACGTCATCAACAATATCTATCAATGATGGGGTCTGCGGATTCACACAATCTGTATCTACTGCTTCTGGCGTCGGTATCGCTTTGCCGATGCGTCGTGTAGTTGTCACAACTAATACGCCGTATTATTTAGTAGCGCGAGCCACATTTAGTTCTCAGACAGTATCTTGTTCAGGATTTATCGACGCGATCAAACTTAACTGATGGTGATCTGATGTCTTATCTAACGCCTATCCCAGCCGGTAATGGAGTTGCTCCGTCGATCGGTATGATTGCTAGCGAAGTATTCACACAAAAACTGCAATCAAACGAACAAACTATCAGTAACAACGTCGCTACCAGTCTTTTATCGTTGTCGGTTCCTGTTGGAGTCTGGAATATAAGCGGTTTTGTCTCTCTCCGTATTGGAGATAGTTCGTACATAAGATTAACTGGTTTATCAATCGGTACCGCCGTTTCTATAACGAACGATAACAAAATAGCCACCTTCGACGGCGCAGATATATATTATACACAGACAACTGCTGTTGGGTTTTTCGTGCCTATAGTTGTTGCTTCAATTTCAGGTTCGTCAACGACATACAATCTAGTCGTACAAGCGGCTTCGGGTAGTGCTAGTCCATTAAAAGGATGCGGATGGTTACGCGCTACACGCGTGGCTTAATTGAAGGATTTACGTATGTCGTTTTATGCTGCGATTCCTGGCTTAGTAACAACGAACAACACGTTTCCTGCTACGGGTTTTGTCGGGCAAGTTGTTGACACTCAAATTTTATACGCCAATCGAACAGTTGTCGCTTCCGGCGACCGCACTATTATGTCTTTAACATTGACAACAGGATTATGGCGGTTAAATGGTCGGGTTGGGATTTTTGGTTCTGGAACCAGCGTTAGTTCAGGAACTTGGTTTGTCGGCATTTCTTCGACTACAAATTCTCTCAGCATAGATTCGGGAAAAGTTGGGGCACAGGCTCCTTTTAGCAGCGTTATTGATTACACGAAGACGACGCTCGCACAAGCAACACCAGTTCGGTACGTTAACGTGCCTGCGGCTGGAGCTACGTATTACTTGATCAGTAGCAGTGTATATAATTCTCCAGCGACGTATAGCGCCTGGGGTTATTTTTCCGCTGTTCGGATTGCATAAAAAAGGAATTTTTATGAGTTTTCAAGGATTTTTAGACAACTTGTTTTTTCCAATGATACTAGGTTTTCTCTGGCTGATAATCAACCTGGCTCGCAACGGCGTAAAAAAACTTGATATCCTCGATTCGTCGGTCAAATTGCTAACGCAAGAATTGAAGCTGAAACTTGATTTTTACCACGATAAAATAAAAGATCACGAATTGAGGTTACGAGAGATTGAACAATGGCCTCCAAAAAAACAAGGAGTTCTTCATGGGTAACGAAAAGGTAACAATTGAACAACTGGCCGAACTTCTCGACAGCGGGATCGCGGCGATTGACGTTATTGATAAGATCATGGAGGACGGAAAGGTGACGGTCCTCGATGTTGTGCAAGTGCCCGCGCTTGTCAAGGCGCTCCGCCCTGGACTGAAGGACGTTGATAAAATTCATTTGATCGACTTGGAAAATGCAAGTTCCGAGGAATTACAAATGCTTTCCGGCAAAGCGATCCTCCTCGTTAAGAAATTGATTGATAAATTTGACTGATTTACAATCAACATAGGTCGGTCAGTCTTTAGACGCGACAACGGGGGCTATGATGGCCCCCGAACTTATTGCGCGGTAGCCAAGTCGGTAAGGCAGGGGACTGTTAATCCCCCCAGCGTAGGTTCGAACCCTACCCGCGCAGCCATCATATAAATAACAACGCCGGGAACGTTGCATTCCCGGCGCCGATCCGATTCCAGGCCGATGTGATCAGCCACCTTGATAAAGTATATCACACTTTCACGCTGTTTATCAGCACGTTGAACGCATTGTCACTGCCGCCGTAGGAATGGCTTGGCCTAATAACACGCCCGGCTTTTAACTGGCTCCTGATGTCGCGGCGCGAATAAACATTTCCTTTTGAATTACCATCGTGGGCGTATGCGCCTAATGGCAAACCTGTTTTCGCGCTGAGCAATAAAATCGCAGATTTGGGAAAATTGCGATCGCGAACGTATTTGACTAAATCATTCATTGTTCCGTGAATTGTTATCATGGCATTACCTCCCTACCTTTCATATATTCATCGGTTATTTTCCAAAAAAACTTTAGAAAAAACTTATAAGTATGTGATTTTATTTAGTAAATTTGCCTTTCGTCACACTTTGGCACGAATTTTGAACAAAAAAACCCCCGCAATTACTTGCGGAGGTTCGCCCATTCCCCACGTTATCTATAGACTCGATGCTTCAATATATCCAGCCTCAGCTCCGATATTTGCGCATCCAAATGTCATTAAAGCATATCCGTTATTTGCCCATTTCGGACCCCACGAATTTGACATGATCCATTTACCATCGGCGGTCCATCCGATAAGCGTTACGATATGATTTGTGGTGCCGGTAGCGCAGCCCCGTCCTGTAATTTCATGCGAATTGCCAGACCATCCTTGGCCTCCTGCCCGCACAGTAACGAAAACTGATCCATAGCTGTATATCGCAGTTTTAATGTTGTCTACGGTCGGGCGCTGGCCTGGTTGTCCGAGTAATTTCATTTTCGCGGCGCGAGCGTATTTCGTTGTTACTCGGCAACGTTTTTTTTGAGCAACGTAGGGCCAAGTATTTTCGTCAGTAATTCCGCCTAAAAGATACTTCGCGGATTCCATGAATCCGCCTTGACATCCGTACGCGCTTTTCTCGCAGCTAACCATTTCTTGTTCGGAGAGATTTACCGATTTTTTTTCAAGCATAGCTATGGAAATTTCCAGGGCGCGCATTGGTCCGAATGCCCAGCACGAACCACACTGCCCTTGATCACGAACATCTGGAATTGAAATCAATTCCCTGACATCAAACTTTTCAGGCAAATCGCTCATTGTATAATCATCGTATTCAAGTTCGGAGTCGCCTAGAGTGACGCCATAAAAACCGGTTCCTTTTTTCCCGGCTACTGTATCAAAAATGTCATTAGCGTATGCGAATGATCCGCTACAAAAAATTGTTATCAACATCAAGTATTTCATGGTCAAGATTCCTTTGCTTTCAACCAGATTGTTTTACCGACCTTCGGAGCGATTCTTTTGTCAGTTGCGATTTCGATGACTTCGCTGATTGGCGTGCAAGCAAACCCCAATACGCCCATGCCGTAGGTTCCAGCGATGCAAGCCGCATAAGAAGTCCAGTATGCCGTGATTCCAGCGAATCCATGATGCTCCCAACGAAGCCTCGAAATTTCATGGCCCGCGAAATGATCCAGATAATCCTGCAAATCATAAAGTTGTGGTTCCCATACGACAGGTAGTGCGAAGTTGAAAATATACATATCGTGCAGGTGTGTATACTTGCACCACGACGGTCCGATTTTGGATTCAATTTTTTCGTGAACAGTTTGAAGCCACAGCCAGAGCGGAGGGTGGTCGCCGATTTCCTTACAATCGTCTTTTCGGCAAGCCATCCAGTTCATATACACGTTTTGATATTCGTCCATAATTTCATTGGCAAGTTCGTTGTTGCCCGTTTGACGCATGATGATGTTAGCGTGATTGATCATGGAATTTACCGTTGCATCAGCCACAGACCATAGCTTGTCATCGTTAGTCAGTTGATCTTCGATCGTTTTTAAATACGCAACAGTTAAAAACTTCGGTTTTTGTCTGGCTTGCGCGGCGCTTATTTCTGATTTTGACACTTGAAATTTTTTTAGAATGTCTTCACGTGCCCAATCGTTTTGTGCGATTGCGTATTGCGGCACGAAAACTAAAAAAAATGCGGGAATTAAAATTCGAAGCATCATTAATCCTTTTTGAGATGGTTAACCAGTGTTTCAATTCGTGTCACGTTACCTTCTTTACGCGCATCTCGAACCACACGCGCACATTCACTGACGGCGTGAGGCTTGATATCGCTTTTCCACGACATCACAAGTTTTGCAATTTGATAGAACAAATTGATCAGAGATAACAGAGTCGATATCCAGCCTGGAACCATTTGATTTTCTCCATGCTAAAATAATTTGGAACACAAAAAATTATATCATGGAGCGCGTATGAACTTGACACTTGACGCCGAAGTTCGAAGCGTTGCGACGCCAACGACGCTGTGTGTTGTTTTGCGTGGCCGGTCGTATGCGTTACCGTTTTGCTTGCGCCTATCAGGGATTATTCCACGTGATCCCGACGCGTGCAGATATTTTCTATTCAGTTTGTTGAGTGAAAAAATCGTTAGC
>Ga0214917_10003704_pt1 | contig 17491 bp, 14 predicted proteins | sample LL_1208_BB_MetaG_FD_177983 | JGI IMG/M metagenome (GOLD analysis project Ga0214917, IMG submission 177983) | Freshwater microbial communities from Lake Lanier, Atlanta, Georgia, United States - LL_1208_BB | ecosystem: Environmental > Aquatic > Freshwater > Lake | place: USA: Georgia | collected... | reverse complement strand
GCTGAGTGGAGCTTTTCTAAACTTCTATCCTCATTTTCAAACCCAGAGCAAACAGATTTCATCTTTGGTGTTTCAAATAGAAAGAAATCATCTGGCATAAGGTTTTCACCTGAGGATGGTTATGCATTTGCCCATCTATTTGCGCTCGCCCTCTACACCTATGAAAACGGTCTGCCTGAAACCATCAAGGCAATAAAGAAAGAGCTAGCCGAAAACAGTGAAGAGAAGCCTAAGTTGGTGTTGCCAGAGGTTAAGAAGGAGATTGAGGGTTGAATATGAAAACTTATAACTAATAGAAGTTTCTTAGATCTACAGGCATCTATTGCAAATTAAAAAAATTTAGCCAACAATAATCAAGTGGAAAGTATCTCTCAACTTTTAGAGCAGAGCCAGATTTCTCGAAAATCAAATAACTGGATTAGGCTCGAGGAAATTTCAATAAGGATTTTGCAAACTTTGTTTAAAGGTAATTCTCTAAAAGATGAAACGTTGAAGCAAGTAGTCATAAACTATTTATCTTCAATAGTTGGAACAGGAGATTTTTTAACTAGTTTATCAGGCACAGATAGTGATAAATATAAGCAAGGTTTAGAAAAACTAAATAAATTTTTAGATAAAAAACCTCATTTATTTAATTCTATCGATCCAATAATTCAGTCTGGAAGAGAAATAGCACTACTGGCACTTGAGCCAACTCCTCAGAATAGAAATAAGATCAGCAAAAATCTGAGAGCGATAGCACGCCCTGATTTAGCGGTAATTATTTGTATGCAAATTCTTGAGGTAACCCGGTTAAATTATTACACGCTAACGGTACTTTGTGGTGCTTATTGTGATTTGGGATATTTTGATAAAGCCATAGCGTCAGCAGAGAAAGCTTTGAAACATGACCCTGGCTTCGGTAAAACTTTTGTACTTAATTCACTAGTTAGGGCACATACACTCAAATTTAAGTCAAATGGTGATTTCTCGGAAATAACAACCGCTTTGGAATATGCGCATCAATCTATTAATTTGAAATTGGATAGTTATTCGGCAAATGCCTATATTGCCGCAGCTGTTGCGTCGATGATTGATCACGAAATTGAAAATGCAAAGGCAGTACTAGCAAAAGCGGAGCCTGATCTTAGGGTTGCAGACATAAATGCCATAATTCAAGGCGCAAAAGCTGCTCAAGCTTTATCACCGAACTTGGTTGGAATTGAAATAATTGATGAACTTGACGATGACGGGTTTTTTGGAGTGTCTGATTCACTACTGGATCTAGTCATTAGAGATGAAGGTTTTACGCCACAAATTGAAGATGTGCGGCAAATGATCCCTAGATTCAAAAGTGGAGGATGGTTTCTGCAGGGATTATGTAATGTGCCTTGTCCAAAGTGCGAAAAAATTGCATTGCATTCCTACCGAAAACATTTTGGAAGATATGGAAAGGAGATGCATTATTGGGGATTGGTTTGTGACGTATGCAAAACAGCAACTGATTCAAAAGACTTTGAAAAGAAATCTTTTACTTTCATTTCGAATGATTTGGAAAAAAACTATCCAGTAGTGGAATTCTGCAGCCTTTGCAATCCATCTCAAGTACTTCAAGACTAGATTAAAGGTATCTACTACCATTCCTTCCAAATCCCAATATGTTTCTCCCACTTCATTTGTAGATCTTTAGTACCGCCATAACTTTTAAAGTTTATGATTTCAACCTCATACCCACACTTACAGTGCGCTACACAGATCATGACGCCATCAACCTCTGGGTAGGTAAGTGAGAATTGATGCTTTCCATGTGATATTCCAGTAAGAATTATTGATCCCATTGTTTAACCTCCTGCTCATCTGATGGTGTCTTTCATCATCAGCAGGTCTTCCTCTAGAACCACCTTGCACGGAGGGCGCGGTTGGTACTAAGCAAGCTAAAGGGCTTAACGCTTAGTTCTTGACCTGTTCAAAGTATAGGCCTTGTAACTGTCAGTGGGCAGGTAGAGGATTCAGGGATGGATGAAAAAGAGAAGGCATATAAAGTAGCTGGACGCCTTACTGTAGATTATGAATTAATTGTTCAGGCATTAAATGCTGATGAAGCCCGCTACTTTGCAGCTGATATCGATCTAGATAAATGGCGTGAGATTAACTCTGATTGGCAGGTCACCGAAGTTGCCAAGAGCTACTTCCTTAAAGTAATTAAAAGTGAATCAGCTTAATTATCCAATTAAAATTGGAGATCAACTATGAATTACATTCGTATCTGTAATTACTTAGCAAGAGCATTTGCAGTGTTTATTTTTTTTATTGCATTCTTGCAAATTCAGGATGGTTATAGTGAATACGGTGCGATATCGGTAGCCCTAGGTATTGTCTCGCTGTACTTGAGCAGGAATAGATAATTTTGAGTTGTTACTAGATCTAGCGATGACTTCTGTTTAAGCACTAAAATGATGATCCGATGAATGGCTACAATAAACACACCAATAGGGAACTCCATGAACCCAGCATATGAAGCTCTTGCTCAATTGCTCACGGGGGCAATAGAGGTTGGCGAAAATCAACCACCTGGTGTTTGGCTCAGATTGCCAGATAGTGTTACTCGAATTTCTGGGAATAAACAAGATCAATACCACCCTTGTCTTGCTTTTAGTTTGCAAAACCGCAGGCATGGATTTATTGAAATTTGGATTCGAAGTACTTCAATTTCGGGCGAAATTCCGAGAGTTATCACTCATGAACCTCATCAACACCACAGCTCCAGTAATTGTCCATTAACGCAACTAGCATATATTGATGTCAAAAGTTTGAAGCGAATCCCAAAAGTTATTTTGGAGAGATATCCACCAAGGTGTGTTGAGAAAGACTTAATCTGGCTTAGAACATTCCAGAGGTGCTGTATAAAGATTCACAATAAGACCTATCATTCGGTATTTTAATATGGTCTCTATATCTGATAATTCAGGAATTATCGACCTTTATTCTTTAGAGCAATTTATAACTATTGATAATTTACGGCAAGAAGCATTAGAAATTGATTGGACTTTGGTGGATGTTATCCCAGACAGTCAGGATGAGATCGTAAAAATCTTTGGTAAGTACTGGTTTTCAATTATAGTTGCAATTATTCAAACTACAATAAAGACTAATTCGTATGAACCAATTCGTTTTGGTTACCAACCAACAGCTTTGAGTAGCTTTTCATGGAGCGATGAAGATATTTATGATATTTCACTGAAGATTGTTAAAAAACGTTTTTTAGGACCAAGCCGAACACATTTAGGAATTCTTGCAGAAGTAGGTGATTCGGCATCGATTCAGGATGTAATTCGCCTCGTACTACGCCAGGCACCTTTGTGGATCTCATCTTTAGGTGAAAAGAATATTAACTATAATTCTGTTCAAACGATCAGGAAAGTACTTTTGGGTGAGTTTGGTATTGATTTACCGAACACAGTCGATAAGAACCACCCAAAATTTGATCATTTAGTGGAGGAAGTAGTAAAAATACTAAAACCGGTCCCGCAGTACTGGCCTAGTACAGACGGATTGACCTCTAAAGGGCTTCCCTCTCAGCAGCTACCGGCTGTATTCCGGAGAACTGAAGAAATGATTGAGGCTTGTGAAAAAATTTCAGCTTTGACGCCAATAATCTCTCAACGTGTTCTATTTGAAGCGCTTGAGAGGGTGCTTCCAGATCGATTGGGGACCTTAGCTTGGCTGCGTAATAATGCTAAAAAAGGGAGCAAATCGGACATTGACTCCAACTTCCGGAGTAGTGTGCTTGAAGGACAAAAAGCAGCTTTAGATTTATTTGACGCTGCCAAAGACCTAGAGAATCTAATTACGGAGGGGGAGAAACTCATTGTGTTGGCTATAGCTCATCAAAGCGCAGGCGAAGTGTTAACCCCACGTAAATTACTCGAATTAACTAATGCGTTTGATGATGATTTAAAGAATTCAATCAGTAAATGCTCAAAGGTTGTTGAAAATGTCTGCTCTAAATACAAAATTACACAAGAAGATTTGCATGATTACCTTTTTATAAATAACTTTCCTACCGCAATCGAACCCATTTAGCCGATGATTGAAACTAAATGAATCAGATCTTACAAACAGGGCAAATTAGATCAATTAAATCTATTGACGGGCAACAACTTCTTGTCGCGATCGCGGAATATTATGTTACGGCAAACTTATGTGAAGTTGTTTTATTAGGAATTAACCCTGATGACGCAACTGAAAGAGATTTTTGTATCTATCCTTCTAAAAATCTGTTACCATTTGGTGTTACTATTTTTTGTGATTACACCGGGCCAATTGCAACAAGCGAAATAGAAAAAAGTTTAGTTGTTGGGCAACTATGCTCAGAATGCATTGGTCGAATTTGTGATCAATCTTTAAATCAAATTGCCCCATTTAGTTATTCACTTTATCTTGATCACAATTGTTTCAAGAGAGGTAGCTATAATTCTTTGGTGAATGATGAGTTTATGATTTATAAGCAATCCAAATATAGTGAATTTTGGGAAAAAACTATTCCTTATGATAATTATGAAGAAATGATCGAAAGTAGAGAAAGAAAGTATTCTGGGATTCGAAATCCAATTACAATTAGACAAATAATGGATCGTTATTCAACTGAAGAGGCAAGAAACATATATATGAATTTCACCGAAATGACACTTTCAAAGAGATTGATACGAGCATGATAAGAAGACCACCAATTAGTTCAAATTTGTCAACGTCTTTTCGCCGTGTCCGCCCAAAGGTGATGAGGCTGACCGAGTGGCATTTGAAGAATTTTAAGAGCGCAAAGGATGCGCGAGTGAAGCTATCACCGCTTACAATTTTTGTTGGAAAAAATTCTTCAGGTAAAAGTACACTTCTTCAATCCATTCTTTTGATGGCTCAAAATGCATCTGATCCTCTGGGAAAGGGTAAGGCCTCACGTGGCTTAATTGATTTAAATGGCGGGTTGATTAGTCTCGGAAGATTTACTGACACAAAAATGGCAGGCACTGATGATCAAGATAGCTTCGAAGTAGGAGGCAAATTTGAGTATGTGTATTCCAAAGTAATTGAGGCGCAGATTGATGAGCCATCAGTTGATTCAGATGCAAACAGGGAAGTCCCTCATTATAGATTCGAATCGCCAAAGTTTAATTACGAATGGAATAGTTCATTTTCGCCGGACATAAATGAAACTGACTCATATGTCTTGAATGTAGATTCGTTTGCGACTTTAGGCGTAAATAACAAAATCGTTCAATCGATTGAGTCTAAACTTAAGAAGTCTCCTTCTGACTATTTAGACCCACTACCATTAAGCTTTGATGAGTCACAATTAGCAATTTCTCCTCGAGAATATGACGGTTACGTAGAAGAGGATTCTAACGATGCAATTTTTGCAAAATTAAAAACTTTTTATGATCTGCGGTTAAGTAGAATTAATCCAAAAAGTACAAAGTTTACCCCAGTACTTACTTTTCCAGTGGCGCCAAAGCAACTTGATTTGGTTTCAACTAAATTCAATGTCGGATTACCAATTTCTGGGAAAGTAGAAAAAGAAGTTTTAGATGCTTATCTTTTAGGACAAAATAGATATTTGCAAGATGAACTTTATAAGTATTTTCAATTTAGCGCTAGGAGATTTTCTAGAGATTGGAAAAAACAAGTTACTTACGTAAGTTCAAAAGAGGCATCTACAAAGTATGTAGAGGCCGCCTTGGAAGAAATAGAAATTTTTGGGCAAGATGATGAACTCCCGATATCTTTTTCAATTGATCTTAGTGAAGTTATTGAAATACTAATAGCAGAGAAAGACGCGTCACCTGATTATGCCCGGGATAAAAAATTTCAGATGTCAAGTGAAATAGTAAGTGAACTAGTAAATTCTTGGTGGAAAGAAACTTCCAGCATTCTAGTACAAAAGGCGGATAAAGAAGGTCTTAGTAGCAAAAAGATATTGATAGAAGCAGTTGATATGTGCAATGTTGGTAAATCTAGTTTTGCAAACTCATTTATGGTTACGAGGCGTAACGAATTTGATTTTCCAATTCAACAGGGCGCTAAGGAGCTAGAAATGTTTCTTAAGTCTATTTCTTATATCTTTCCTCTCCGTGAAGAGCCTAGAGATATTTACCCCAGAAGTAATTCAAAGCGGAGTCAGCAGATGCCTGTTGGTATCAAAGGCGAGTTATTAGCGCAGCTGATTTACGATAATGAAGAAGCTTTTTTCCCATTACCAAGCTCAAGCAAAGTTAATGAACCCACAAATGAAATTCGTTCGTACCAATCAACGCCTTCTAGATTTAAAGACGCGATGGATGCCTGGTTAAAGGAATTAGAGATTTCAAACGGTAAATTAGAATCAAATCTGGAACAGCACTATGGGTACCGATTGACATTAGGTGGCCGTCCACTCAGGTCTTGGGGATTTGGCGTCAGTCAGGTGTTACCTATTATCGCTATATGCTTACTTGCGCCACCGAACACCATGGTTGTACTTAAAGAACCAGAATTGCATTTAAATCCAAGCCTTCAAAGGGCTCTTGCAGATTTTTTCGTTGTAATGGTTCAGTCTGGTCGGCAGATACTTGTTGAAACTCATAGTGAATACTTGATAACTCGTCTTCGCCTCCTGTCTGCAAAAGATAAAGAAGTAAGAAAATTGTTTAGCTTGGTTTTCACACATCAAGAAATGGATCCTCAGTCGGGACTACTTAATTCAAAATATGAATCAGTTTTTCCTGATTCAAAAGGTCAACTTCCAGATTGGCCAGACGGTTTTTTTGATCAGATTCCACAGGATATCCAAGAGCTTTTAGGGGTTATGCTGGATGAAAAGGATGAAGATTAAATTTTGATAGTTAAAAACCAACTTCCGGAGTAGTCAGTCTGTAGGACAAGGTATAAATAAACCAACTTCCGGAGTAGTCAGTCTGTAGGACAAGGTATAAATAAACCAACTTCCGGAGTAGTCAGTCTGCAGGACAAGGTATAAATAAACCAACTTCCGGAGTAGTCAGTCTGCAGGACAAGGTATAAATAAACCAGACAGAATAAAACATAGAAAGGTGTTAATGCTCCAACTAATTGCCGCTCCAAATTTGGATTTGTTGCAGGATGCGCAGGTCCAAACATTTGCAGTTGAGTATTCAGCTCAACATATAAGTTGCCCAAAATGCTGTTCAGACAATATTTCCCTTAATGCACCAAACTTCATTTTTTCAAATAGCGAAGGTGTCAACAAATTTACTTTCCCGCCAATTACAGGTTGGGAAATGGGCGCACTAGCACTTTTCTTTAAAACAGCAGGACATTTTCCTCGCACGGTCGTATTTGACCACATTCCTGGCTTTAAGGTCATATCAGCAACTACTGGACAACAAGATGTATCTTTGGAATTTTATGCGGATTCAAAACTGCTCAATTTTATGGGAATAAATGATTCCCTGTCTTGGTTAACTCTTACATTACGCGCTAATCAATTGGAAGAACTTGCAGAATCAATTCTAGACTCTGCAGCTAATTGTAAATAATATATCTGCACAAACTGGCGTTGTGCATTTAACTCTTAAATTTAAAATAATATTTTTATAAAACACTAAATCATTAGAAGCGGGGTAAGGATACATGTGGGAAGAAAACCTATCTGCATGGCAACTGCGAATGCAGTATCCAAGTGAAGCAAGGCTTCTTGAGGATATTGTCGTTGCAGATTGCTTAAGTTCATTAGGTTTGATTGCTACAAAATTTGGCGGGTCCAAAACTACTCATTTTCGAATAAAACTGGACAACGAATTTGAACTACAAATTTCCCCAGTAGATAAGGGGCGCGATGGTTACTCAGAGTGGTTTTCTTGGCACCAGCCTAACCATGAACATTCAGGTGAGGATTGTGACGGTCAAATGCCAGAATCTTCAATTAGAGCAAATATTAAGCTCTTTTATAGTGACGAAAATGGTCGGTCAGAAATTTACTCATTTACACATCACCACCAAAACGTTGAGACTCTCATACGTTCCGCTTTAAATCTAATACACCGCGATCTGGGCTTCAAATTGAACCCAATCGTAAAACGTGAAAGGGGCAGTTCTGCAAAAAACAAATGATTTATTAAAATCTGTACCCCTCACACAATTTATATGCTGTGACTCCTGCACCGCACGCTCAAAATTCCAGGTGATACTCAAGAATGGTGATCTTTACTTCTGCTCACACCATTTAAACAAATTCAGATCCCATCTTGAGGCACTTGGTATCCAATACATGCAAATAAATAATCAACCGAAGGAAGAAAATGAATAATAATCAAATAGAATCAGCTGAACCACATATTGAGGTAATGACCGACTATGTGATAGCTCGTGATATAAAAATCACGGGGCAGCCAGCACAAAGAATAATTGATGGCACTTTACAAGGCACCCCACCGTTGGAGACCCTTAACAGAATTTTAGATGTCGGCGCTATTGCAATGGACTCAGTTCAAAACAAACAAATGCAAAATCACATGAATACACTTATGGAGAATTTTACAAAGCTGGTGGGTAAAGAAGCTAATGAGAATTTTCCAAAAGCACTAGAAGAGAAAACTAAGCCATTCATAGAAAGCATTTTGGGTTTCTTAAATCCAGATCAAGCTTCTAGTTTAAACTCACAACTTAATAGCATAATGGAAGGATTAAAAAAGGATCTTCTTAAACAAGTCGCTGATGACAATAAGTCACAAAAGGAAAGTCTTGATCAAGCGCTAAAGAGTCTTGGTTTTATCAAACAAGCTATAGATCAATCTCCACGAAAAGGTACTCCGCATCAAGACTATGTTGGTGAGGTTTTAGAACGATTTGCTGGAAGTGTTGATAATGTCACCAATGTTTCGGCTGGTGCTACTGGAAGTAGTTATGCAGCAGGCAAAAGTAATTCTGGTGATTATTTAGTGACACTGGGCGAAACATTTAATACTTCAAATCTCATTTCCTTCTCTGTGGAGGCTAAGAATTCGAAATTATCAGAAAAAGCAGCCCTCAAGGAAATCGGTGACAATTGTAAAAACAGAGGAGTCGATGTTGGAATTATTGCATTTGCCTCGCAAGATCAAGCTCCTACACAAGGCCGAGCAATCAAGATATTTCCTGGAAATAAAATCTTTGTGGTGTGTGATAACGGATCTGAGACAGCTTTTTATGCAGCATACGCATACGCCCGGTTCATTGCTAGACAACTAAAGACTGCTGCAGAGCTTGACCACAATTTCCTTGCTAGCGCGATTGAGGAAATCATTAAATACTTAGATATTGAGGATGCTATCAATAAGGATGCCAAATCTGCACGTAATGCAGTTGACCGACTGGTCTCTACCTCTCTAACAGCCAGGTCAGAAGTTCTCAGGGTCCTGTCACAATTTGAAGAAAAAGCTTAAATTGAAATTTGATATAGCGATTAGTCAGTCGCTGAAGGTAGATTTCATACATGACTAACCAAGAAATTCGGGCAACAGCGCTAGCTCTCAAGGAAGCAAAAACTGTAACGCTGAGTGACCTTCAGTCATACCTAGGCAAAGCAGCTGACCTTCTCCGGGGAAGTATTGATCAGGCAGATTTTAAGGCTTTCATTTTTCCGCTCATGTTTTTCAAGCGCATTTCTGACGTCTATCTTGAGGAGTTCGCTATCGCCCTCAAGGATTCAGATGGGGATCAAGAATTCGCAAGCTTTGCAGAAAATCATCGATTCCAAATTCCGGAAGGATGTCTCTGGGATGACGTGCGTTCAAAGACAGAGAACGTCGGACAAGCATTGGTTTACGCATTTCGTGAGATTGAAAAGGCCAATCCAGATACTTTGTATGGAATTTTTGGAAATTCACCCTGGACTAATAAGCAGAAAATTCCTGATTCAGTCCTAATTGAATTGGTGGAACATTTTTCAAGTAAACAACTTTCCAACTCAGCCGTAAAGCCTGATGTATTCGGCGATGCCTACGAATATTTAATCAAACGCTTCGCCGACCTTTCCAACAAGAAAGCGGGCGAGTACTACACACCTCGCTCTGTTGTAAAACTGATGGTTGATATCTTAGATCCCAAAGAGGGTGAGACTGTTTACGACCCTGCTTGCGGCACTGGTGGAATGCTTATTGAGGTCATTGAGCACGTTAAGAGAGCTGGCGGTAACCCACAGCTGCTTTGGGGGAAACTTTTTGGTCAAGAAAAAGTACTAACAACATCAGGGATTGCAAGAATGAACTTACTTTTGCACGGTATTGAAGACTTCAAAATTGTTAAAGAGGACACTCTGCGGAACCCTGCATTCTTTGACGGTGACAAGCTTGCTCAGTTCGATTGTGTGATTGCCAACCCGCCTTTCTCTCTTGAAAACTGGGGGGAAGAGACTTGGTTATCAGACCGCTACGGGCGCAACACTCTTGGCGGCGTACCTCCTAAGAAGAATGCAGATTGGGCATGGGTCCAACATATGTACAAGTCCATGGACGCCAAAACAGGAAGAATTGCAGTCGTACTGCCGCAGGGCTCTCTCTTTAGGAGTGGCACAGAGGGCCGAATCAGACAATCATTCTTGGAGAAGGACCTTATCGAGTGCGTTATTGGAATGGCACCAAAACTCTTCTATGGAACAGGACTTGCACCATGCATTATTATCTTGCGATCAAACAAGCACAAAGAAAAAGCAAATAAGGTTTTGTTTATAAACTCTGAATCTCTATTTAAGCGTGGAAGAAATCAAAATACCCTTGAAAGTGAAAATGTTTCAGAAATACTTAAATTATATAAAGATTTTGATTCCGTTGATGGGTTGTCCTATCTTTCATCAGCAGCAGAAATTAAAGCAAATAAATACGTTTTAAACATTCCCCTCTATGTTAATGAAAACCAAAGCAAAAATCAGATTTCTCTTAAACAGTGCATTGTCAATCTTAATGAAGTGAATAATCTAGTTAGCGAATCAAGAAAGTCATTGTTAAAGGAACTAAAAAAGTGGGGATTCAATGTCCCAAAATAAAAAACCTAACCGTATAACTGATTCAGAATTGCAATCTTTTCTTTGGGGTTCAGCTGTTTTACTTCGTGGACTAATTGATGCAGGGGATTATAAAGGGTATATTTTCCCCCTCATATTTTTGAAGCGTATTAGTGATGTATGGGATGAAGAACATGAAGTTGCTCTAGTTAAATACTCTGATGATCAAGCACTTGCTAATTTACCCGAGAACCATAGGTTCGTTATACCTAAAGGATCACACTGGAATGACATACGCAAAACAACTATTAACGTTGGAGCGAAAATCGTCTCATGTATGCGAGCTATAGAATCCAAAAATCCAGAGGCGTTGAAGGGCGTATTCGGGGATGCAGATTGGACAAACAAAAGTCTTTTATCCGATGAAGTCCTGAGCAATTTAGTTGAACATTTTTCAACTCAGTCTATGACTATCGCACGGCTTCCCGAAGACGAACTTGGTAACGGATATGAATTTTTAATAAAGAAATTTGCTGATGACTCTGGACATACTGCTCAAGAGTTCTATACCAATAGAACTCTTGTCCACCTGATGACCAAAATGCTTAATCCACAACCTGGGGAAAGTGTTTACGATCCGACCTGCGGAACAGGAGGAATGCTGATTTCTGCTGCAGTTGAGCTTAAAAATCAAGGGAAAGAGTATCGATCCCTCAAGCTCTATGGACAAGAGATGAACTACACAACTGGTTCAATTGCAAAAATGAATTTATTTCTTCACGGAATTGAAGATGGAAAAATAGAACATGGAGATACTTTGGCGCAACCAAAATTCTTGGATATGTATGGAAGTTTACAATCCTTTAATGTAGTGCTTGCAAATCCTCCATACTCAATTAAAACATTAGATAGAAATTTGTTTGCCTCGGATCCTTTTGGTAGGAATATTTGGGGCGTACCGCCACAAGGACGTGCTGATTATGCTTTTTTCCAGCACATTGCAAAAAGTATGGATATAAAAAATGGTCGAGCAGCAATTCTATTTCCTCATGGCGTTCTTTTCCGAAAAGAAGAAAATTCGCTGCGAGCAAAACTTGTTAATTCTGGCATGCTGGAAGCTGTTATTGGTCTTGGAGCAGGACTTTTTTATAACTCTCCAATGGAGGCGGTCGTTATTATTTTGCGGAATGGCAGAAGTGCGGTCAAGAGCGGTAAAACAATTTTTATCAATGCCGTTGATCTTGTAACTCGGGATAGAGCATTTTCATATCTAAATGCCGACCACCAAAATATTATTCATTCGGTTTATACAAATTTTGTCGATGAACCAGGGCTAAGCAAAGTTCAGACCGCTAAAGACATCGAACGTAACGATTTCTCATTGTCGATCCCCTTGTACGTAGAGAAAGGGAGTTCTAAAGATAAAGGCACGGACTTGCCGATTAGTGAAATTTATGAAAATTGGATTCAAAACATCGATGTAAGAGAAACTAATCTCAAATCAATCTTCAAACAATTTCCATTAAAGGACCTGATATGAAGGACAAACTGGATAAAACACTTTGGAAGAAAGTTAAATTTGGAAATTACGTAGAGCACGTTTCAGACCGAGTGATTCCTAATCGTGAAGACTCAGCAACATATATTGGCCTCGAACATATGGAGCGAGATATTACAGAAGTTCGCAGATGGGGGACTGATATTGATTTGATTGGGACCAAATTGAGAATCAAAAAAGGGGACGTGCTTTTGGCTAGACGGAACCCTTACCTTCGACGAGTTCAAAGAAGTCCGCATGAGGGAATTTTTTCCGCTCATGGCATGGTCTTACGAAGCAAAAGTGTGGAATTAAATCAAGAATTCCTGCTTAGGTTCATGCAGAGTGAACTATTTTGGGATGGGCTCGATCGCATTGCAGTTGGTTCACTTTCTAAAACTATAAACTGGGGTGATATAGCTAAGTATGAATTTCTGTTACCGCCCATACAGCAACAATTGGAAATAGTTCAGCTATTACTGGATTTTGAAAACTCAACACGTTCGCTGTTGATGTTAGATAAAAGCCTGAATGATTTACTAAATCAAACGATTCAAGTGGAAATTGCTCGATGCGATTCATTTAAATTGTTACCACAAGTAGCAAAGGTTTTGGATTCCCAAAGAGTACCCATAAACTCTTCGGAGAGAAATTTACGTCAAGGCGATGTCCCTTATTACGGAGCTGGAGGTCAAGTCGGATGGATTGATCATGCAATATTTGATGAAGATCTTGTTCTGGTGGGCGAGGATGCCACATTAGATGTTTATCGAATTTACGGCCGGTCCTGGGTAAATAATCATGCTCACGTATTACGTCCTACATCTTTGTCACAGGATTGGCTTTACTATGTTCTTAGTAGAATGAATTTAAAATCTATAGCCACAAACGGTACTCGGTTGAAGTTGACACAAGCTGCCTTAAATTCAATCGAAATTCCTATTCCTACTAATGAAGCTTCAGCCCTGGATAATATTAGAGTGGTTGAGCGTTCTATTGCGTCTAATCTCGATGTAATAAAGAGCGAGAAACTACTTTTATCGCGCATTAGGTTTGCTCTGTTTGGAGGAAAAATATGACTTTCAACGAAGCAAATTCAGTTCGTGATTTTGTAAAGGACCAATCAAGAGAAGCTGGTTGGAAATTCGTTCAAGGAAACGACCTCGAAAGAGAGAAAACAGAGTCTTTAATCGAAAAGTCTCTTCGGCAGGCCTTAATAAATCTAAACCCAACTATTGCGGAGAAACCAGAAAGGGCTGAAGAGGTTTTACATGCACTAAGGGCAATTATTCTTGGGTCAAAAAATGGTTCTCTTATTGCGGCTAACGAGGAATTTGCATCTTGGCTAAAGTCTGAGAAGTCGATGCCTTTTGGGTTACACGGAGAACATGTAACAATTAACCTCATCGATTATTCGAACTCATCGAATAATGAGCTTATTGTCTCGACTGAAGTAGGTTTTGAAAGAGGCCAAGTTGGACGTCGATTTGATTTAGTGTTTTGGGTAAATGGAATGCCATTAGTCGTCGGTGAGGCCAAATCTCCTGTAAGACCTGCATATTCTTGGGTTGATGCCGCTTCTCAGATTCACGATGATTATGAAAAAAATATTCCTGAATTCTTCGTACCGAATGTCTTTTCATTTGGTACAGAAGGCAAAGAGCTTAGATATGGGTCTGTTGGAATGCCAATCGATCTGTGGGGGCCTTGGCGTTTAGAAAAAGACGGCGCTAAAACTGTTGGCCTGCAAATGGTTCAAGAGGCGGTTCGCGAACTTTTAACTTTTGAATTAATTTCTGGTATGGCGCGATATTTTAGTGTCTTTGCTACAGATAACAAACATAGAAAAATAAAAATTATTGCTCGTTATCAACAGTATCTTGGCACAAATGCAATTGTAAATAGAGTGAAGAAAGGGTTGATAAAGAAGGGTCTAATTTGGCATTTCCAAGGCTCCGGAAAATCCCTACTTATGGTATTTACTGCTCAGAAATTACGAGCAACTCCGGAACTAGGAGCACCTACGGTTTTAATCGTTGTAGATCGCGTTGATCTGGATACTCAAATTTCAGGAACTTTTAGTGCCGCTGATGTACCAAACGTAGTAACAACTGACTCTCGTCAGGAGTTACAGACACTGCTTAAAGCTGGAACCCGCAAAATTATCATTACAACGATTCATAAATTTGCTGAGGCTGACGGTGTTCTGGATAATCGCTCAAACATCATTGCACTTGTGGACGAAGCACATAGAACCCAGGAAGGGGACCTTGGGCGTCAGATGAGAGCAGCCCTACCAAATGCGTTTCTCTTCGGCTTAACAGGAACACCAATTAACAAACGAGATAGAAATACTTTTTATGCATTTGGTTCTGAAGAAGATGAAGGCGGCTATATGTCTAAGTACTCCTTCAGCGATTCAATTAAGGATGGGGCGACTCTCCCATTGCACTTTGAGCCTAGATTAGTTGACTTAAGAATTGATCGAGAGAAAATTGATGCTGAGTTTAAACTCATTGTCGAGGACTTAACTGATAATGAGAAAGCTCTTCTGTCTAGACAGGCGGCTAGTACAGCACATTTGCTTAAGGCACCAGATCGAATTGAGAAAGTTGTAGCAGATATAGCTGATCACTTCCTGACAAAAGTCGCACCAAACGGTCTAAAAGCACAGTTAGTTGTTTACGACAAGGAAGCATGTGTTCTGTATAAGAAAGCTCTGGACAAAGTATTACCGCCTGAGTTTTCAGCAATAGACATGTCCATGGATGCAAGAGATCCGCAAGAATGGCGGGATAACTACAAACTTGATTCTGATTCCGAAGAGAAACTTCTTGAAAGATATCGTGACCCCGCTGATCAATTACAGATTCTTATTGTTACTGCCAAGCTTTTAACTGGTTTTGATGCACCAATTCTTCAAACCCAGTATTTAGATAAACCACTGCGGGATCACACATTACTTCAGGCAATTTGTAGGACCAACAGACCATTCCCTAAAAAAACGCATGGGCTAATTGTTGATTATCTGGGAATTTTTGATGATGTGGCACAAGCCTTACTCTTTGATGACTCCTCAATTCAAAAAGTGATCACAAATATTTCAGAACTCAAGATTCAATTTCCTGAAGCTATTCGAAAGTGCTTAAGTTATTTTGATGGTGTTGATAGAGGAATTGAGGGTTGGGAAGGCCTTCAATTAGCGCAAGCCAAACTTCCAGATAACGAATCACGCGACGTTTTTGGTGGCGATTACAGCACTTTGAGTCAGCTCTGGGAAGCAATTAGTCCTGATAACTTTTTAGGAAAATATCGAGCGGACTATCGTTGGCTTACAGATGTTTATCAGTCAATCAAACCAAGCGATCACACCGGAAAATTGATTTGGCATGCTCTAGGAGCTAAGACTCTTGAATTAATAAACTCAAATATTAAAGTTGAAGTTCCTAGGGATGACCTTGAAACCATAATTGTTGATTCCCAAATGCTTGATGATTTAGAGGCAAAAGCCCAAGATCCATCACAAACTATATCTACGCTCGAAATTCAAATAATCGCTCGAATAGCTCTACATAAGAGTGAACCTCTTTTTAGAGAACTAGGTGAACGCCTTGCTGAACTCAAGGAAAAGTACTCTCAAGGACAACAAGCGAGTTTAGATTTTCTTAGAGAGTTATTGGAGCTAGCCAGAGATACTGTGGCAGCTGAAAAAACAATTCAGTTGATCCCTCGAGAAGAGAAGGGTAAGGCGGCTCTAACTAAGCTGTTTGATTCAATTAAAACCGAGATGACGCCTGTTATGGTGGAAAGAATAGTTTCCGACATCGATGATGTTGTACGAGCCGTTAGGTTTGATGGATGGCAGAGCACGGCCCAGGGTGATCGTGAAGTTAAGCAGGCTCTGCGCCAAATTTTGTATGTTAAATATCAGCTTCGAGATCAGGACCTTTTTGATCGAGCTCATGAATATGTTCGAGAGTATTTCTAGAAAAAAACTATATACAAATAGTTTTGGATTAAAACTTCTTCAATTCCTCTTTCCGCCCACCCTCACCCCACCGCAATCAAGGCCAGCGCCCCACTTGTTGCTGCAATTCCTGCCCAGTTAACTAGGGAGGGTTTTTGGTGGAGCAGCTTTATTGCTATTAGGACAGATAGGGCAGGGGCTGATGCCATAAAGATGCCCACCTTACTTAACTCTAAGTTGTTGATTGCTAACATGAAAAATAGATTGGCGATGATCTCACATGTGCCAGAAAGCAGTGCGAATTTGCGCCAGCCAACTGGTTTAGTAAATACCTTCTTATCTGACTTTGGGGGAAAGAGAAATGAAACTAGTAATACCCCAATTCTTGCGCCAAAGAGTGCGGGCAGGATCTGATTGTTTTCAATTAAGGTCATAATGAAGGAAAAGCCAGAGAAGAATGTGGCAGCAGATGCGGTTAAAAAGAAAGCGCTAAAGGTGGCCTTCTGAGAACTTACCCCTTGGCGAGAGCAGAGAAATAAACCGGCTGTCCCTAAGATGGCAGCAATTGGAAACAAAATTGATAACTCTTCATTTTTAACAATCACAGCAAAGAGAATTAAGTTAAAAGATTGCACCAATGCCACAACTGGGCCGACAAATGAGATTGAAGATACTGAGAATGCTTGGTAGAGAGATGGCAGACCAAGACCGCCGCAAAAGCCAGCTGCAATACCAATTAATACAACACGCAGAGTTAGTGAGTTTAGATCAAATGCAATTACCACGCAGATTAAAGCAAATGCGATTGTGGTTGAGCCTCGTAATGTGTTGCGCCAGGAGGATTGTTGGGTTGATTTGCCACCAAGGGTATTTGTGAAGGCATTTGCTAAGGCGTTTGAAAAGGAGGCTATCTCACCAATCATTTACTAGGATTACTTTGCGTTGATATCTGAATCAAATTGAAAGAGTGAGCAGCCACCATCTGCTAGTAAAACTGTGCCGGTGATGTAATCACCAGCTG
>Ga0214917_10003703_pt1 | contig 17493 bp, 29 predicted proteins | sample LL_1208_BB_MetaG_FD_177983 | JGI IMG/M metagenome (GOLD analysis project Ga0214917, IMG submission 177983) | Freshwater microbial communities from Lake Lanier, Atlanta, Georgia, United States - LL_1208_BB | ecosystem: Environmental > Aquatic > Freshwater > Lake | place: USA: Georgia | collected... | reverse complement strand
AATACAAATAGTTAATACTTTACCAACCCTAACACCAAGTAATATACCAAACTTTGAAAATGGGTTACCTTTACTAAGACCAGCTCAAGAAACAGCAATAAAACAAGAACAACCTGTAGTATCCTATGCTCCATCTGCACAGCAAATACCAGAAACTATACAAGAACAAAAACCAGAAATATTCGTTACTCAGCAACCAGTACTACCTGTTTTATTACCAGCATCGCCTACACAAACTATAGTTGAAACAACACAACAAATATCCCAACCTATAGTATCTTCAAATCAACCAATCATACAAAATATACCAGAACAGCCACAAATTCAACCAACAACTATTGCCAGTATTGCCCCTGTAATTAATGTTGAAGTGCAGCAAATGCCTAGCAACTTCTTAACCAACAAAGCTGATCCTATCAATGAACTAATTGAGCAAAAGATCAATACAAATACAGAACAAGGATCAGGTACAAAAACACAGACAGTAAAATTTAATGTTCAAGACAACGATGCAGCCGCAGGTGTTTCTATTAACACTATTGCTGTTACTCCTGTTGGGTTCAATGCTTATAACATAGCATTAACAGATGCAGCATTCTATGCGCCAAAAGAAATATACAGAAATCAGAAAGTAGTAGACAATGCAAGATTATTAAGACAGTTGGCAAGTGATAGGCTCCACCAGCAGATGGTGGATCAACAATACAGGAGATAACATGGAAAACTATAATTATTTGCCATTATTTCACATTATATTATTCGTAATTGGTTTAATGATTCTGGCAGCTTCTACCGGTAAAAAAGAAGAATAGGGGTTAAAATGACCGAAGAAATCAAAGACGTCAACAAAAAAATTGACGATGCTGAAGCAGCAGTTAAAAAGTATGCTAGCAAAGATACAGTTATTAGTATAGGCGGTTACGAATTTACGCCAGCTAAACTCATGGTAGCTTTTACTTTAGTTTCATCTATTTTGGGTGGTCTGTATGGTACCTTTGAGGTATACAAAGACTACATGGGCATGAAAAAGAAAATTGCCGAGTATGTTAGCCCAGATTTCTCAGAGTTTGATAAGCGACTGGCTGTCATAGAAGAAAACTCTGCCAAGACAGCCAAAGCAGTTCAGGAAGGAAGCGATAAAACTGCAGAATATACCCGTGATATTAAAAATGATTTGAAAGCAGATATTCGTCGCCTCGAGAAAACGGTTGAAGATGTAGAGCGTGGTAACAAAACTCAACAAAGAGAAATTGATAAGACTGTAGCCGAAGTAAAAACTGATGTAAGAAACATTCAAAAGCAAGCTGATGCATCAATTAATGCTGCTACTAAAGAAATGAATCGCATGGCAGCTGAAAATACTAAAGCTATTGCGGCGAATAATAAAGAAGTAGATGCTAAGTTAAAAGCATTAGATAAAAAGATTAATGAAGATCTGAAGAAAGCACTGGATAATCCTCTAGCAAATAAGTAAAGGTCGATATGGAAACATTAGCAGATGCATTAGGTAAGCTTTGGTTCTTGGGTGCGGGCGTAGTTGCGATTGCTGCATACGCAGTTACTCTTAAAACGCGCTTAGATTATTTGGAAAAGAATTATGACAAGCAGATTACTGCTTTATGGGATCAGATTAATAAAATAAACAAAGATAGATCATAACCGGAAACATAGCTATAAGCATCAGCAATACTCCCCATTCAGCTCTAGCTGTAAGTTCTCGTGTGATTGATTCTATATCTTCGGGCGCTAAATTTTTACGAACATCTGGATTTATTTCTGAGTTAGATGAAATATAGGAAATAAGTCCAGATATAAAAATTAATAGTGTAAAAAATATTAAGTATTTCATTATCTCATTCTATTATCGTCAATAAATTTTATTTGATCAACCAAAGCATCTGCATCGGTTTTATAATTTTGAAAATCTGTTTTGCTAATTGTTTTATTTAATTCTTCAATCAACCTTTGTGCATGACTATTATGCTGTGCTCTTGCAGCATATAACCATCTAAAGGCATTCTTTTTATCATTTATTTTAGTATAGTATTCGCCTAATTTAATCATGGCGTCTACATTACTTTTCATCGCCAAATCTTTTAGATCTTCAATTACGTTATTAATTTCAACAGTACTGCTAGTAGAATCATTGAATATCATTAGTGCATATCTTTGCTGTGCCTTGTCATCAACCTTGGCAGCAGTCTTAACAAAATCTAAAGCATGTGAATTATAATTCCATTTTTGCATTAGATCAGCTATAATTAATAATCTATCACTGTCTAATTTTCTACAAAATTCTGATAGTACTGCTGTGGCATAGGGAATTAGATCATTAGGTATTAGATTTTTTACTCCGAGATTGACTAATTCATCAACAGAACTTTTATCTTGTTTGGTAATTCTCCACATCAATACTCTAGTAGCAGGACCTAATTTACCATCTCTTTTCAATGACTGAGCATCATTTAAAGATTTATTTCTAGCTGCTTGGTCATTAATTACTGCCTTGATTAAATCCTGATTACTCTTAATGACTTCTTGATTCTTGTTATTTTGTTTGGGTGCTTTAAATAAATGAGGATTCGGCTCAGCCCCAGGTATAGCCACACTCCAGATTTCCATAGGATCTACATTTTTAAATTCCTGTATACCTCTGCTAACAAATTCTAAATCCTTCATTTTACCAGATACTAGTCTATACACAGTATCCGTCATAGTCACACCGCCGTAGTCAGCTAGACTCTCAGTGCGAGCAGCTAGATTAACAGCATCACCCATCAAATTAGTACCGTAAATCCATACTTCGCCCATGTGCATGCCAATACGCCAGCGCATACCATTGTTAAGTTTTTTAATTCTAGCTTGCATTTCAATACTAAAACGCACCGCATCAACTGCACTAGCAAATTCAATCAATACACTATCACCGCCAGTATTAAAAAGGCGACCTTTGCTTGAATCTATTAAGGGATCTATTACAGCGCGGCAAGCATCCAACTTTTGTAGGGTGCCTATCTCATCTTTTTGCATGAGAGCACTATAACCTATCACGTCAGAGCAGATTATTGTGGCTAGTTTTGTTTCCATTTTCTATAAATATATAAACACCTATTATTTATAAAGAAAAGATGATAGATTGGACAGATATCAATAAAGCACAGGTTGCAATGAGCACTGTGCTGTTAATTGTAGTAATATTTCTTATTTTATTGTTATGGATTTGGCATAGAAATAGTGAAAGTAATGTAGATTTAAAGGATTTGATATGCTCCAATGGCAAGATAGATGAAAAGAAATTCGTTAGATTCGGTGCTTGGATAGTAAGTACATGGGGATTCGTATATCTCATCGTAGAAGAAAGATTTAGCGAATGGTATTTCATGGGTTATATGGCAGCATGGGTTGGTAATGCAATTTTGGATAAATATATTAACAAACCAAAGGAGTTAACTGATGGCAGATCAGAAAAACCAAGAGTCAAAACCATTGACCAGATCGGAACGCGAAGCAAAGATTAAAGACAAGGCGGGATTCGTTATTGTCTTTTTGGCTGCTATTTTGGCAATAAATACTATGTTGGGTGGTAGTAATAGTAGCAAAATTATGAATAATACCATTCAGTCCAATAATATGTGGGCTTGGTATCAAGCAAAGAATGTCAGACAAGTTATTTATGAAATTTCTGCTATTGAAGCTAAACCAGAGAATGTAGAAAAATTTAAGTCTGAAGCCCAAAGAATGGCAGACGACAAGAAAGAAATAATGGAAAAAGCTAAAGCTCTTGAAGCAGAAAGAGATGAGGCAAAGAAGAAATCCCCCTGGTTCACATGGGGCGGCAGCATATTACAAATAGCAATTGTATTATTAACTGCAAGTATATTAGCAGTTAGTATGCCAATGTTTTATGTGAGTGGTATCGTTGGTGCAGTGGGGGCAGTATTAGTTAGTCAAGCTATTTGGATGTGGATACCTCTATAACGGAGCACACATGAAATTTTTAATTCCAATTACGATAGCATTGGTTCTTCTTGGATGTGATTCAAGATATAGATATCCTTGCCAAAATCCCGACAACTGGGATAAAGATTATTGTAAAAAACCATACTGCGAAGTATCTAGAGATTGCCCAGAACATATTTTTAAGGGGCAAGAAGGCGTTGCAAGTTATTCTGGACCTGCAAGAAATAGTTGTTCTGATTGTAAGGGTAAATAAATGAGTATAAAAGATTTGTTCAAAGAACCGGTAGTAGATAAACAGTTGCCTGTTAAAAAATCATCTGCGCCTGATAAAAAAGATTCTCATAATTCTGAAGTACGTTCAAAACCAGGCGAGAGATACACAGAAAATGAGCTTATGGTTCGACTTAAATTTATAATTGGATGTTGTCTTGCTTTTACACTCATTGGTATTGTTTTTACCGTACTCTATAGTATTATGTTTGTTACACAACCACTCAATGCTATCAGCCCAATCGACCAAAAATTCTTTGAACTTATTATCCCTGTGGCTACTTTCTTATGCGGTACTCTTAGCGGTATTATGCTAGCAGGCTCAGGTAAAGAAGCAGCAATGGCAGGTGCTGCTGCTCAAGCAAATGCAATGAATGGGCAAAAGAATGCAGGATTCAGTGGTGTGAAACCATTAGGAGCAGTATCAGTTTCTCCAGTAGGCCCAGCTAGAATGATGGACGATCCAATGCCCATGGCAGACCCAATGATGCCTGACCCGATGCCAGCACCAAGTGCTGCACCAGCAGGTGGACCAGTAGTTAAGAAACCTATAGTGAAGCCAGTAAGTGTATAATTCTATTTACGATTATTGGATAGCTACATGGATATGGGGCATCTACGCCCCATATATGTTATTTTCCGAGAATAAACAATGCCCATAGATTTTGGTTCTTTTAATTTCTTTCAGTCAGTAGAAGGGGGAGGTGTGGGGTCGGACCCCTCATTTTTTACATACTATGAAACTGGGTCCTCATTTGATACAGATAAAGGCCCCGATGGTTTTGCTACTAATGTCGGTGTTGGTGATCTATCTAGTGCAGATGAGAATGCCTCATTTTTTACATACTATGAAACTGGGTCCTCAGTTGCTACAGATCTAGGCAATTTTAATTCTGTAAACTCCATAGGCGAAGATGGTTTAGTTAGTAATAGTCAAGATTTAAATGTTGAATATACAATTACTTTTACTCCTTTTAAACTTACTAAAGCTGAAACTGTTAATGAAGTCAATTCAATAATTTCAGAATATCAAAACGCAATACTAGAAGTATTAGGAAAAACCACTAATGCGGATTTTGACAACGGAGAATTTGGAAATTTACATGGCAGTAGATGGCTTGATTTTGAAGATAGAATTTTATATGATAGTCAGGGAAGGCGAACTATAGATTATTTTGGCAGAAATTATCTACATCAACAATATAATGTATTAGAGGTAACCAGAACCTTAATAAATGATTACAATGCAATTTACAGTAAAGAATCCTCTAATTCTTTAGTCTGGTTTTCAAGAAGAGATGTGTCTAATACATTTGAAGAGTTTATTACCGGCGTCGGCTTAAATGATGCACAATTTAGTGAAAGAATTGATAACATAATGAAAGCAATCGGTGATTCTGAGTCTAGATTATTAGTTCCCGGTGGTCGATAACGAGTTATTCCATAGCAACAGAAGCACAGGAAGAATTTTTTGTAGGTGGAATCCAGGATCCATTTATACAAGGATCCAACCCGCTTGAAAATCCATTCACACCGATAACTTTTGATGGTGGGGGGCGGTAGCAGATTCAATGATGATATTTTTACATTTTTCAATGAGGTTTCACGGTTGCGGGTTCTAGATTCGAACTAGAGACTGAGGATTATGAGTCCTCTGTGATACCTTTTCACCAACCCGCGATAGTCTTATATTTATATGGTGCCCCCTCTTGGAATTGAACCAAGGACCCACCGGTTATGAGCCGGGCGCTGCTGACCTCTGAGCTAAAGGGGCATTATCTTGCACAACTGACTGCTACAGTCTCATCTCTTTCAGTATACGGATTTTTGACCGTAATAAAACATTGACTTGGATTAATAACTACTGGTTGCTGTGGAACAACTACTACTTCAGGTTGTTGAACAATCACCGGTACCGGCCTAGTTAACGCATAACCAATTACACCTCCAATAATAGCTGGGCCTACCCAACCATGATTATGATGCCAGTAGTGATGTCTATAACCAGGGTGTCCATGTGGGCCAGCAAATACTACTGGACTAGCAACAAGAAATAAACTTGCTATTAATTTTTTCATACGAATCTCCTCGACTTAGAATAATTATATAGTCGTTAGACTCAATTGTCAATATTTATTTGCCCTGTCCTCTGTATTTTTTATGTGATCTTTTAATGTGTTTATTCATAGTAGCAGTTTTACTACCATTTTGCCGAGTTCTTTTTTCTACACGGGTATGTTTTTGGCCATCTTTATTCATACTGTTTCCTCAAGTTCATTATCAATGCCTTTATTTTCAGTCCCTCGTTTATAGGACTCGTTGGTCAGATTTTTATCCTTATTTGTAATAGTTCTTTTATTACATTCAGAACAAAGTGAATAATAAAATCTGTGCTTGACAGGACCACCCACCCATTTATAGTTAGTTTCTATAATTTCAGAATACTGTACTAATTTATCCTGACATTGCTTTGGATTGCAAGTGGGCAGTCCAGTATCTGGGTCAAGATATACAACTGGACCGGGTGCGTGTTTTTTTGCCATATTATAGTTTGAAACCAGAAGCTAATTGAATACCCGAACCAAAGATTGAATTATATTGATTATATAGTTCTTCAACAGGTTCGCCCATATGAATTATATGATCTAATGACACTTCAATAACTGAATTCTTTAGATGTTGTGCATATGGAAACATACCCATAGTTGCCTTAGTAGGATCAGTGCGTGATGGCATTAGTTGTAATGCACATGGGTTTTTAATATCTAGAGTGGAATCCTCACCTACAATTTCACCAATCAATTCTTCACCGGTACTCAATTTTACAATTTTAATCACATCATTCTCCAATAATCACAAATATTTTATACATTCTTTTATATATGTCTGAACACGTTTATTAATTCTCATTTCTCTGCCCTCAATCATTGAATTAAGAACAGTACGAAAAACATTAATTACTTTACTCATAATAGTCCTTTGTGTTGTAGTTGTTTTTCTCTATATGAAAAATCAGCACGGTCAACACTTTGACTCAAGTAATGCTCTACATAACTTTGATATGAAATACTAAACCAGTTTCTGATTTTGTTCCACACCGACTTTTGTGAAGATGGTGTCGGTACACCACCTGGGGCTACTTGTGATAGCCCCATGGCGGTTAATGTTTGCATTATGCGGCCTTACTGTCCTCGACTAAAAACTGTTTATCAGCTTTTTTAGATTTTGCAGATGCATCTGCAACTTCAATTTTACGGGGCTTCTTGTGCTCAGGAATAATTCTCTCCAAGGCAATCTTTAGCATACCGTTAATCATTTCTGCATTATGGATTTCAATATGGTCATCTAATGCAAAAGTGCGAGTAAATGCACGATTAGCAATGCCTTTAAACAAGAAATTATCTTGATCGTCAGATGAAGCTCCACTGATTACTAGTTTGTTATCTTCAAGAGTAATCTCGATATCAGATTTACCAAAACCAGCAACAGCTAATTCTATAACATATTTGTTATTTTCTACCTTGCGGATATTGTATGGGGGATAGTTAGGAATATTTTTGGTCAAATCATCGTGTAGCTTAGCCATACGATTCCAATTATCATCAAAACCCACATAGAACTTATCCAAGTCCTTAAACATATCCAAAACGTTACGTGGTACTAGAGTCATTTTAGTTCTCCTATTAAGCGAGTTAAATTAAAAACCAACCCAAATGGCGTTGGCAGGCAGTTTTATAGGGTACCCAGCCTAGTTCCCATCCCGGATATTATTATTTATATACTAGTGATAAAAACTATTTAGTATTGTTGTCCCGCTAGAATTCGCCTAGCTACTGTCAAACCACCAACATTAGTAGCATTAGCATCTGATGCAAATGGGAATTTGTCTATGATGTTTGAGGTTGGCACACCACCACTATTATAACCACTAGCAGTTGATGATTGACCTGCTGAACCATATCTACCTTGAGTCAAATCACCTACATCAGTAGCATTTGCATCTGATGCAAATGGAAATTTGTCTATCACATTAGAATTAGGTGAAACAAATCCCCCACTAGAATATCCACTAGCGGTTGATGATTGCCCAGTTGGACCATATCTACTTTGTGTCAAACCACCAACATTAGTAGCATTAGCATCTGATGCAAATGGGAATTTGTCTATCACATTAGAATAACCGGGAGCATATCCTGCGCTAGAATATCCACTAGCGGTTGATGATTGCCCAGCAAGATAATATCTACCTTGTGTCAAACCACCAACATTAGTAGCATTAGCATCTGATGCAAATGGGAATTTGTCTATAATAGTTCTTCCCGATGGACTATTGCCCCCACTAGTATACCCACTAACAGTCGATGATTGTCCTGTAGGACCATAAACAGCTCGTGTCAAACCACCGACATTAGTAGCATTGGCATCTGATGCAAATGGAAATTTGTCTATTGTGCTAACATTGGGTGGGATATATCCTCCACTAGAATAACCACTTACAGTCGATGATTGTCCTGCGAGGCGCTGTCTAGCTTGTGTCAAAACACCGACATTAGTAGCATTGGCATCTGTTGCAAATGGGAATTTGTCTATCACATTAGAAGCAGCTGGAGTACCTCCCCCACTCGAATACCCGAAGTTGGATCCTTGAAAGACAGGAGGAGGAAGGGATATAATAAATCCACTATGATTAATTAAAGTTGCGTTAGTTAATCTTGTCATTTTTTTAGTATTGTTGTCCTGCTGCGGATCGTCTACCTACAGTCAAATCACCAACATCAGTAGCATTTCCATCTGATGCAAATGGAAATTTGTCTATAGTGTTAAGAAAAGGGTAATATCCTCCGCTAGTATAACCACTGGCAGTTGATGATTGACCCGCTGTATAATATCTAAGTTGTGTTAGAACACCAATACAAGTAGCATTAGCATCTGATGCAAATGGAAATTTATCTATCCTACTAGTACTACTGGGGGCATATCCACCACTAGTATATCCACTTACAGTCGATGATTGTCCTGCTGAGGCACACCTAGATACTGTCAAAACACCGACATTAGTAGCATTGGCATCTGATGCAAATGGAAATTTGTCTATAACATCTGAAAATGTCCCTCCACTAGTATAACCACTTACAGTTGATGATTGTCCCGTAACATAATATCTAGATACTGTCAAATCGCCAACATCAGTAGCATTAGCATCAGAGGAAAATGGAAATTTGTCTATTATATTACGAGCACCGGCATTATACCCTCCACTAGTATAACCACTAGTAGGTAATGATGACTGTCCTGTTGGACCACCTCTAGCTACTGTCAAATCACCAACATCAGTAGCATTTGCATTTGATGCAAATGGAAATTTGTCTATTACATTAGAACCTTGTCCTCCACTAGAATATCCACTAACAGATGATGATTGACCTGCTAACTCTCGCCTAGCTTGTGTCAAAGTGCCTACATTAGAAGCATTAGCATCAGATGCAAATGGGAATTTGTCTATTACATTGGTAGAACCTGGATTATTTCCTCCACTAGTATATCCGAAGTTAGATCCTTGAAATGGAATGGGGGGAGGAGGTTGCACATTAAAACATGCACCACTAATGTTTATACCTCTTATAGTTAATGGCATTTTTACCTCTGTTGTCCTGCTGCATAAACTCTAGCTTGTGTCAAAACACCAACATTAGTAGCATTAGCATCTGATGCAAACGGGAATTTATCAATTGTGGTACTGCCATTATATCCTCCACTAGAATAACCACTAGCAGATGATGATTGTCCCGTAACATAATATCTAGATACTGTCAAATCACCAACATCTGTAGCATTACCATCTGATGCAAATGGAAATTTATCAATTGTATTAAAAGTGTATAATCCACCACTAGTATAACCACTAACAGTAGATGATTGCCCAGCTGAACCAAGTCTAGCTACTGTCAAATCACCAACATCAGTAGCATTTGCATTGGTGGCAAATGGAAATTTGTCGATGACATTAGAAATAGCGGGAGCACATCCACCACTAGTATAACCACTAGCAGTCGATGATTGCCCTGCAGGGCCAGCTCTAGCTACTGTCAAATCACCAACATCAGTAGCATTTGCATTGGTGGCAAATGGGAATTTGTCTATTGTATTAGTTAAAGATGGAGATGGAGCACTTCCACCACTAGTATAACCACTAACAGTAGATGATTGCCCAGCTGAACCATATCTAACTTGTGTCAAATCACCAACATCTGTAGCATTACCATCTGATGCAAATGGGAATTTGTCTATTGTATTATTAACAGGTGGATATCCTCCACTAGAATATCCACTTACAGTTGATGATTGCCCTGCTGGAGCAGTTCTGGCCTGTGACAAATCACCGACATCAGTAGCATTGGCATTAGATGCAAATGGGAATTTGTCTATTACATTGGTAGCAGCAGGTGTTGCACCTCCACTTGTATATCCACAGTAAAATCCAAAAGAATTAGTACTGTCCAGCCGAGAGGATCGAATGCAAGCATTACATATGGTAATGTTACGAAAGTCTAATGTCATCTAATCCCATTTCCTTTCTGATTTTAGTGGCAGAAATAGAATGTATTTTATCATCAAAAACTTCTTGTTCAATCTTATAACCAACATCTCTGCCATATGTAATATTTATTATATTTGGCACTAAAAGTATTTCGTATTGCCCTTGATATAAAGGATCAAGATCACGCTTAATAAAATTCTTTACTTGCTCAAAATTGAAAGGATTGCTACCATTCCAACCTTGACAGTCTCTAATCATAATAACTACTTGACCAGATTTGGCTAATGCTCTTTCAAATAATGCTCTATGACCCTCATGCCAGGGTTGCCATCTTCCAAGCATTTGAACAGTTTCTTTGCGCCAATCAAATACATGTCGTCTTTTGCCTTGTAAAATATATGAAGCAACAAATTCTACCCATTTTTCAGCATTTTGTTCTGTTATTCGAAAATCATATACGTCAGGTGATACAAATATTTTGTTAGTATCTTCGAATCTTCCCTTATCAATAGTATCAAGCCAAATAGTCCAATCAGCTTTGAAATTATTTCTCATTTCAGGCAAAGGAGCTACGAAATCACATATAACGTAATCGCCCTTACATTTCATAGCAAATTCAAACATTCTGATACTTTGACGTATTCTACCTTCGTGAGAAAAATCCCAATCATTAAATCGTCGTCGTATTTCATCAGCATTAAACCAATCAACCCTACAAGCTAAATTTGGAAAAGCAACATCCCCTTCTATAGAAGAAAATGATTTCTCTCCATGAATTTCCAAATATTTCTTTAGTCTTTCAGCAAAGTATGTTTTACCAGATCCGGGTAAGCCCATAATAAGAATTTTTTGCATTTAATCCACCAATTGTTTTCGTTTACCAATGTTATATTTTGTTTGTAAGTCCCAGTCGTTTTTTTCTTTGAACGATATAATTTTAATTTGAGATAATGGAGCAATATCATTATGTAGATATGCATCTATGATACTTACTAATCCCCAATCTACTAATAATTTAGCAATAGTATTTCTACGTTGTATATCATTATCAGTTAGATCAGCTTGCTTTCCATCTAAAGCAAACAATTCTTTAAAGTGTACTATAAAGTATCTTCCTTGTTTATGTAAAATATGACAAGATTGATATAATACTTTATCTTTTCTAGAAGCAACCCCAATTCTAGTTAAAGTTTCTCTTACTTTTAGAAAATCATCTGGTTGAACTAAGTTTACTTCTAAAGGATTATATCCGGGGAAGTCAATTTTAAAAAATTCATCTGCCATTACGTCCACCTTTTATTAGTTTTCTTTTAAGGTCATTAATCATTTCATTATTAAGGAGAGGAAGGACTTGGCGGGCTTTATCCGTGCTATAGCCATAGTATTCTTTAATTACTTCCATCGCCTCAATTTTATCAGGCTTGATCCACTTATTGAATCTTTTTTTAGCCTTAATTATATTTATTAGAAATGAATTTTGTAAAGATTTATCTAAATGTGGGCGGGCATTCATTTCATTCGCAGGTATGATAGTATCGTACCCATATGACAATCCTCTATTAATTATATAAGAATTGTATTGTTTTTCTGACCAATCATCTACAATAAGATTTTCTTTGGAATGATGTATAGCATTTATAAAATCAAAAGGTGATATAGCAGGAGCTTTATATGGTTCTTCCACAACCTCTGCTTTAGGGGTTTCATTGAATAACGTCGTCATTAAATTCCACCCAATTCTTAGCAAAGTAATCAGCCATACCAAATGTATGGCAAAACTTCTCATGTTGGATTTCAAAGTAAGAATCAATAAAGACTACTCTATATTCGGTGCCTCTTTCAGTAACAAAGGCACATCTACCATTCTTTATATATTCTACTAGTTTCATTTGAACTCCACTGCTGCCATGATCTCAGTCAAACATGCCACAAGATTAATTTCCTGATCCGCGACAAATGCTGCTTTGTACTGATAATCTGCAAGCAAAAGGATTAGCTGCGGGACCTGTAATACTTGATCTACAAGTTGATCATATATCTTCCTGAAGATTGCTGTTGATTCTTGATCTGAATTATTTACAACCCAAGACCTCATCTTTTTCCAATCTTTATCTTTTAAGGATAATACAAGATCGTTGAAGCTTGCATCTGAAATATTAACCAGAATACCCTCATCAATTTTACCTGCAACTGAGTACCTCTGTAGTTCATTTAGAATGCGACGATAATCAGGAAAATACTTCATCAGTAATGTAGCAACCACCTTCTCATCATATGCTATATTTTCATTTTCAAGAATAAACTTAAGTCGCTTCAAGAACTTAGCAGCGATCTTCGGTTTATCTTCCTTAGTCAGTTTAAATTCGACTACTGCACATCTTGAATGTAGAGGTGCAATGATTCTATTCTTAAAGTTACAAGTAAAAATGAATCTGCAATTAGATGAGAATTCCTCAATGAATGCTCTTAATGCTGGCTGAGTACTATTAGGATTTAGATAGTCTGCCTCGTCTAGAATCACTACTTTAGTCTTGCCACTAAAGGATACACTTGAAGCAAACTGTTTAATTTTTGTTCTAAGTACATCAATACCAGATTCTTCCGAACCGTTAATAATGATATAATCAGTTTCTAATTGTTCACATAAAGCTCTTGCAACTGTAGTTTTGCCTACACCCGCAGAGCCACACAATAACATATTTTGAATCTCCCCTTTATCAAGAAAGACCTGAAAAAAGTCTTTTTGATCTTGAGGGAGAATGCTATCATCTAGATTACGAGGACGATACTTCTCAACCCACAAAAACTGCTCATCACGAATATCCATAATAACTCCAATAATTTAATAGTAACAGTTAAGACTCATCCCCCCAGAATCTTTTCTTATCCAAAAACCCGAGTTGCTCTATCAAAAGAATAATTTCCCATGCTCTAGGAACATAGTACTCCCATTGATCTTGAATACCACATTCTCGTTCACTTATAATGCGAGCAACATACTTGATGTTTTTATCGCCCTTAGTCATACTACTGAATCTGGTTCCATAGCAACAAAATACTCAATAGATTTTGTCTCGTGTTTAAAATGGAAGAATTTCTTCTTACTAATAGTAACAGTATACGCGTCAGGAATAAGTTTAAAATTTTCAACCGCCATATGGCATTCAAAATCTGCAATACCAGGACCAATAGTTTTATTATAAGTATTGGCGGTATCGTTTTTCTTATCTCCTACTGATAAGACAACTTCTTGATTACTACACGTAATAGAAATTGTAGGTGCTGCAGTAATTGCAGCTGCTTTCATAATCATATTTACATCTTCAGCCGTAAGCTTAAACTGAAAATGATTATCAAGTTCAATACTTTTATCTGGTGCTGCAACAATAACATTGGCATTGGAATAAAAATATTCGAACTTGCCGCCATCTTTTGAAATGGTTAATGACTTCTCACCGAACTCCACATTCTGTTGATCCATTAGAGTCAATAGAGCAAGCAAAGAGTTTAGATCATAGATTGGTACTTCTACAGGAAAATCTTCACTAACAGAAGCCTTCGCAAAGATATTCTTTGCAGTGCTAATGGTTGAGATTGTTTTGCCTTTTCTGATAAGAATATTACTATTAATACTCGCAAAATTCTTTAGAATTTGAATTGTTTCATTACTAAATTGCATCTTTTACCTCACTTAGTTTTGTTTCAAGATCATGTACATACAACATTATTAAAGCATAGTGTAACACCTTCAGTATATCCTTCCTATTCCTTCCCTCTTTTTTCCCATATCTTTGGGCATACTTAATTATATTACCAACAGTATGACCAATACCATGACCATTGTCAATAATGAATTCTGTAGTCTGAATCTTTCCTTGGGCATAGTGTTGGCTATAAGTTATATCGACATAATTTTTAAGTTGTTCTAATAATTCGCCTTCGTTATATTTGTATTGTATCTTATTAGTATTCATAATTATTCCAATATTTGATAATCAATTACTTTAGGTGGGGGAATAAAAGTAATTTGCAAATCAGATGATATTTCATTATTAATTGTTTCTAACAATACTTGAATTATACTTGGGTCATACTCATGTTCCTTCACCTGTTCATTTACTAATTCTTCTTCATTCACTTTATCCGCTAGGTTATCAACGTGTTTATTTTTGATAGCTACAAATTGATTTAAAATATCATTATGACTTAATACATTTTGTCTTTTAAGAGCATTTTCAAGATGGAATAGAGCTTCATTAAAATCAGTTTCCGATCTATCTGTCCAGGGATCATCTCTTAAAATTTCATTCATATGATTAAAATAAAAATCTATTCTTATATCATCAGGAATGGAAACATCAAAATTGTTTGCCTTCAATACTTGAATATGATTATCTAACCCCAAATTAAAATGCGTAATTGCTTTTACAGGCGAAAATGTAAGATATTCTGCAAGATAATCCCAGTTAAATCTGTTCTTTTTCTCAGCAGCTGATCTTTTTTCGCCATAATAATTACGCATTAATGAAGAATCTTGCGGATGATTACCACCTATCAATACTAAAGGCAAATCTATTGAATATAGATGTTTTGTATAGAACATCAATCCTAAAAAAGAAACATCTGAAAATTGACCGAAGTATAAATCACCTTGTTTCTTTACTGTTCTTTCTATTAACCCCCTTGTCACAACTGTGCCAGAGGGATGACCAGATACTTTCAGAGTAGATTTTTTCTCTTCGCCTAAACCCCATATTGAAAAGTAAGATAATGCAACTTCTCTTGCCGAGTGTCCTGTTACGTTACCAGTATAAAATTCTTTGTCGTCACAATTTTTTGATATATTATAATTTGTCAAATCTAAATTAGCTGTGCCGAGAGATAATAATTCTATATTAGGATTTTCTGTAAATACTTTTTCTATAACTGATGTAGTGATAGGTAGTAAAAAATCATCATCAGCAAAAAAAGGCATTATAATTTGACCAGATGCAATTTTCAATCCAGCACTTAATTGTAGATTAATAAGCTTTTTATTAATTCGTAAAGTAGTTATAGGAAAACTTAAATTACTAATTATATCTTGTGAAATAGAATCGTTGCTACCATTGTCAATAAGTATAACTTCAAAATTTTTACTAACCTGTTTTTCTAAACTTTCTAAAACCAGTCCACCCAACACAGGTCTATTATAGTTTAACATTACAATAGAAATTAATGGTTTCTTCATACTATTTTGTCCAAGGATAGGGGTGTCCATATTTTTCTTTCATAAATTCGTTTCCTCGAATAAAAAATTCTGGTCTAACTGAATCTGCTCTGTTTCCTGCTCTATAATTAACAGTATATTCTCCAGAAACAGAACAATTAATTTTATTAAATCTTAATGTATCTGTCAATAGTCTATCGACTTCAGGTTGATCATTTGGATGTCTTGCACGTCTATACCACAACGGAGATACTTGTAAAGCTAATCTTCTGGGTAAAAAGAAACAATTGACATCTACGAAATAGTCATTGAGAACAGATGGCCAATTACCTAAACTTTCACAATCGTCATTACAAATATAATTACCATTCATATCTGTAATTTTTCTCAATGAACACGCCCACCCATCATTAACACAGTTCAGAAGACTTTCTACATGATTGGGTTCTAACCAATTGTCCTCATCCAAGTAAATGATGTAATCACCTTTAGCAAAATAAGTACAACCTCCGTATATTCTATGCCCGTTATATTGTTCTGTTCCAGTCGCATAAGGTAATACAACAACATCGTTACTATCAATTAAATATTGTTTGGCTTTGTCTAAATGATGTTTACCATCTACTACTATAAGATGCTGCACATTTGTATGAGTTTGATTAGCAACAGATTCAATATTTTTTTCTAAATATTCTGTTCCAGTAGTTGCAGTAATAATACTAACTAAACTCATTATGTTTTATTCCTTGCGATATAGTGCATATCGCCTTTGCCAGAAGGCACGCAATCAAAATATTTTGCCTCATATTCTGACATTATACCTTGAATGGCTCTACCATTTCTAGTAATACAATGATGAGAACCATGTAGACAATAGAATTCATGTATGGTTTTAACTTTAGATGGCTCGCTGAATACTTTTAAACAAATGCCATGCATCGGAGCATCGCCCCATCTGTTTATTAAAAAATTTTTATCTTCGGTAACATTGTCTAAAAAAGCTTTTACTTTATTAGATTTGAAAAAATTTACATTTGCTGCATATAGATTAGTATAAGGGATCCAAAGAACAGTTTGGTCATAATCACTTTCTTTCCATAAACCATCCAAATACTTGGATATACCTTTAGGCAAAGTTTCATTTGTTAAATCATGATACTCATGCATAAATCTAGAAGGCATGTAATCTAAATTATTAGAATCCATGTATTCAAATATATTATAATTTAAAGGTCCCATCATTACATCTTCATCTATTCTAAGAATATAATCATAGTTAGTAACATATTTCCAAATTTTAGATGAATGGAATCTACACATTAATCTATAACCAAGATGAAATCTATTATCTTTAACTTCAGAAAAATCAATAGCATTTGGCCATAAAAAATCTGGTTGTATATTAATAAATTCTACATGATTATTCTTTTCATTAGACAAGATAAATTTTTGATGCAAATCAGGTATATTACCCTCATGTAAAATTAAAAGAGGATACTGCGCATTTAAATTTTTA
>Ga0214917_10003702_pt1 | contig 17496 bp, 15 predicted proteins | sample LL_1208_BB_MetaG_FD_177983 | JGI IMG/M metagenome (GOLD analysis project Ga0214917, IMG submission 177983) | Freshwater microbial communities from Lake Lanier, Atlanta, Georgia, United States - LL_1208_BB | ecosystem: Environmental > Aquatic > Freshwater > Lake | place: USA: Georgia | collected... | reverse complement strand
ATGACATCCTCCTGTCAAAAATCGCTGATCATGAAGCTGCAAAATCAATGTTCGTCCCTGGTTCACCCACTCTTTGAGAACCGATGAATTCACTAGATTATAAATAGAATGTATATGAATAATCGAATCCAATTGAATCTCGCTCCATTCATAAGGAGTTGTCACCCCAAATGTAGTTATCAACTCTCTACCTTCTTGGACAATATTTGCCTGAAGAGCTGTCACTATTTTCGAAATATATACTGAAGTAAGCGAGAGATTTATTGAGTGCTCACCTGTAATAACCTTACCTTGACTTTGTAAGTGACGAAGGTAAATTCTTGAATCTAGACCTTCTTCAATTAATCCTAAATGCAAGGATTTAGTTGCTAGAAATGCGCCTCCCTTCCGAGAAGTAACAATGTGGTTAATCTGCATCAGTTCGACTTAATTTTCTAATTTTTTTAAAAACTTCGGGAAGGAACAGTGCAGATATTACGATTGACGGCAAGGTAACACTCATTGAGTACCGTGGGTCTGAAATTGGGGAAAACATAATTAAGGAAACGCAGGTAAATATCTGTGGTAGAAATACGACTAATATTTCACGAAGTTTAAAAGAATTACTTAAAAATAAAAGGAGTATTGCAACACTTAACCATAGTCCAGCCCACCCCCAAAGGGAACTATTTCTATTTAATAAATGTGCTGGAAGTATTGCTACTGCCTCCATGTATTTCATTACATTAACTTTTGGAAAACGCATTCTTTGGTAAGCATCATCATTAGATGTTTTAAAAAGTGGTGACCAGACCAATAAGTCATCTTGCACGGTAATTCCTACAGGCTCCAAGTAATCGATAGCTATTGCGTTTTGAGGTGCTGTAAAAATCAAGGGTGGTAGAACATTTGCAGCACGTTGGATTCTTGCCTCTACGGCAAGCTGTGGATTCTGCCTAGAGAGCTTGAACCAAAGTTTTAGTGTTGAGAACTGATTCCTCTCTACCCACGGAAAGGCGAAATAAACTTGGGAGTATGCACAAGTGGTCGGTGAAATCCATTCCTCTCGTGATCCGGATTGTTGTAAGACTTTCCAGTCAAAAAAGCTAATTTTGGCATCTGGGTGTTGCGTAATACACTTAATATCTCCTAAAAAGCTTTGATATCGCAGCGCCTTCGATTGTTCGCTCACGCCCAATATTGAGTGTCCAAATAATGTTACTAAAAATAGGACAAAACCTGTGACTATCAAGAAAACCAAATTTCTTTTTACGATTATGGAGTAAGCAACAATAAAGCCAAAAAAGATGAAGATTCCTGTGTGTATCATAGACAACATAAGTGCACTGAAGAGTATAAGAAAACGGTATTCTTGAAAGCTGAAGTAATCGCTTTGCAATTTACGAATCAAGATGCCAATCAGGATTAAGACACCTGTTGTTGACTGAACTTCATGTGTTAATGTCATGCCAAAGACTCCAATAAAGGGGGTTAAAAGGAAGACTCTTGCCAACACGTTAATCGGAGCTTTTTTATAACTAAAAGATGAAATGAAGAAGAGAGAAGCCAGAACCAAAAAGATTAGGCCTAAAATTGCTGGGATCATTCCAAATCTTCCACCAAAACTCAAAGCCTCTAAAAAACGGAAATAGCTTGCTGTCCACTGATCTGCACTTTTACCCTCTCTTGCAAATTCCAGTATTTTTGCAGTGTCCCAGTGATTTCTACTTGGATAAAGTGCAACAGAGAAGAAAAAAATTGAAAAACTAGCGACGAACAGTGTTAATTGATTAATCCCAGGCAGGTAACGTTTCGTAAACGAATAAATCATGGTTGGCTATTCTTGGTCCTCGACAACGTTTTTCATTTCTCCATTGTATCCAATATGTACTCCTTATGGTCCCTTATATACGAACGTTATTCCATCTAACCTTTACTTCTTTTCTCAATTCAATTTTAAGGTATAAAACACTGCGGGAGATTGTTTTATAGGCTTAAGCAGGTACCAAGGCGTAGTGTTTAAGTAAATTATAAAACATTTCAGCTAAGAATTATAAGGTTTTGTCAGGACGTACTACCATTAAACTGCTATGGATGACTATAGATCTTTATTAAGAAGGGTTAAAAGTAATTTATTCGAGGTTAATCCGATGGACTCATTTCCTTTTATTAGCGGTGATGGATATAGACTGAGATGTGATGTCGACTTGACAAACTTTTCACAGAAAATAGACGAATTACTAAGTACATTAGATCCTAATAAAAAACATTCTATTTTCGTTGGTGGAGAAGAAGAAGGATATTTGCTCTTACATTATTTGACTAAAGAGAGTCTTCGTACCTCGTGGAATCTTTTTTTTCATAACAGAGATGTGGCTCCTTCAAACCAATACCTTTTCGAAGTGATAAAACGAGTTAATAAAGTGTTTTCTCAAGGATGGATAGGAGAGCATAAATCTATATTTGCAATACCCAGTGGATTAGAGAACGCTTGTAAACTACGAAATGGGGTAATCAGTGATTACCTTCACGAAATAGAAAAGGGCCTAGAGAGCCAAAGAGCAATCTCAGTGTTTGTTTCGTTTAAGGAAGCAAATAATTTACAGGAGCGTAAACATTTGAAGAAATTGTTTAGCAAAATTGAGGGTTCTTATGTTCCTAATGAACCGATCAATCCAAAGCGCTACAGAAAAGCTCTTTTCAACTCCAAATATGTCATCAGTCCTCCAGGAAATGGTCCAGACTGCCATCGCACTTGGGAGTCAATCTATCTTGGCGCTATTCCAGTTGTGCTCCGAAAATTTTGGGCTTTTGAAAATGAAGGCTTGAATGTTTTGGTTGTGGATTCTTGGGAGGAGGCGCATGACTATATCCTTGGGCAAAGACCTATGAATCCAAATCTGGCATTGAATCAACCAAAATATCTTTGGGAAAGGTTTGTGGGTGCGTATCTATAGTATGTTAAAAGCATTCTTAAAGCTCTTAAGAATTTATCTTCGGAAACTATCAATTTTTCTCGTACTCCCAATAATGAAAGCTATGAGTAGCAGACTTATTCTCACCTATAATTCTAAGTTCTCTCATGACGGTCTTGGTGCTCAAGTTCACCGTATCGTCGCAATTTATAGCTTATCTCGAATTCTAAACACAGGTTATTTACACACTGGGATAAAACATACTACTTGGCATCCTCTGGATAATTTTGCAAACACAGATGAATTTCAAGAGTACATTATTAACATAAACAAATTATTTAACATAGTTTCGGAAACTACAACTATATATCATGAAAAAATAGATTCAAACCAAATTACTTTTTTTACTTTATTTACAATTGCACTTAGATCTTTTGTGTCGAGACGTACTTTTCTTGTGGCTATTTGTGAACCGTTCCGTGTTTTAGACTTTATTAATCATGGATATAGATTAAAACCGCCTTTCCCCCTATTTCAAAATCTTGTGATGAATACTAGAGAGGAATACAAAGATACCACTATAGCAATTCATTACCGACATGGATCAGGCGATTTTTCCACTTATCATAAACAAAATCAACCGCGACAATTACCTCTGTCGCTTTTTGCTGACAAAGTTAAGAAACTTGTTGAAGTAAACAATTTAGAAACTTATTCCATTGTGTTTGTGACAGATGCCCCTGAAAAAGACATATTCTTCAAGATACCGCAAGATCAAATTCATTTATGGGAGGGTACACCTGGTTACCGCTCAGGCAATCTTTATATTAAAGGTTTATCAAAACCTGATGTGGAAAAAGCCTTCGACTATCAACATCATATTAAATTTATTCGCGGTGGAAATCCAATTACAGCATTAGCAACATTGACAGGCACAGACTACTTGATTATGTCTCAATCCTCATTGAGTTACGTTGCAGCGATATATTCTCATGGCACAGTGCTTTTCCCTAAAGGTTTTTGGCATCCTAAAATGCAAGAATGGGGCTATTGAATAGTTTGTTGGCATCCCTAAACTTGAGGTTTTGTTAAGTCCCAAAGACATTCAATAACTCGGTCTACCTCTTCGTGTTTGATACCCGAACCTAAAGGAAGATATAGGCCTCTTTCCCATAATGATTCGGATATCTTCAGATTTCCTCTGTCAAAAATAAAATCAAAATCCTTGATAAATGGCTGTAAATGTAGAGGGCAGAAGAATCTTCTTGTTTCTATACCTCGATCTTTAAGCACCTTTTGCAGTCCTTTGGCATTAAATGGTCCTTTGTCTGCAATCTGTATACCAAATACCCAATAGGAGTTAAAGGCATACGGAACTTCACTAATGTGAGAGGTGATCCAAGGATGATTCTTTAAACCGTTAAGGTAGAGATCAACAAGGTCGCGTTTCTTTTTAGATAAAACTTCAATTCTTTGGAGTTGAGAATTTACCAATGAGGCAGCTAAGCCAGATAGTCTTGCATTATAGCCAAATCCATCATGTACAAACCTTTCAATTTTCGAAAATTTTAAGTTCCTAAGGGATCTTAATTTTTCTGAAAGATCTAAATCATTTGTGGCAATTGCTCCACCTTCACCACAAGTAATCAATTTATTCGCATAGAAACTAAATGTTCCTAAGTTCCCAATAGCGCCACAAAGTCTTTGCTTGTAGCGCACGCCTACGGCTTCCGCTGCGTCCTCCAGAATTGAAAAATCTAAATTTTTTTGAACCTCAAGCAGCGGATCCATATCCACGGGCAGACCATATATGTGAACTGGCAAGACAAGTTTCACTCTGTGATCAATCATTTCTAGAGTTTTATGAATATCCATAGACCAAGTTAGAGGATCGGCATCCACTAACTTGATTTTTGCACCTCTTCGCGCCAACTCAGCTACAGTTGAAATAATTGTGAATGTTGGAACGATACAGATGTCGCTTTTTTTGATGTCAAGAGCTTCGATAGATAAGTCGATTGCAACTGAACCATTTGATACAGCTACTACGTCTTTCACATTCAAGTAATCTGCAAAATTTTTTTCAAAGATGCCTACGGTAGGAGAGTGGCCCGACAATTCAAGCGACACCATGGCTGACTGGACAGCTGTCAAATCTTCGTTTGAAATATCGGGCCTTGATACGGGAATATTTTGCATCTTAAATTTCAAACCGTTCTTTGTCTAATTCCCCAAGATACGGACCCTGCTTAACTTCCAAGATATCAGTCTTTGCCATCATTCGAATAGCATGACCTCCTGAGATGAACATCACAATATCTCCAGATTTCAAGTCAATTTCTTCAACAAGCTTCTTTTTATCGCTATAGAAAGATACTCGGCATTGTCCAGACCTAATAAACAATACTTCTTGAGTTTGTTCAATTTCGCGTTTAACCTTCCTATGAACATGAGCCATTACTGAATAGCCTGTGTTTCGACTCATGATTCCTAGTTGAAACGATGAATCATCGGGAGTTAGGAAGCGAATCGAATCTTCATCTGGTTTAAAAGAGGCATAAACGATAATTCCTAAGGTCTGTTCCCCGTCTTTAACAGAACTAATCACTTGGCTTTCCAATCTCTTCACGGAATTTTACGAAAATCTTAGTATTTCCGTAGTGCTTCATTTCAAATTTATCACCTTTGATGATATCCCAGTTTGCAATACAGGAAAAACTATCCATTTGTTTATCAATACTTTCAGAGGAATGGGCGTAGAGAAAATGACGCTCGGAGAAAAGAAATTCATATGAGCGAGGAAATTCCTTAAAAAAGTCAAATTTGACTTCAAATTTTTCGAGGTTCCGTTCTCTTTGCAAGGACGTCGTACTGGCAACTCGCAATACCAATTGACCATTAAACTCAATTCTTTTGCAAGTTGGATGGGGTCTCTCAACATCTACCGCACTTAAGTCCCAATAATCAAAAATCAAAAGACCATTACTCCTGAGAAATTTGTTACATAGCGCAGTGAGATCTTGCATTTCACTTTTTGACAAATAACTAAAGACGTGGAACAAAAGTAAAATCGCGTCAAATTTTTCTATATTGCTAGATGCAAGTTCGTTCATTTTTATACATCGAAAATTAGACGTAATACTTGGAAATTTTCTTTGCGCTAAATAAATCATGTCTTGATTGATATCGATTGCTTCTACATTTGCTTGCTTGGCAAGCAAGTTAGTAAAATTTCCACTTCCACAACCAATCTCCAATATCCTTTTACCTTCCAAAGTATATCCGTTTTTCGAGATTACAAAATTAAGATTTTTTAGTTCCTCATCATAATTTTTAGTTGCATAGAATGCATCATATAATTCTACATAACTTCTCTCAAAACTTGTCAAAGTAAATCTCTATTTTCATTACGAAGCAGTGATTGTATTTTTTGTTCGTTCTGTATGTTTATTCCTCTTAATACTTCTATATTCCTTCTAGCTTCAAATGGTTTGGGAAGGAAATTATCGTCAATTACTCTCGCCCAAGATTGTATTTCATCTGGAGGCACGTAGCTTATTCCACACATATCTTTAACTTCTTTAGCAGACATCGCTTGAGGGGAAACAAATGCAGGAGTACCCAAGACAATGGATTCAAGTGGAGGAATATTTGTTGGGCCTAAATAACTCGGGAAAACAGTTAATCTTGCCCCGAGATAGAGATCAATTAGCTCATCTAAAGATACGAAATTTTTGAAATCCACTAGTTTTTCAAGGTTGTATTTAGAGACAAGTTGACGAATTTTCTCCTCATATCCTGAGTCCTTACCTGTGAAAACCAGTCTTAATGGCTTTTTCCCAGAATCTAAAAGTAACTTCATTGCCATTATTAAGGTTGAATGGTTCTTGTGTTCCCAAAAATTCGCTGGATAGATAGCATACCCGTTTGAACTCTCCATTTTTGGGAGTTTATTGTCCATGAACTCTTTACGTGGAATAAAGGGAATTTTAATGATTCTGTCACGAGAAATTCCATAGATCTTACTAACTTTATCCGCTGTGTCCTCGGATTCTACAAAAATTAGTTTTGCTCTGTATAAGTCATTTCGGAGTTGCTGTTCCTTTATCCTATTCCATTGATGTTGCTTGAAGTCTGTTAGCCATCCCAATTCTCGATGCCCTAAATCCCAAATTGTCGTATAGAAATTTGTACAATTCAAAAATCTGGCGTTATTTGTTGGGTTCAAGAAAAAAACTAGACTTGCATTTGTAGACTTAACTTTTATCTCGTAGTGGGTGTTTTTTCTGAGAACTAAAGGGGCTAGCTCCGTAAAGATCGAGCTTGACAATAGCCTGTCCCAGGTCCTAACTATCCGCGAATTAACCTTCGGCTCTGCGATCAGTTCCACATTAGGGTAGCTTTCAAGATACCCCATCATTTGAACTGTTGCCGAAGACGCTCCACCTGCATCTGGACTTGCTATAGCATCCACTACCACTCTCAGCATTTTAAAAAGGCACCCTTCGAAACTTATTCAGCTTCTAGACTCTCTCGAGTATTATTTCCTAGTGGCTTAAATATACAGAAAAATGCGAATAATATAAAGACTTAACACCATTTCGGATGAAAACTTGTATATTCCCAAACTACCTCATAATTGAAAGAAAATTCTCTGAATTATCAACGTTTTTGGGTGGATGCTTTTTCTATAAGGTATCCTTCTATTTTTCCCTAAGTATAGAAATCAAGGAAATTATTTTTTTAGGATGACAAATCTGGTTTTTATTGCCGAGAATATGGAGAAGGTGGGATGTTGAAAAGAATCTCTAAATTTATTAGAAATATCAGATCGTTTGTTGCTCATTTTGAATTTTGGATTCAAGACTCGACCAAGTTCGCACCCCAATAAATGTTGATATAGCAGACTTTAAACGTAGAAAATGTACCCCTTTCGCGCATTGGTTTCAAAGTATATTCGCAATGGGAAGAAGATGGTATTTTATTTTATCCCTCAAGAACGATAATTCCTTCAAAGCCAAGAATTTTAGAATTGGGTTGTGGTAATTTTTTGGAATCCAATTCGAGATTTCTATGCAAATATATGAATGCTGCAGCTTTTGTCGTTGACTATAGGGATGACTTAGAAAAGGGAATTGACGCAAGTGGACTTCGTTGGACTACTCATCTCCATTCTCTTATTACTTGGATTGATTTTGTCAATATGAAGGAAATCCAAAGAAGTGCAATTAAATTCTTAGAAAAAATTGACATAATCTCTATAGACCTTGACGGGCAAGATGATTGGATTTTGCATGAAATGGACCGTGGTAGTGTGAGCATTATTGTACTCGAAAATAATTCACTTTTTGGGCCAAACTCTTCTATCACAATACCAAGAGATAAACTTTTCACTAGAAATGTTTCGAGTTCTAAACTCTTTTGGGGTGCGTCATTACGTGCTTTTATAAATCTACTAGAACCTCAAGGATTTACCTTTGTTGGTAGTAACTTGGTCGGTAATAATGCTTTTTTTGTACGTAAAGAGCTTGCTAGATTAATAAAAATAAAAATTCCAAATACTTTTAATCTCTCGAATGAAACTGACTACTTGATACGTGAAAGCATAGGAATAGATGGCGCATTAAATTTCTTATCTAAGGAAGAGGCAATAATGGTAATTAAAGGCGCAATCGTTTATGATACTGAATTAGGTAAAGAAAGGAAATTTAATGAACCCTAAACCCTCTGAATCAACTATAGTCGTCTGCGGCGTAGCGAGAGATGTAGCTTTAGATCTGGAGGATGAAATAAAGCGAATTTCTATGGCTTTAAAGGACTTCAAGCAAGTTTTCTTTGTTGTTGTCGAAAGTTTATCGAAAGATGGAACGATTGCTAAATTGAAGAAATTGAGTCGTTCGAACCCCAATTTTGTTTACGATTCAATTCAGCATAGCGAAAAGGCGCTCTTTTATCGGGCAGAGAGAATGGCGGAGGCGAGGAACAGGGCATTGGAAATTCAAAGGCTGCGATTCCCCGATGCTAAATATATTTTTGCGGTGGATTTAGACGGGGTGAATCGAGACTTGACTGATCGGTCAGTCCTATCTTGCTTCAAGCACAAAACATGGGATGTAATGACTTGTAACCAGCCTAAAGGTTACTATGACATTCTCGCCTTAAGACATGATTACTGGAACCCTCATGACTGGGGTCAAGTTTATGAAGAATTGCGAGAGTACATGCCTGATCAAACCGCACGGTACTTGGCAGTGATGTCAAGAAGTATAAAGTTACCTGTTGGGGGGGCGCTTGTGCCTGTGAAAAGTGCTTTCGGGGGAGGCGCAATTTACAAAACATCAGTCTTAGAGAATTTAAAATATTCAGGTTTTGATGACTTGGGTCAGGAAGTCTGTGAGCATGTTTCACTGAACTTAGAAATAACAGGTAAAGGAGGAAGAATTTACATTAATCCAGATTTTGTGAATGTTAAACATCTTGGAAGATCTCATTCTTTGAAGAAAAAGGTTCTTCGGAATTTAGGCAGACTATGACTTTTATCGTACAGGGAAGACAATGCAATAAATTTCTTCTTGTATTTAGATCTTAACGATATCTTTATTGGATTACAGAAGCACTAACTTCATTGCCGTCTTGATCAAGGAAAATCTTAAAGTGGCTTGATAGAACTCAAGACTGTATTATGCTAATGATTTCGGTCTTTTACACTGGCAATTTTAAACCATTGAAATTTAATTATGACATAATATGGCCTTCTAAAGTGAAAACCATGATTTAGGTTGAAAGGAATAACTGATGAAGATTGGTATCTCTGATATCTTCTATGTTGAGGATTTACCAAGTTCGATGAAGAATGCCTTTGATTTTGAAAAACTACCTAGTTTTAAATCTATTATGGAACTTAACGAATTTCAGATTTTTGATTTGCTGAGTAACTACAACATCGTAATTTTGTGTTTACATGGAGAGAATCCTAATTTACTGCTTTCAAAATTAAACTCTAATTCATTTAGAACGTTATGGAAGTCAAGAACGTTTAAAATTGCTTTATGGGCCCATGATGATCATGTACACGATATCTCTCCACTATTAAGGTTTATCGATGTATTCTTTTTTGCTCATTACTCTTCAATCCCAAAATATGAAAAAATACCTAATACTTTTTTTCTACCTGTGGGATATTCTCGAACGTCTCGTACTCAATTAATTGGCTTAATGAAGTCTAATTATAAAAGGTCAGACTATGAGAAGTTTGAATTTGGATCTGTATATCGGAGCTATCCAAATTTTTACCGTGAGCAAATATATTTTAGAATTGCTAAGCGACTTATCCAACTTGGCACTACTTTTGAATTCGCAAACACTGCCGATGAAACCAACGGAATCAATTATATAAATTCAGTCTTTCGATCCGCGACTACTATCAATGTACCGATAAAAAAAGATTTTAATATGAGAAATCTAGAGGCTCTAGCATTAAATAGAACACTTTTGACCACATATTCTCCTGAATTCGATATATTAAATCTTCCAACAGATAATGTTATTTTTTTTAATGATCGACTGAAAGACTTTGATGGTCAAATCGCTGAAATTCGTGAGAAATCTCGAGATAGTTCTTCATGGAGGTACATTGCTGATTTTCACTGTCATATTCACAGGCAAGTTGAGGCCATTGATTTCTTTTTGCCTGGCACCAAACAAACCTTCATTGATTGTCAGAATGAAGTTGTTGCCGATATACTGCCTAGAAGAAATTTTGAAGCATCTTTACGCCTTAAACCTCATTCCTTTGAGCAATTGAAGAGAAGTGCAAGAATTGCAAAAAGAAGTCAAATCACAAATATTTTTTACTCTCTTTGTACACTTCTTGGAACTATTATGAGAATTAGAAGAATTTTGATAGTTTTTTCTGTTGAGCGCGTGCAAAGCGAGCGTGATAAAGGATATTTTTCTTTTCTTAAATCGTATTACTCTGTGGTCCATAAAACTCAGTTACTGAAGGTTCCCCTAAGGGTTAAGAGGTGGGTCCGACCTTTATTGATTATATCTAAGATTTTGCCCATATCTGAATGCAACAGTTCTGAGATTTCTCCCTGGCAAAATTCAGATCCGGAAACTACTCTTGTCCGTGCTTTGCGGCGTTTTCGCCCTAAACGTTCTCTACTACGAAAAATAAATGATGATAATGAAAAATCTTTATCTCATTTTCAATCTTACAAAGGTATGTTTGATAATGCGTATCTTTTTGGAACGGGGCCTTCATTAGCTCAGGTTTATAAACATGATTTCTCAAATGGATTTAAAGTTGTTTGTAATACAACTGTAAGAAATACTCATCTGTTCGCCTATCTAAAACCTCATATTATTTGCGCAGCAGACCCTATCTACCACTTCGGGACAAACCCACACGCTTCACGATTCCGAAAAGATCTTATGTTGAGACTTACAGAAGATTCGAAACTCATTTTCGCTTATCCTGAGATTTTTGATGGGTTTGTGAGAAATATCTTCCAAGCGTGTATACCTCAATTATTACCCATGAGAATTAGTACAGAGAAGCACTTGGATTCGCTAAAATTATCTGGATCTCTCCCCTCAACGGGAAATATTCTCAACCTTATGTTGTTACCTATTGGTATATTTGCTTCACAACAAATCAGCTTACTTGGCTTTGATGGAAGAAAGGAGGATGATACGTATTTCTGGCAGAACTCATCTGTTAATAGTTACTTTACTGAATTAGGCTATTTATCAAATTTGTATAGATGTTTTTACCAGGATATGATACCGAAAGACGATCCTTTTAAGTATGTTCGAAATACACATGGTGAGGAGCTAAAGATTGAACTCCAAAGATTATGTAAATATGGCTATTCGTTTAGATTACTTGCAAACTCAAGTTCGCCGGGGTTGTCCTGGTTAAATGAAAGATAGCCTCAAATTTAATTTTGGAGATAAAATGACCAAACGAAAATCTATTGGCGCTTTGGTTCCAATGCGCTCCGGTAGCGAGAGGATTCAGAACAAGAATTTGAAGCTTCTGGCTGGGAAACCCTTGCTCTACTATATTTTGAGTTCACTTTCGAATTCAACTTTTATAAACCAGATTTATGTGAGTACAGATTCTGCAGAAATAGCAAGATTATGTCAAGAAATGTTTCCAGTTGTACAAATAATAGATCGTCCTACATTTCTTGCAACCAGTGAAACCCCTATGAATGAAGTTATTGAACATTCCTTGCAAGAAATAGATGAATCAATAATTTTCCAAACTCATTCCACAAGTCCATTCCTAAAGTCACAAACTATTGATCAGGCATGTGAATTATTTTTGTTGGATACTTCGAATGAGTCACTATTTTCTGCCACATGCTTAAAAGAAAGGCTCTGGACCTATGACCTTCAAGCCATTAATCATAATCCTCAAATCCTTTTGAGGACACAAGATTTGGAAATAGTATATTCGGAAAATTCAGCTTTTTATATTTTTGAGAAAGATCAATTTAATTTCACAAAGAATAGAATATCTAAACGGCCAAATATTTTTCAAATAGATTTCCCTGAGTATTTAGATTTAGACGAAAATTGGCAGTGGGATTTTGCAGAAAAATTACTACGTTAATGAAGCACAAGATTCTAGTAACAAGTCATCAAATGATTGACTACTTGATGAAAGGTGAGTTCCAGAGTGATTTCTTTGAAATGCTGCCATTTGAATTCGATTGCCGAAGGTCACTCTCTGAAAAATACACTTCTAGTGAAATGCTCGGACTTTTAGACTCTCATGTCGGAATAATAGTTGGAGATGATCAGATAGATGAATCAGTTCTCTTAAGGAGTCGGCAGTTAAAGTTAGTAATCAAGTGGGGGACTGGAACAGATTCAATAGATGTTTCAGCGTGTAATAGGCTTGGAATTGAGTTTGCCAATACTCCTAGAATATTGGGGGATAGTGTCGCCGATTTAGCAATAACTCTCTTTTTAACGGTTATTCGTCAGTCCAATTTGATTGACTCAGCGATCAGGAAAGGCACTTGGCTAAAAAGGACTGGGTACGAGGCACGAAGCTTTCACTGTGGAATAATCGGTTTTGGCACAATAGGCCGAGAAATTGGTAAGAGATTAAATGGTTTCTCTTGTAAAGTAAGCTACTTCGATCCATATTGCCAAGAAGTGGACTTTTATAAATTTCAACGTTTTAATTCGCTTGATGACTTGATGAGATCTTGTAATGCAATATTTGTGTGTGTTCCCCTTAATGATTCAACACTTCAACTTCTCTCGCGAGATGAAATCAAAAAACTCCAGAGTGGGTCGGTATTGATAAATATTTCAAGGGGAAAAGTAATCGACGAATTCGCTTTAATTGAGTTGCTTGAGAGTGGTCACTTACTTGGAGCTGGATTGGATGTTTTCGATATAGAACCTCTTCCATCGGATAGCACCCTTTTCAATCTTAAAAATGTCGTGCTTAGTAGTCATAATGGTTCCAATACTTTTGAGTCCGTGAAAAGAGTAAGCGAAAAGTGCCTGCAGATACTTTTTTCATATTTTAGAGACAAATAACCGCTACCCCCCCTGGCTCAGCGTGCGAACGCGCATAGGTTAACAGATACGTAGATTTATAAATATGGGAAATTGACGTCACATTCACCCATGGAACCTTATAAACGTCAACTAGATCAAATGCTAAATTTAATTCGATTAATAACCCGCCTCCATACCTTGCGTTTAATATATTTCCGTTTGGCATTCTTGTAGAACCATCTGGGACACCGCTCAGCCCACCAACAATTCCATTCAAATTAACATCAATCTCTCGGATTTCCCAATTTTTCTTGGTGTCAACGTAGAAATATTTTGAACTATTTGAGTCAACTAAAATGAAGTTTTCTGCATTAAGCCATAAAAGTGTATTTGGAATCCCAATGTTAGTGATGCGGTGGATCTCTCGACCATCTTCTATTTGAATTGCAATGACGCCTCCTTTTTTACTTGAATCTGTTTTATGCATAAAGCTAATACACAAAACACCTTTCTCGCTCAGAGAGCACTCGTTAGTTCTAAATTGCTCTGAAATTTCGAAAATGACGTTTTGATCTTTCGCTAAATAATTATTGGTTAATCGAAAAAGTCCAGTTTTATTTACTGCATAAACTTCACTATTGTAAACAATAAGAGAACTGACATCTTCTAGTAAACCGATAACGTTTAAATTATTTAATTGGAGATCAGATCTGAATATAAGACCTAGTTTGATATCAACCCAATAACAATCACCATTCCAGAACAATGGGCTCTCGGGAAGTTCAAACTGACTTTTACATTCGTTTAAAACAACAATCTCTTTCATCACATAAATCTCACAGTGGATCGTGAAGTCTTCCGCTTATGCCGCCATCGATACGAATGTCGCTTCCATTAAGGTAATTTGACTCTGTTTCAAGAATAAAGGTGACTAACTCGGCTACATCTTCTGGTTGTCCAAGCCTTCTAGTGGGAAGTATGTCAATTAGGTCTCTGTATTTTTGGGGAAATCCTTCAAATCCCTCAAGCAGCATGGTTGTTTCTATAGCTCCAGGGGATATAGATACAGCCGCAAATCGCCCTTCTGCCTCAAGTGAGATCGCTCTAGTGACTGCTGACATAGCTGCTTTAGAAATGGCATAAGCTCCAAATCCGGGCTTGGAAAGTATATTGTGTACACTACTGATGGATATTACTTTTCCATTATTTGATGACAAATTATCCCAAAATTTCGCTGTGAGAGCCCAGGTTGCCAAAGAATTAATTGATATTAAATCAAGTATTTCTCGTGAATTGAAATCTCGCAACGGTTTGACTACTTGCTCCGCAGCATTTGATATGATTCCTTTACATGGCAAACCTAGAGATGCAGAATATATTTCTTGAGTTTTCTTGAGTGAATATTCTTCATCGTGCACAAATTGACTCAAGTCAATCTGAACAAACTCCCAATTAGATGTCTTTTCCAAGGGCAGCCGTATATCTGTTTCAATAACTTTGTAGCCATTTTCCCTCAATTTTGATACTACGGTTCGCCCAATTCCACCCATAGCTCCAGTTACCAGTATAAAAGTTTCGTTAGCAATCATACTACATTCTCACTTGATTCAAGGTTTCTACGAAATTCTCTTAAGAATAAGAGCCATATTAGATTTAGACACGATACTGTAAGAATTACTCAGAAGAAACGGGACTGCTTTAGCGCCTTTTCCTAAATACATCCCCATGTTTCGCCATGTATCATCAATTGCAATAATTTCAACTTCTCCCCGATCCACAATTGATTTTGCGCATTCCAAATGCATTTGCGCAGAATTTGCATTTGTTATTGATAGGTTAAGGATTTGCGAATAGCGCTCTTTTCGTTCCTGTGAGTGATTCCCGTGATCGTAATCAAAGGCGTCTAAATAAATCGCAGAAATATCTCCTGGGTAAGTTCGAATAAAATCTTCACCTTTGGCATTTATGGCCAAGCACTCTCCACCTATATTTTTGAATGCATCCTGGGCTTTTTTTGTTTGCAATTCATCCATGTCAACTGAGATGAATTTTATACCATGTCGTTTAGTAAATTCTGCAAATTCCTTAGTTGAACCTTGCCCTTGAATGTCTTCTCGAGTTGAACCAATTTCGACTAATAAACCTAGCTTTAAATTTTTTTGACTTACCAAATAGTCCAAGAGTAGTTTGTGGCCGTGTATGCCGTCAAATTTAGGTTCTTTACTTCGGATTTTTCTCATCAAAAAACGCATCACAGTATGATGGTATCATAAAACAAACGGTTTAGCGCTTCTTTGAAATGACTTTTACATATATTCAAACCTCGCATCATCATAGCTGAAAATTGCACTATTTGTTTAAATGAGGAAAAGACTTAAGGCACTCTCCACGAGGAGAATGTTTAGACTCTGCGCGGTGAATTAACTTACAAATCCCTTAATAGATGGACGATTTAGTTCTGTTTATTAATTTTTCTTTTGCTCCTAAAAAACTAAGCCTTAGATATATCCCTAATTGCGGGAATCGATTAATTCCAAATGTCCTAAAGCAACCTATAAGAATCCTGATCGTGAACGAGAAATAAAAGAATCAAGCATCGTCAGTGTTGGTAGAGTAATTGACAAATTACATGCCCTATTGAAAGGTACTTTTTGGCGTTTCAAATCCGTACTTACTAAAAGTGTGTTTATAGTAAGCTAACAACCACACCCAAATAATGTTATTCAGAAAAAATAAATGTAAATAAATAAGCACCGTTTTTTGATAATCTACTAGGCTTCCTTACGTTTCTTGCACATTTTATTAATGATAAAAGATTTCTAAAGCACATTTAATAACTCTTTCGCATGTCTTGTAACATATGGTGCATTTTGAACGGTTTTTGCAGTCAATTCTATCAATTGCACCCAGAGTTTCATCCAAAGTTTCCACTTGCTATCGATTTACTTAGAGATGGGCTTTCTGGCCAATTGTCTTGAATGAACGACCAGATGGTCATCAATACTTTGAAGAGTGGTATTAGTCAGAAACTTTCAGAGAAAATTAAATCTATGCTGCATAGAGCTTATTGGCGGGATTTCTCTTGGGAGGATTGAAAACACGTCTTCGGTGAAGTTAGATACTAAGGGTGGATTAGTGATGAGCTAATTGCGTATGACTTTATTTGTTCTTGAAATATTTGGTTAAATGATATAGAAATCTATGTTGGTGACATCGAGGCAATAGCAGTGGAGCCAAAATTCTGGAACAATAGTCATGGTACTCAGCTGATACATTTAATCTCAAAATATCCTGAGCTCCTATTAAGTCTCTATGTTTTCTGCAGCAGAAAAAGGATTTTGTCGACGAGTTGGTTGAACCGATCTACTTGGAGCGAGTCTTGTTAAGATGAGTAATAAATGAAGTGAGAATTGAGGGCGACGACCAAGGTCTGACGCTTTTGGGCCCTGATGCTGACTATCTGATCAAGATCATGAAGTTAGTGTGTGAATCCCGCTCAGGGGGTGTTGGGTAAATTTAGAAACATATTGATAGTTACATCCAAGATTATCATCCAAGACCATCTATATCTATGAAAAATATCTGGTTAGAAATTTCGAATTTGTTTTATCGAGCCGCCCATGAGAATCGAACTCATGACCTTCGCTTTACGAGAGCGACGCTCTACCGACTGAGCTAGGGCGGCAATGCGTTTAAGGCTATTAAATTAGGATTTAATCCAAGCGTACAACGCCGTTAGGCGTTGCGAGATGAACCGCCACTAGTCCAGTCTGACCATCGTTAGCCTCTGGCAAAACCCATTGAATTTCAACGCCGTCAAATGCTTTTGATAGATCTGAACCAAGCCACTCTTCAATTGTCTTCTCATCTCCTGAAATCTCAATCTTTACAATCTCAGCAACTGCCTTCCCGTCATTTGATGGATGGTCACTTGACATCCATTGGATAAAGAAAGGTAGTTGTGAATCATCTAGAGTTCCGAGAACTCCTAGCTGCTTCCACTTTAATTCAGAACCATCAGGACGCTTTCTAGATCCATCAACGGCAGAGCGTCCAAGACGGTTTTCAATCG
>Ga0214917_10003699_pt1 | contig 17504 bp, 13 predicted proteins | sample LL_1208_BB_MetaG_FD_177983 | JGI IMG/M metagenome (GOLD analysis project Ga0214917, IMG submission 177983) | Freshwater microbial communities from Lake Lanier, Atlanta, Georgia, United States - LL_1208_BB | ecosystem: Environmental > Aquatic > Freshwater > Lake | place: USA: Georgia | collected... | reverse complement strand
CACCGATCCCGAAGCCACCACCGATCCCGACGTCACCACCGATCCTGACGTGAAGCCCGACTCCGAGGAGAAGACCGATGGACAAAAAGCACAAAAAGCGGATGGAAGTGCTCCATCAGAAGATCGCGAAGCTGCAGCAGCTGCTGGCGGGCGCGAAGCAGCAGCCCGATGATCCCGGCGAGGTGCCGCGGCTCGAGCGGGACCTCGCGGCGGCACACGCGGAGTTGACGAAGCTGAAGCAGGGGTCGTGACGATGGGATTCCTGGCGGGGCTGTTCGGCGGCGGGCCGAGGCGGGTCGATTTGTGGAAGCGGTTCGAGCGGCTGCGGGAGAGCAACTCCGGCACCATGTCGGCCTTCTACAAGGTTCGCGACCTGCAGGACGGCGAGATTCGCGGCCTCAAGATCATCGACCGCGAAAAGACCGCGCCGATCGAGGGACGGTACAAGGGGCTCGGCAAGCCGGGCGAGGGGGAGATCGGCAAACAGATCACCGGCCCCAACATCGTCCGCACGCTCGAGTGGGGTGAGTCGACCACCGGCGACCCGTTCGTGCTTCAGGAGTTCGTCGAGGGCAACCTGCTGCACGGCCTGCTCACCGCCAAGAAGATCACCCTTTCACCGGCGCAGAAACTCGACCTCGTGCGGCAGGCCGCCACGGCGATCTCGGCGGTGCACCACGCCGGCTTCGTGCATCGCGACATCTGCCCGCGGAACTTCATGCTCCGCGCCGACGGACGGCTCGTCCTCTTCGACTTCGGCCTGACGGTGCCCGACAAGCCGGTCTTCCTCCAGCCGGGCAACCGGATCGGCACCCCGAACTACATGGCTCCCGAGGTGGTCCGCCGCAGGCAGGCCGACAAGCGGCTCGACATCTTCTCCTTCGGCGTCACCGCCTACGAGATCTGCACCTTCGCCTCCCCCTGGCCCCGGGGCCAGACCGGCAACGTGGCGCTCTCCCACGACAAGCCTCCCGACCCGATCGAGCAGCACTGGCCGGAGATTCCCCCTCCGTTCGCCACCGCGATCATGGCCTGCCTGGCGGCCGAGCCGACCGCTCGTCCGGAGAGCCTGGAGCGGTTCCTCGGGTCCATCAGCAAGCTGGGGCGGTGAGGGCCGGTCGGGCGGGTTCGGCGGGTTCCGCCGAGGGTCGGTGGCGGGCTCGGCGCCGCCTCGGAGAGGCCCGAGACGGTCGGGCCGGAAGCCGCAACCCCGCCGCAACGAGGCAGCCCCTTGAAGCAGGCGGCGAATCGGCCTATTTTTGTGGACCGCGACGGGCGCTGGCTGGTCGGCGACCGCCACGGCGAGACACCCGGTTTCCGCCCACCTCCTGGAGACAGCCCGATGACCATGGACAAGAGCCTCCGCGTCCGCAAGGGAGGCACGGCCGTCCGCGGCGTCCTGACGCGGGCCGAACGGATCGCCAAGCTCAAGGAACAGGAGCGGTGGCAGGATGGCCGCAGCCCGATCGGCCTGCCGAAGGTCCGCGTGCCCAAGCTCTCGATGAAGAAGAAGAAGAAGGCCAAGGAAGAGGGCGAGGCTGCGGCTGGCGGTGCGGGGGCGGCGGCGAAAAAGAAATAGGTGGGGCGGTGAGAGGGGTGGTGGGCGGATGCCCCGGGTTGCAGCGGACCTTCGGCCGCTGAACCCGCGTGCCCCGGGTGAGACGCGGGGGCGGGCTTTCTCGGACGCGGGGCCGCTGAACCCGCTTGCCCCGTTGGGATTCAGTGGGCGGGTTCGCCGTTGGCTCCGAGGTCACCGGTGATCTTTCGGGCCGCGGCCTGGCCTGAGGCGATGACCTGCGGGATGCCCACGCCGCGATAGGCGGCGCCCGCGAGCGCGAGCCTTGGATGCCTGGTGACGGCCGCCTCGATCCGGGCGACTCGCTCGGCGTGGCCGACGTGATATTGGGGCATGGCGCCGGCCCAGCGATCGACCTGGACGAGCCGGGGCCGACCCGTGGCCCCGATCAACGCGGCCGCCTCGGTGACCGCGAGGTCGACGAGCTGCCCGTCGTCGAGGGCAAGCGATTCGGGATCGAGCGCGCCGCCGAGAAACACCCGGACGAGCACGCATCCCTCCGGAGCCCGGTGCGGAAACTTCGAGCTCGAGAAGCTCACCGCGAGGGCTCGCCGACCGGCCCTACGCGGCACCACCAGGCCCGCGGCGTCGAGCGGATGCGCCACCTCGTTCCGGGCGAATCCGAGCGAAACGATCGCCGAGCCGGCATAGGCGATGCCCGCGAGATCGGCGGCCAGATCGGGGTCCACCCCGGCCAGGAGGACAGCCGCCGTCGGGGTGCGGGTGGCGACGATCACGGCGTCCGCCGCGAGCGTGTCGCCGCTGCCGTCGGGCGCCTCCGCGCTCACCCGCCAGCGATCGCCGGCCCGGGCGAGCCGCTCGACTCGCGCCGCGCGGATCACCACCCCGCGACCGCGGAGGGCCTCCGCGAGCCGATCGGTGAGGGTCTGCATGCCGCCGAGGAAACTCACGAACTGCCCGTATCGCGCTCCCGTTGCGGCGCCCGCCGAGGTCTCCCGGAGCCGCGCCCGTTCCCCCGCCCACAGGCTCCCATGGTCCCGCTCCATGGCGACGAACTCCGGACAGGCCGCCGCCATCCCGAGCCGAGCCGGGTCGGCCGTCCAGATGCCCGCCGCCAGCGGTTGCACCAGCCGTTCGAAGGCCTCGCGGCCGAGCCGCCGGACGGCGAACGCCTCCAACGACTCCTCCGGCCCGGCCGTCCGCCGCGATACGAACCGCTCGGCCAAGACCCGCAGCCGGCCCGCCGGTGACAGCAGCGACGAGTGGAGGATCCCCGAGACGTCCCCAGGGGCCAGCAGCCGGAATCCGCGCGGCACCGGAACCGCTCGGCCGGCGTGCCAGACCAGGGCCCGCCTCACCCGCGGATCAACCCCCACCAGTTCGCCGTGCAGACCGAGCCGCTCGACGAGGGCCATCCCCTCGGGTCGCGCGGCGAGGAAGCAGTCGGCCGAACGCTCGACGAGCCAGCCATCCAGGCGGACCGTGCCCAGCACGCCTCCTGGATGAGCCGCCGGTTCGAGGATCGTGACGCGGGCCGCGCCGGGCCCCTGCCGTTCGCACACCGCGTCGGCGGCGGCCAGGCCGGCCAGGCCGGCCCCCACGACGACGACGTGGGCCGCCGCTTGTTCCTGGTTGGAATCCAGCATCACCACCTCGGACAGGATGTTGGCATCGTACTCGCACGGGAGCCGCGTGCCGGTGAGATGGCGAAACTGGGCGGAGTCCGGGCCACCGTTCCCCCGGGCGTCGAAGGTCCCCGCTTCCCGGAGGGTCTGGTCTGGACTGGCCCGGCCCCAGCCTCTAGTGTCCCCGCCGCTCGGGCCCCTGGGCCGCGGGCTTCCGCCATGACCGACCAAGGAGATGCCTCGTGGCCACGCTGCGGTACTTGACGTCGCGCCCCCTCCTGCCGCTGTCCCTGGCGATCATGATCGCCGGTCGCCTCCCGGCCGCCGACGGGGAACAGGCCAACGCCCCTGCCACCCTGCAACTTCCCGGCTGGCTCCGGGCGCTTCGTGACGACACCCCGGCCGCCCAACCGCAGCAGACCGGGCACGATCCGGCCACGCCCGCCGTCGTGCCGTCCGGCGGCGCGGAACCCGCGGCGGCGCGGGTTCGTCAGGTCGCCGACTGGAACGATCCTCGCCCCCCGTCCCCCACGACGGCGACGGTCACCCAAGCCGCGGCGGTCACCCAGGCACCACCGAAGCCCGCCGCGGCGGCGAGCGGGTTCCGCCGCTGGATCTCCGAGCGGGTCGCTTCGCTGCCCAAGCCGATGACGGCCGCCCCGCAGGCCGAGGCGGCCACGGCTGACGCCAAGGCCGAGGCGGCCACGCCCACCGCCACCGCGGAGCCCGCGAAGCCGACGGTCAACGCCCCGGTCGCCGTCACGCCCGACGAGATGCCGACGCTCTCGATCGATCCGGCCAGCTTCCGCGGGGCCCTCCCCGGCAAGACGACCCGGGCCGAACTCGACGCCACGTGGGGACCCCGGGAACCGGTCGCGGAGGGCGACGCCGAGGGGGTGGCCACGTGGAAGATCGCACCGTTCGATCGCGTGGAAGCGAGCTTCAAGGGCGACACCGTCGCCACGATCCGGATCAAGCTCGCCGAGCCGATGGCCGTCGCGGACCTCGCCCGGCAGCTCGAGATCGCCGACCTGCGGACCGTCGACATCCGCGACCAGCAGAACGACGTCATCGGCGAGGTCTACCCCGAGCGAGGCGTGATCCTCAGCCTCGAGCCCGGCACCCGCCTGGCCACGGCGATCCTGATCGAGCCGCTCGACCCGAATGCCTTCGTGCTGCGGGCCGAAGAGGAGCTCGACTCCTGCTCGGCCTACGCCCTGGCCGACCTTCAGTACGCCCTCCAGATCGACCCGGATCACGTCCGGGCGCACCGCATGCTGCTGGCCATGTCCAGCAGCCAGGGCCGCTGGACCGACGCACTCGCCCACGCCGAGGCACTGGCCCGGCTCGATCCCGACTCCCCCTTGGTCCGACTCCGGCACGCGTCCGTCCTGCTGGCGCTCGACCGGCAGGCGGAGGCCCGCACCATCGTCGAGCGCGTGCAGGCCGGTCCGGACCAGCAGCCGCTGGTCGCGGCTCAGGCGGCCCGTCTGCTCGGCCGCGCGGCCCTCGCGGGCAAGGCTCCCGACCACCGCGCCGCGGTCGAGCACTTCACGGCGGCCATCAAGTTCGCCGCCCCGCTCCTGACCAAGCCCAACTCGCGACTCGAAGGCCCCGTCCGTGAGATTCTCCTCGATGCCCACCTGGGAACGGCCCTGGCGATCGCGGAAGGCACCTGGCAGCAGAAGAGCCGCGTGATTCCCAAGTGGATCGTCCGCAGTGAGACCCTGGTGAAGGAGTTCACCGGTGAGGAGTCGAAGCGGCAGGTGCTCGAGCTCCAGCTCTGCCGCGGTGTCCTGGCCGTGGCGGCCGGCTCCACCGAATCGATCGAGCCGCTCCCCTGGGTGAAGCGGATGCTCGAGCTCCGCGACCGGATGGGCGACACGGTGGCCGATCCCTGGCGCCGGCGGCAGATCGACTGGGACGTGGGCCAGGGCCTGTCCGATGCGATCACAGCCGCCCAGATCCGGGGCGATGCCTCCGACATGCTCGACAACGCCACGCTCACCGCCGCCTACCTGGAGCGGGGCAGCGAACAGCGCGAGCTCACCGACCGCGAACAGAAGGATCTCGGCGACCTGATGTTCCGGATCGGCATCCTGCACAGCCTCCAGCGGGGCGATCATGCCACCGCCGTGACCTGGTTCGACCGGGCCCTGCCGCTCTGGGTGGGCAACGAACGCTTCGCCCGTGACGGCGAACTCGGCCGGCTGGGCGAGTCGTACGTCAGCATGGCGATCTCCTACTGGCAGGTCGAGCGCCGGGAGGACGCCCTCGAACTCAGCCGCCAAGGCGTGGACCTGATGGTCACGGCCGTGGACGAGGGGCAGTTGGAGGAACGGGCCCTGGCCGTGGCCTACGGCAATCTCGCCACGATGCACGCCGAGCAGGGCGACTATGAGCAGTCGCGGAACTACGCCGAGATGGCCAGCCGCGCCGAAGCCTCCGCCGCGAGCACGATCCGCTGAGCGTTGACGCGGGCTCGGGGTCGCCCGTGCCCGGTCGCCGGACGCTCCCTGCGCCGTGGGTGACGCGGGCTCGGGGTCGCCCATGCCCTCTCGCTCCACGTTCGCCTCGGCCCTCCAGGCCTCGGCTCTCTGCGTGTCCGCTGCGCTCCGCCATCCTGGCTCCGCTTGCTCCCACAGCCCGCTCGAGGGCACGGGCGACCCCTCGCAGCCAAACGGAAGCGGCACGGACGGAAACCGGCGGGGATGCGCCGTTCAAACTCCGCGCGCCGGAAACGCGCACGGTCACGGCCGCCCGGAGGTGCGGCCGCCGGGCGGAGGCCCGGCAAGGCGGCAGTGGCCAGGGATGGCACTGCCGCCGTACAGCGAGTGCGGCCGGCGGCCGGGGCCGAAGGCCCGAGGGCCGCAAGGCTGCAGGGGGCAGGGATGCCCCTGCAGCCGTGCAGCAGGATGGCCCGGCGGGCGCTACAGCAGGCTCTCGAGCAGGAGCCGCATCTTGCGAAGCTCGGCCACCTGATCCACGCCTTCCATCGGCGGCATGTGGGCGCACAACGCGCGGGTGTAGTTGACCCGCTGCAGCAGGCTGACGAGCTTGCCATACTCGACGGTGCCCTGGCCGATCCGCACCTGGAGCACGTCGGGCTTGGTGTCCCGCAGGTGCACGTGGGCGACGTACTTGACGATCGGCTCCCACGAGGCGGGTTTCTTGGTGCCGAAGATGAAGTGGCTGGGATCGAGCGTGACGGCGAGGCCGGGCACGTTGCGGCACAGGGACGCGGTCGTCTCGGCGTCCTGCGTCATCCGGCCCGCGGCGGTCTTCACCGCCACGATCCCGCCGAATCCGGCGGCGATGGCGACGAGCTTGCGGAGTCGTTCGATCTCGCCGTTGAACGGCGTGCCGAGTTCCGACGATTCGACCACCATCGTGACCACGCCGAGCGACTTGGCCAGCCGGCAGCAGGCCTCGAACAGGTCGTAGACCGCCGGGCTCTCGGCCGCCGCGAACGAGACGGCCACCGGCCGCAGCCGCTGGAGGTCGCTGCAGGCCGCGATCGCCGCCTCGGGATCGGCCGCCACGGCCGCGGGCTGGAGGTGGCCGCCATGCTCGTGGATGTCCAGCTCCACGGCCGTGAACTCGAGCTCCGCCAGCCGCTCCATCGCGGCCGCCAGGGGCATGTCGGGCAGGCATTCCGTGCTGACGCAGACGAACACGTGGTCGCTCCTCTTCTGGCTGGCTGGTGCGGCCCGCTCACGGCGGCCGCAATCGGCAAAAGGTAGCCGTCGGCGCGACAACTCGACAACCGCAATGCCGTCCCGCGCGCCTCCGGGCCGAGGGCGGTACGATGCTGTGGGGTGGCGCCGCCGGCGCGCCGCCGACACGACGGGATCACGAGGGCACGCCATGGCGATCGAAGAGCAGAGGCCGACACGGGTGATTCTCGAGCAGGCGGGAGCCTGGAATCGGTGGGGCACCAGGCTGGCCTGGACGGTGGCGGGGCTGTCGCTGCTCTCGGCCCTCGGGAGCGCCGCGGCCTGCTCGCAGTATTTCCAGCGGGATGCCCGGGTGCTCGAGACCTACCACTCCCTCTCGCGGCAGGCGTCCGACAAGATCGCGATCGTGACGGTCGCCGGGGCGATCATGGGGGGCGACGGCTTCGCCCGCGCGCAGCTCGACCACGTGGCCGACGACCCGGCGGTCAAGGCGGTGGTGCTCCGGGTCGACTCCCCCGGCGGCACCGTCAGCGGCAGCGACGAGATTCACAACCGCCTCTCGAAGCTCCTCGCCGACCGCGACCTGCCGGTGGTCGTGAGCATGGGTGGTCTGGCGGCCAGCGGCGGCTACTACGTCGCGATGGCCAACGGCGGCCGCGACGACGTGATCTATGCCGAGCCCGCCACGCTGACCGGGTCGATCGGCGTGATCATTCCGCACTTCGACCTCTCCGCGGCGCTCGACAGGCTCTCCGTCCGCGACGATTCGATCGCCAGCGGCCCGCTCAAGCAGATGCTCAGCCCCACCCGCGACCGCACGCCGGAGGTGGCCGCGGAGGAGCGGAAGATCCTCCAGTCGCTCGTGGACGGGATGTTCGCCCGGTTCAAGGCGATCGTGAAGGGGGGGCGGCCGAAGCTCGACGCCGCGGCCATCGACAAGGTGGCCACCGGCCGGATCTTCACCGCGGAGCAGGCCAAGGAGGCGGGCCTCGTCGACCGGATCGGATTCCTGGAAGACGCCGTGACGCGGGCGGTCGAACTGGCCGGCCTCGACGACCAGACGGCCCGCGTCGTGAAGTACACCAAGCCCAAGGCCCTGCTCGACGAGGTGCTCGGCGGCCAGTCGCCGGGGGCGGCCATGTCGCTGGCGACGCTCGCCGAACTCGCCACGCCCCGGGCCTGGTATCTCTGCAGCTGGTGGCCGGCCCTCGTGCGGAGCGAGTGACCGGCCGGAGGCCCTCGGCCGGTTTCAATACGCGCCGTCCACGATGTCGCCGGCGTTGCGGCTGCCGAGCGCACGAAACACATTCAGGTTGACGTCGTAGCGAAACGTACGGACGGCCCCGTCACAGAACACCGCCCCGAAGCCGGCGGGGTGGGCGGATCCGAAGATGCCCTGACACCCCGGATTGAAGCCCGGAGGGATCGTGTAGTCGGGCTGCGGCTGACTCGCCGTCCAGCGGACGGTGTCCCAGTCGAATCCGACGGTCCAGCCCTGGTCGTTCTCGCAGTAGCTGCTGCTGTAGGCCTCCGGCCACAGCCGCCGCTCGCCGGCGAGCAGCGTGGTGGCCATGCCATCGGGCACGTCGTCGTCCTTGACGCGGCCGAGGATCCCGATCACGCCGTTGATCCGGCGACCGTCGTTCACCCCCGGCACGTGGATCGGGTAGCCGCCGGATTGGATCCACGCCTGTTCACGCTGGGACTCCGGGAGCCGATACGCGGGATACCCGTCCATCGAAAAGCTGCCGGAGGGCGAGGTGAGCATCCCCGGCACGGCCACGTTGATCGAGCCCGCGCTGCCGGCATAGTCGGTGGGGGAGATGACGGCCGGACGCTCGAGTTCTGCGAAGCAGCCGCTGTGAACGAAGGTGTGCGGGGCGGGCTTCTGCCGACGACTCGCGCAGGAGATGATGGGCATGGGCATCTCGAGGACCTTTCGCACCTCCGAGTTCCTGGCCGCGCTGACCAGGCTGCCCCCCATGTTCCGCAGACCCGTGAGCTCCAGGTAGGCGAGCAGGTTGTAGACCCAGCTTCCCGGCTGATCCTCGCGGTAGCCGGCATTGGGATCGGGACCGTTGCCCCAGCACCAGCCGGCGCTGGGAAACGTCTGCCAGGCCTGGAGGTGCGTCTGCGTCGCCGTGCCGATCTGCTTGAGGTTGTTGCTGCACCGCACCCGCCGGGCCGTCTCGCGGACCGCCTGCACGGCCGGCAGCAACAGCGCCATCAACAGCGCGATGATCGTGATCACGACCAGCAGCTCGACGAGCGTCATGCCCGCGACGCGTCGCCCGCGACGATGAGGAACCTCGAGCCACACGTGCGAAACCCCCGCGGCGGCCTGGTCGTCGTCGGGCAACCGGCTGCCCGACGACCCCGCGCCACCGCAGATTACCGCCTCGTCCGGTCGCCTCGCAAGCGATCCCGACCGCTCACTTCTTGAGCGGCATTCCGGCCTTGAACTCGTCGAGCGAGAGCTTGCCGTCGCCGCTCGTGTCGAGTTTCTTGAACCGGCCGTCCGCCTTGGCCAGGGCCTTTTCCGGCAGCCCGGTCTTGAACTCCTCCAGCGTCAGCGAGCCGTCGCCGTTGGCGTCCTTCTTCTGGAACATCTTTTCGGGGTTCGGGGCCTTCTTGTCGCCGTCGGCGGCCACGGCCGGCACCGTCAGGCAACCGGCCACCAGCACGCACACCACACGCCATGCAGTTCGACCGCGCATGAATCTCGCCTCCGGAATGGGATCAGCCGACCGAACGGACGGCTTTCGAGAGTTTAACGGCCGGGCTCGGCGACGGTTGCGGCGGCTCCCAAGGCGGCCAGGGCCGAGAGGTCGCCCGGCCCCGGTCGCCGGCCGGCCGCCCGGGCCAGCGCCAGCCGGCACCAGACGTCGGCCGCGGCCGCGGCAGCCTCGTCGCCCGAGGCGTCGGCCCGGTGGGCCGCCGCCAGGACGCTCGCGAGGTCCCGGACCGTCGCCGAGAGCCCGCCGATCTCCAGTTGCCGGTCGGCCAGACCCCGGCCGTGCCGGCGGATCGCCCGGTCGATCGCCAGGGCCGCGCGGTCGAGCCCGCGGCGGGCGGCCCGGGCGTGATCCCGCAGGCAGCGGTCGAGGATCGCCGCGTCGTCGCGGTGGGTCGTGCGGCTGCGGGCCCCGGCCCACCAGGCGAGCCAGCCCGCCGCCCGCTGCAACCGTCCTGCGTCGTGGCCGAGCACCGCCACCAGATGCCCCTTCGCGAGGCCGCGGAAGAGCGCGAGCCCCAACAGGTCGCTTTCCCCCTCGTACACGCCCACGGCGAAGTGGTCGTGGAGCGAGTCGCCCAGCGGATGGCCCACGAGAAACGCCCGGCCGCCATGGATGCCGAGCGCGTCGATCGCCGCCTCGCGCACGCACGTGCTGGCCACCACCTTGGCCGTGATCGCCTCCCACTCGCCGCCGCCGGCGTCGACCGCCGCCGCCGCCCAGACCGCGACCGCATCGCAGGCCGCGATCGCCGCCGCGATCCGGCCCAGCCGGCCCTGCACGAGCTGCCGCGCGGCGATCGGCCGGCCCCAGGTCGTGCGGCGCCGCGCGTGCTCCGCCGCGTGCCCGAGCAGGAGCCGGAGCGTGCCGGCGGCCTGGGCCGCGAGCGTGGTGCGGCCGCGGTTGAGCCCGTGCCAGACGATCGGCATGCCGTCGCCTCCGCCCGGCGGCGCGAGCACGTCGGCCTCGCTCACCTCGAAGCCCGTGAACTCGAGCGCGGCGTTGTGGGTGTGCCTGAGGGGATGGAGCCGATAGTGACGCAGGCGGAACTCGGCCGTGTCGGCTTCCGGGAGCCGCACGAGCACCACCGTCGGCTTGCCCTCGCGAACCGCGAGCAGCTTCACGAGCCGGCCGTGGGTCGCCCCCGTGATGAACATCTTCGTGCCCGTGAGCAGGAGCCGGTCGCCCCGGCGGTCGAGCCGGGTCTGCACTCTCGCGAGATCGCAGCCGGCGTCGGGCTCGGTGGCCCCGAAGATCGACAGCGGCCGGCCGGCGGCCAGCCCGGGCAGGTGGCGGGCCTGCTGGTCGGGCGTGCCAAAGGCGGCGACCGCCGAGACCGCGCCGATGGCGGAATGCACGGCGAGCATCCCGGCGGCCGTGGGCACGTCGGCGGCGAGCCGCGTGATCGCCCGCGCCAGATCGACCATCGTGGCCCCGCTGCCGCCAAAGGCCTGCGGCACCGCGAGGCCCCAGAGCCCCGTCTCGCCGAGGGCCGCCTCGGCCGCGGCCGAAAACCTTCCGCGCGGCGGCGGCGGTGGATCGTCGAGCGGAGCGACGGCGTGCTGTTCATCATCCAGCTTTCCACTGGCGTGCTGTTCATCATCCAGCTTTCTACTGGCGTGCTGTTCATCATCCAGCTTTCCACTGGCGTGCTGTTCATCATCCAGCTTTCCACTGGCGTGCTGTTCATAGAGCCGCCCCTCGGCACGCAGCAAGGCGATCTCGGTTTCGGCCCGTTCGAGCACCGCCTCGACACCCGTTGTCACGGGGGCTGCCGCGGCGGCCCCCGCCGCCGCAAACCCGCCATCACCCCCCTGCCAGACGGCCGGCACGAGTCCAGGCATGGCAGGGCGCGGCGTCCGGCTCCTGGGAGGCGCCTCGGCCGCGGCGGCCGCGACCTCGGCCGCGAAATGCTCGGCGATCACCCGCCGCTTGAGCTTGAGCGACTCGGTGGCCTCGCCATGCGCCGCGTCGAAGGGCCGGCCCACGAGCACGACCCGCCGCACCTGCCAGGCCCGCGGCAGGTGTCGCTGCCGCCGGGCCAGCCGCCGCTCGAGCCAGGCGCGCAGCCGCGGATGCCGCAGCGCCGCGGCCTTGCTGAACACCACGAGGCCCAGCCGACGAAGCGCGCGGCGGATCTCGGCCGGTTCGGGAACGACGAGGGCGACCGGCGCCGCGAGGCCGTCGCCCACCACGCACACCTGCGCCACGGCGTCGTCTTCGGCCAGGGTCCGCTCGACCTCGGCCGGCGGCAGCTTCATGCCGCTGGCCAGCACGATCACGTCCTTGAGCCGCCCGGTGATCACGAGGTGGCCGGCCTCGTCGATCGCGGCCACGTCGCCGGTCTCGAGCCACTCCGGCAAGGCCGCCACGGCACCGTGCGGCGCGAGCACGCCCAGCGCCCGGCTCGGCGTCTTCACGAGCAGCTGCCCGCGGCTCTCCGGCCGCTCGTCGAGGCGAACTTCCACGCCCGCGAGCGGCGGCCCGACCGTGCCGGTGCGGGTGATCCGCGGATTCGAGAGCGCCACCACCGGCCCCGCCTCCGCGAGGCCGTAGCCCTCGACGAGCGCGACGCCACGGGCTGCGAAGAACTCCGCCGTGCGCCGCCGCAGGGAGGCTCCGCCCGAGACGCAGACCCGCACCTCGCCCCCGAGCGCCGCGGCCAGGTCGGCGAGCCTGCCGCTCCGCACACCCGCCTCGAGCCGCTCGAAGAACACCGGTACGCCCAGGATCACCGTCGGCGGCAGCGCCCGGCAGGCCGGCAGGATCTGCTGGCGGTCGGTGACGACATTCAGGCAGCCGCCGCGGTCGATCGCCGTGTACAGATCGCCGACCCGCGCGAGCAGGTGGCTCGCCGGCAGCCAGGAGAGCCGCACGTCGCGCGGGTCGTGCAGAAACATCTCGGAGACGGCCTGGGCATTGCGGGCGAGCGCCCGCTGCGAGTGCAGCACCCCGTGGGGCACGCCGGTGGTGCCCGACGAGAGCACGATCGTCGCACAGGCGTCGGGGTCGATCGCCGCCGCGCGGTTCGCGACCGCGGCGGCCACCGCGGCCGGATCGCCGCCACCCCGCGCGAGCCAACCACCGGCCGGACGCGCGACGACGATCCCGCCCGTCGCGGCCGCGGTGGTTCGTCCGCCGCTCGCGACCACGCCCTGCGGGGCGAGCCACGCGCACTGCGCGCGGTGCTCGGCCGCGGTCGCGTCGGCATGCAAGGGCAGGTGCACGAACCCCGCGAGCAGGCAGGCGAGGTCGACCACGATCCAGTCGGGGGAATGGGATCCCAGATGGGCCACCCGGTCGCCCGGCCGCAGTCCCGCCGCAGCCAGTTCGTCGGCCGCGCGTACCGCCGCGGCCGCGAGTTCCAGCCACGTCCAGGTCGTCACGCCATCGGCCGCCACCATGGCCACCGCCGGACGAGTCGGCGTCGCGGCGACTCGCGCGGCGAGGAGCCCGGCGAGCGAGTCGGCGGCGACCGGCGCCGCCCCGGGCTCGGCGTCGGCCCGACTCGTCGCGGCGGCCAATGTCTCGAGCGGATTCATGCCGGCCACGCTCCGCCGGCTCCCGGCCGCTCGAAGAGCACGGCGATGCCCTGCCCCAGGCCGATGCACATCGTGGCCAGACCGAGCCGGCCGCCCGTGTCCTGCATCGCGTGCAGCAGCGTGGTCGCGATCCGGGCCCCGCTCGCGCCCAGCGGGTGGCCGATCGCCAGCGATCCGCCGCGGACGTTGACCTTCGCCGGATCGAGCCCGAGCTCACGGATGCAGTGGATCGCCTGGGCGGCGAAGGCCTCGTTGAGCTCCACCAGGTCGATGTCGGCGAGCGTGATGCCCGCGGCGGCCGGCCGCGCGAGCAGCTTGCGGACGGCCGCGATCGGCCCGCTGCCCATCTCGGCCGGCGGCACGCCCACCACGGCCGTCGCCACGACCCGCGCCAGCGGCTCGAGCCCCTGCCGCACGGCCTCGGCCTGCGACATCACGACCAGCGCCGCCGCCCCGTCGCTCAAGGACGCGCTCGTGGCGGCCGTGACCGTGCCCACCCCCGGCAGGAAGGCGGGGTCGAGCGCGGCCATCGCCTCGAGGCTCGTGTCGGGCCGGATCGACTGGTCGGCCCAGGCCTCGACGATCGCCCCGCTCTCGTCGTGGCCGAGCACCGGCACGAGTTCGGCCTCGAACAGGCCGGCGGCGGTGGCCGCCGCCGCACGAGCGTGGCTTTCGAGGGCGTAGGCCTCCTGCTCGCGGCGCGTGATGCCGTGAGCGGCGGCCAGGTGCTCGGCCGTCAGCCCCATCGAGAGCATCCCCCGGCTCGAGCGGGCGAGCACCCGCGGATGGATGTCGATCGCCGACTCCATGGGCAGGTGCTGCATGTGCTCGACACCGGCGGCCACCTGCACGTCGGCCGCGCCGGCCGCGATCGCCTGGCAGGCGCGGGCGAGCGCCTCGAGCGACGAGCCGCACAGCCGGTTGACGGTGGTGCCGGCCGTGGCGAGCGGCAGATCCGCCATCAGCGCCACGCAGCGGGCCACGTTGCCGCCGAGCTCGCCGCGCTGCTGCGTCGCCCCGAGCACGAGATCCTCGATCGTGGCGGGGTCGACGCCGCTCCGCTCGACCGCGGCCCGCACCGCCGCCGTGGCGAGCTCGTCCCCGCGGACATGGCGAAACACGCCCTTCTCCGGATGGGCCCGCCCGATCGCCGTGCGGCAGGCGGCGACGACGACCGGCGTCGTGGCGGGGTCGCGGGTGATGAGGGGGGTGGGCATGACGAGTCGATCCACGGTTCGGCGGTGATCCAATCAGTCGGTGAACCGGCCGCCGGCCCGGGCGATGGCGAGCAGCCGCTCCGTGGGCTGCATCCGCACGCCGAGGTCGCCGAGCGGCGCCAGCCGCCGCACGATCTCGGCGGCGCCGAGCGAATCGGCCCAGGCGAACAGGCCGCCGCGAAACGGCGGGAACCCGAGGGCGTGGATCACGGCCAGATCGACATCGCGGCCGTCGCGGACGATCCCCTCGTCGAGCACCCGCAGGGCTTCGAGCAGCATCGGCAGAAACAGCCGGTCGGCGATCATGCGATCGGACGTCTCCCGCGGAGGCAGCGCGTAACGGGCCACCATCCGCGCTGTTTCGGCGTCGCTACCGATGATCCGCGCCTTGGGGCCCGTGCCCTGGAAGCGGTAGAAGCCGGCGCCCGTCTTGCGGCCCAGCCGACCGGCCTTGACGAAGGCCGGGATCAGCGGCGAGGCCTCGATCCGGTCGCCATAGGCGGCCGAGAGCACGAGCCCGGCGTAGAAGGCGGTGTCGAGGCCGATCATGTCGTAGAGCTCGATCGGCCCCATCGGCATCCCGAAGCCGCGGGAGACGCGGTCGACCCGGGCAGGCTCGATCCCCTCGCGGACCATCTCCACCGCCTCGTGCAGATAGGGCATGAGCACCCGGTTGACGAGGAAGCCGGGGCTGTCGCGGACCACGACCGGACACTTGCCGAGCCGCTTGGCATGCGCCACCACCGCGGCCACGGTGGCATCGGTCGTGGCGGGGCCGCGGATCACCTCCACGAGCACCATCCGGCGGACGGGATTGAAGAAGTGCATCCCGCAGAACCGCCCCGGCTCGGCCAGCGCCTCGGCCAGCTTGGCGATCGGGTTGGTGGAGGTGTTGGTGGCGATGATCGCATCGGGCGCGACGGCTCGCTCGAGGTCGGCGAGCACCTGCTGCTTGAGGTCGGTCCGCTCGAGCACGCTCTCCACCACCAGGTCGCAGCCGGCGAGCGCGGCGAGGCAGGTCGATGCCTGCAGCCGGCCCGCGAGCTCGAGCGCCGCCGCGGGGTCGCTGCGCTTGGTGAGCCGGCTCCAGGCGGCCTCCTCGAGGATGCCGGGCACGCTCGCCGCGAGCGCATCGGGGTTCACGTCCACGAGCGTCGTGGCAAACCCGGCCCGCAGGGTGGCGGCGGCGATGCCGGCGCCCATGATGCCGGCACCGACCACGCCCGGCGCCGCGAGCGGCCGCGGCTCGGCCATTCCCTCCTCCCCGACGCCCGGATCCCGCCGGTTGCGCTCACCGATCCGAAACAGCCGCAGCAGGCTCGCGGCGACGGGCGTGCCGGCCAGGCGGGCGAAGGCGGCCGACTCGAGCCGTGACGCTTCCGCAGCCTCGACCGACGTCCCGGCGAGGATCGTCTCGAGGATGGTCGGCGGCGCCGGATAGCGGCCCCCGGTCCGGCCGAGCATCACGGCCGCCGCCGTGGCCGCCAGGAACTCCTGCTCGCAGGGGTCGAGCGGCACCGCGGCGGCGAGCCGGCGGCGGCGGCGGGCGATCGTGCCGGGCGCGGTCGCGACGTCGAGCAGCCGGCGGGCCGACTCGACCGCCACCTCGGGTGGCACACACGCGTCCACGAGCCCGAGCCGAAGGGCGGTGGGGCCGTCCACCGGCTCGCCCGAGGCGGTGAACTCCACGGCGGGGCCGGGGCCGATCAACCGTGGCAGGCGGACGGTGCCGCCCCAGCCGGGCAGGAGACCGAGCTTCACTTCGGGCAGGCCGAGCGACGTGTGCGGCGCCGTGGTCGCAACCCGCAGGTCGCAGGCGAGCGCCAGCTCCAGGCCGCCCCCGAGACACGCTCCGTCGATCACCGCGACGGTCGGCCAGTCGGCCGAGAGCCGTGCCAAGAGCTCCTTGCCGGCATCGCAGAGCCGCGCGACCTCGGCCGCGGGGAGCGTGGGCAGGGCGTCGAGCCGGTCCATGTCCGCCCCGGCGAAGAACGACCCCTCACGGCCCGACCGGAGGATCACGCCGCGGGGCCGCGGGCCGCGGGCCAGAGCGTCGAGGGCCTGCGCCAGGTCGGCAAACACCTGCCGGGTGAGCACGTTGTGGCGGTGGTTTGGGACCGCGAAGGTCAGCTCGACCGTCCCGTCGGCGTGCCGCTCGATCGCGAGGGTGGGAAATTCCCGGGCGGAGGCGGGCATGGGGACGGGTGTTGCTTGCCTGGGGCCGGAAAACCGCTAGTGTATCGGGAGTTTTCGCCCGCCACAGGGCATGCACCGCCAAGGAGGTCGCGGCTACCGTCATGACTGAACTCGCCCGCTCCGCCGACGCTCGCGTCGGCCAGCCCGCTCGCGGCGGGTTCGATGATCGCCGGCTCTCGCCAGCCCTGCTGGTCGTGGCCTGGCTGTTCCTCGTCATGCTCGCCGTCGTGGGCCGGGCGTGGCAGCCGGCCGCTCACGTCACGCCGATGGCGGCCGTGTCGCTCGCGGCGGGTGCCCTGTTTCCCTCGACGCTGGTGGCTGCCAGCGTGCCCGTCGTGGCGCTGGCGTTGGGCAACCTGTTCCTGCCTCCTCACGACAGCTGGGTGATGGCCGTGATCGTTTCCGCGGCGTTGGCCTGGCCGGTGATGCTCGGCCGGCTCGGGCTGCTGGGCGGGGTCGGCCGCCACACGAAGTGGTTCGCCGTGATCGGCGGGGCGCTCGCGAGTTCGCTCGTCTTCTTCTTCGCCACGAACATCGCCTTTTGGCTGCTCACCGACATGTATCCCAGGTCGGCCGCCGGGCTGCTCGCCTGCCTGACCGCCGCCCTCCCCTTCCACCGCTGGATGCCGGTGGGCGACGTGGCCTGGAGCCTGGCCGTGTTCGGCCTCCTGGCGGGCATGGTGGCCGTGACCGACACCGCAGCGACCCGACGGCTCTCCCAGGCCCGGGTTGCGAAGAAGGCCGAAACCACGTCGGTGGCTTGACTGGCGGCCGGCCGGACTGAGAATGCACGGGTCGGGCGCCGGGATTTCGGGGCTCGCACCGCCGCGGGAATGGCGGAATTGGCAGACGCGCCAGGTTGAGGGCCTGGTGGTAGTAATACCGTGCAGGTTCAAGTCCTGTTTCCCGCACTCGTTCCCCGGGTCGTCGGCGATGGAACCCATGATCGCCGTCCGACCCACCTCCACCGTGAAC
>Ga0214917_10003698_pt1 | contig 17504 bp, 17 predicted proteins | sample LL_1208_BB_MetaG_FD_177983 | JGI IMG/M metagenome (GOLD analysis project Ga0214917, IMG submission 177983) | Freshwater microbial communities from Lake Lanier, Atlanta, Georgia, United States - LL_1208_BB | ecosystem: Environmental > Aquatic > Freshwater > Lake | place: USA: Georgia | collected... | reverse complement strand
CATCGACTGGCGCCAGACCACCGCCGAAGCCCTGGTGGACCAGCCCGGGATCGCCGGCCGCTTCGCCGGGGCCCTGTCGGTGCTGGTGTTGCAGTCGCTGCCCGACGATGGCAGCAAGTTGGCCTTCCTGAGCGCCCTGGCCCGGTCGCTGCAGCCCGGGGCCCAATTGGTGCTGGTGGACCTGATGCAAACCAGCCTCCCCTCCCTGGAGGGGCAGTTGGAGCAGGCCTGGGCGGGGTTCCAGCGGGCCAGCGGCCTGGATCCGCTGCCCGCCGCCCGCCACCAGGGGCTGCACCCGGTGGGGCTGGCCCGGCTCACCAGCTTGGTGAACGCCGCCGGCTTTGGCGATCCGGCCCGGGTGTTCCAGGCCCTGGGCTTTGAGGGGTTCCTGCTGCAGCGCCGCGCCTGAGTCTCAGGGCTGTCGGGCCGTGGTCAGCCCCGTCGGCGCCTCGGCAGGGCGGCGGTCGGTGATCACGCCGGCCAGGGGCAGGGTCAGGCTGCAAATTCCGAGCAGCACACCCAGCAACGGTGCGGCCGTGTGGAACAGGCTGTGGGAGATGCCGTTTGAACCGTAGGGCTCCTCGCCGGTGTCACCGTTGCCGTCGGTGATGGGGCTCGGAGCGCCGGTTCGGGGAGGGGGGTCTGAGGAGTCGGATTCCATGGTCGGTTGGCCCAATGGGGCCCTGATCACCCTAACGAGCTGTCTGACATCAGGCGGCAGGGCGGGCCTGGTCGTGCTGTTCGCGGCGGGCGTCCAGGTCGCTGGTGGTGCCGCCGCTGCTCAGCAGGCCGCGGATGGCCCGCAGCTCTTCAAGGATCGAGCCCAAGAGTTGTTGGGTGGCGGTGGAGGGGGAATTGAGCACCTCCACGGTGACCTCCTTGATGCGCAGCACATCGCGGGCAAACCGGGCCACCTCGTTGGGGTGGAACATCAGCGGCTCCTTCTGGTCGCTGCGGTATTCCGGATTGAGCTTGCGCGGGTTGAAGGCCGGGTTGAGGTTGCGGGGGTCGGTGTTGGTGTAGCGGTACACCGAGGCCCGTGAGCGGTTGAGGCTGCGCTGCACCTCATCAATGCCGATCAGGTTTTCGGCGGATTCGGCGCTGTTGGCGGCCGCTTCGGCAGCGGAGCCGAGGGCCCCGCCCAACCCGCCGCCCAGTGCAGCACCCAGACCAGACGCCATCAGGCCCGACGCCATTGCATGGGTGCTCATGAGATCGGTCTGCGACAACTGGGACTTATCGGCGGAAGCTAGCAGAGTTTTCTCTGGAGAACTGGAATTTTTTGTTCTTTTCCGCCGTGACTGTGGCGCTTTCTCAGGCGGTCGCTGCAAACCTCGGTGGTAGCTTCCGGCCTCACCGTTCGCCCCTGGTTCGATGCGCGTCTCCCGCCTGATGCTGGTGACGCTTCGGGACGACCCGGCCGAAGCGGAGATCCCCTCCCACAAGCTGCTGCTGCGGGCCGGTTACATCCGCCGCGTGGGCAGCGGCATCTACGCCTATCTGCCCCTGCTCTGGCGGGTGCTGCAGAAGATCTCCGCCGTGGTGCGCGAGGAGCTCAATGCCACCGGCGCCTTGGAAACCCTGCTGCCCCAGCTGCAGCCCGCCGAGCTCTGGCAGCGCAGCGGCCGCTGGGCCGGCTACACCGACGGCGAGGGGATCATGTTCCACCTGGAGGATCGCCAGGGTCGCGACCTGGGGCTCGGCCCCACCCATGAGGAGGTGATCACCGCCCTGGCGGCGGATCTGCTGCGCTCCTACCGGCAGCTGCCGGTGAATCTCTATCAGATCCAGACCAAATTCCGCGATGAGATCCGGCCGCGGTTTGGCCTGATGCGGGGGCGCGAATTCATCATGAAGGATGCCTATTCCTTCCATGCCGATGAGGCCTGCCTGAAGGCCACCTACGGCGCCATGGACCAGGCCTACCGCCGCATCTTCAGCCGCTGCGGCCTGCGGGCGGTGGCGGTGGAGGCCGACAGCGGCGCCATCGGCGGCTCCGCCAGCCAGGAGTTCATGGTCACGGCCGACGCCGGTGAAGACCTGATCCTCGCCAGTGCCGACGGCTCCTACGCCGCCAACCAGGAGCGGGCCGTGTCCTTGGCGCCTGAGGCCGTGGCCCTGCCGGGCGGCGCGCGCCAGGGGGGCGCCGGCGAGCCCCTGGCCACCCCGGGGGCCAGCACCATCGAGCAGCTCCGCGCCGCCCATGGTTTCGACCCCACCCAGGTGGTGAAGGTGCTGTTGCTGCTGGCCCGCTTTGAGGACGGCTTCCTGCAACCGCTGCTGGTGAGCCTGCGGGGCGACCAGCAGCTCAATGAGGTGAAGTTGGCCAATGCCATCAGCGGCCGCTGCGCCGCCGAGCACGGCACCCTGCTGGAGCTGGCGCCGCTCACCGCGGAGGCGGCCGACCGCGAGGGGCTCAACACTCTGCCCTTCGGCACCCTGGGGCCGCAGCTGCAGGATGCTGTGCTGGCGGGGGCGCGCAGCTGGTCGCCCCGGTTCCTGCGGCTGGCGGATGCCACCGCCACCGCCCTCGAGGCCTTTGTCTGCGGTGCCAACGCCCGGGATCAGCATCTGGTGGGCGCCAGTTGGGGGGCGCTTTGCCCCGCCCCCGACGGCCTCGACCTGCGGGCCGCCCAGCCCGGCGACCGCTGCCGGCACGACCCCTCCCAGGTGCTGGAGGCCAGCCGCGGGATTGAGGTGGGTCACATCTTCCAGTTGGGCCGCAAGTATTCCGCCGCCCTGGAGGCCACCTTCACCACCGAGGCCGGCCAGGAGGAGCCCCTGTGGATGGGCTGCTACGGCATTGGGGTGTCTCGCCTGGCCCAGGCCGCCGTGGAGCAGCACCACGACGCCAACGGCATCTGCTGGCCCACCGCCATCGCCCCCTTCGAGGTGATCGTGGTGGTGGCCAATGCGGCGGAGCCGGCCCAGCTGGCGCTGGCCGAGCAGCTCTATGGCGCGTTGCAGGCCGCCGGCGTGGATGTGCTGTTCGACGACCGCTCCGAGCGGGCCGGTGTGAAATTCAAGGACGCCGACCTGCTGGGGATCCCCTGGCGGGTGGTGGTGGGCCGCGGGGCGGCTGAGGGCCAGGTGGAGCTGGTGCAGCGGGCCGGTGGCGCCCGCCGCGATCTGGCGGTGGCTGACCTGCAGCCGCTGCTGCTGGAGCAGCTGGCCCAGGAGCGGCGGGGCCTGCTGCTGGCCTGAGGCGGCGCGCGCAGGGGCCCCTAGGATCCGCAGCAACCGAACGGGACCCCATGGCGGCTGGATGGCAACGGATCAGAGCGGCCGCCGCCGGAGCCCTGCAACCGCTGCTCAGCGGCGTTCTGGTGCTCTGCCTGGGCCTGTCGCTGCTGCTCACCGCGTGCTCCGGGACCGCCGGTCCGATCAGCGGCAACTACGTGGACGACACGGTGGCCGTGGCCGATTCCCTGCTCAGCACCCTGGGGCTGGCCGCCGATGACCCCGGCCGCTCCGCCTCCGAAACCGACGCCCGGGCTCTGATCAACAGCTACATGGCCCGCTACCGGCCCCGCCATGACGTGAACGGCCTGGCCTCGTTCACCACCATGCAGACCGCCCTGAACTCCCTGGCGGGTCACTACGCCAACTACCCCAACCGCCCCGTTCCCGACAGCCTCAAGGAGCGCCTCACCAAGGAGCTCAAGAAGGCCGAAACCGGCGCGGTGCGCGGCGCCTGAGGGCCGCCAAAAACAACAGTTCCCCCGTCTTTTTGACGGAGGGTCGCTCGATCTGAGATTCTCTTCGTTTGTGCTTCGAAGCGGCTTCGGGCCGCTGTGTCCTTGGCCAACGTCGTCGTCATCGGTGCGCAATGGGGTGACGAGGGGAAGGGCAAGATCACCGATCTGCTGAGCCGCTCCGCCGATGTGGTGGTGCGCTACCAGGGCGGCGTCAACGCCGGCCACACGATCGTGGTGGACGACAAGGTGCTGAAGCTGCACCTGATCCCCTCCGGCATCCTGTACCCGGACACGGTGTGCCTGATCGGCTCCGGCACCGTGGTGGACCCCAAGGTGATGCTGCGCGAGCTGGACATGCTCGCGGAGAACGGCATCGCCGTGGATGGCCTGCAGCTGGCCTCCACCGCCCACGTGACCATGCCTTACCACCGCCTGCTCGACCAGGCGATGGAGCAGCGCCGCGGCGACCGCCGCATCGGCACCACCGGCCGGGGCATCGGCCCCACCTACGCCGACAAATCGGAGCGCAACGGCATCCGCATCATCGACCTGCTGGATGAAGCGCGCCTGCGGGATCGACTGGCGGGCCCCCTGGCGGAGAAGAACGAAATCCTGCAGAAGCTTTACGGCCTGGAGCCGCTCGATTTCGAACAGGTGGTGGCGGAGTACGTGGCCTACGGCCGTCGCCTGGCCCCGCACGTGGTGGATTGCACCCGGGCCATTCACCAGGCCGCCCGCGCCCGCCAAAACATCCTGTTCGAGGGGGCCCAGGGCACCCTGCTCGACCTCGACCACGGCACCTACCCCTACGTCACCTCCTCCAATCCGGTGAGCGGCGGCGCCTGCATCGGTGCGGGGGTGGGCCCCACCCTGATCGACCGGGTGATCGGTGTGGCCAAGGCCTACACCACCCGGGTGGGCGAGGGCCCCTTCCCCACGGAGCTGGAGGGCAGCCTCAACGACCACCTCTGCGACCGGGGTGGCGAGTACGGCACCACCACCGGTCGCCGCCGCCGCTGCGGCTGGTTCGATGGGGTGATCGGCCGCTATGCCGTGGAGGTGAACGGCCTCGACTGCCTGGCCATCACCAAGCTCGACGTGCTCGACGAGCTCGATGAGATCCAGGTGTGCGTGGCCTACGAGCTCGATGGCCAACGCATCGAGCATTTCCCCAGCTCCGCTGAGGACTTCGCCCGCTGCCGGCCCCTGTTCGAAACGCTCCCCGGTTGGCAGACCTCCACCGCCGACTGCCGCAGCCTCGACGACCTGCCCCCCACGGCGATGAGCTACCTGCGCTTCCTGGCGGAGCTGATGGAGGTGCCGATCGCGATCGTGTCGCTCGGGGCCGACCGCGACCAGACCATCGTGGTGGAGGATCCGATCCACGGGCCCAAGCGGGCCCTGCTCAGCCGCTGATCACCGCATGACCACCCCCAAGAGCCTCGACGTTGTCGGCATCGGCAACGCCATCGTGGATGTGCTCGTGCAGGTGGACGATGCCCTGCTGGAGCGCTTCGCGCTCACCAAGGGCACCATGGCCCTGGTGGATGAGCAGCAGGCCGAACGCCTCTACGGCAACGTTGGCCCCGGCCTGGAAACCTCCGGCGGCTCCGCCGCCAACACCCTGGCGGGCATCGCCCAGCTGGGGGGGCGCGCCGGCTTCATCGGCCGCGTGCGCGACGACCAGCTCGGCGGCATCTTTGCCCACGACATCCGCGCCGTGGGGGCCCGCTTCGACACCCCCGCCGCCACCACAGGCCCCTCCACGGCCCGCTGCCTGATCCTGGTGACCCCCGACGCCCAGCGCACCATGTGCACCTACCTGGGGGCCTCCGTGGGGCTGGACCCCGGCGACCTGGACCTCGACCTGGTGGCCCAGGCCCGGGTGCTTTACCTGGAGGGCTACCTCTGGGACAGCGATGAGGCCAAACGGGCGTTCATCGCCGCCGCCGAGGTGGCCCGTGCCAACGGCGCCGAGGTGGCCCTGAGCCTCTCCGATGCCTTCTGCGTGGAACGCCACCGCGACAGCTTCCAAGAGCTGGTGGATGGCCACGTCGACATCCTCTTCGCCAATGAGATGGAGATCACCTCCCTCTACCGGGCCAACAGCTTTGAGGAGGCCGCCGACCAGGTGCGCGGCCGCTGCCGTGTGGCGGCCCTCACCCGCAGCGAGCTGGGGTCCGTGATCCTCAGCGGCGATGCCACCCACGTGGTGGAGCCCTACAACCTCGGCCCCCTGGTGGACACCACCGGCGCCGGCGACCTCTACGCCGCCGGCTTCCTGCAGGCCTACTGCCAGGGGCGCGACCTGGTGGATTGTGGGCGTTTGGGCTCCCTCTGTGCCGGCCAGGTGGTCACCCAGCTGGGCCCCCGGCCCCAGGCGGATCTGCGCGCCCTGGCGGCTCAGCTGCAGCCCTCCGGCACGCTCTCGGCCACCCAGGCGCCGTAGGCGGCGCTGGCCGCCGCCGGCCAGTGGATCCATTCGGGGGTGTCGTAGCTGTGCAGCTGCCGCACCGCGGCCTCCAGCTCCCCCAGGCGGCTGGGCCGGGTTTTGATCAACAGCTGCACCTCCTGGCTGCGCTCCAGCAGCCCGCGCCAGCGGTAGAGCGAGCGCACCGGCGTGAGCGCCACGCAGGCCGCCAGGCCCCGCTGCAGCAGCGCCTCCGCCAGGGCTTCAGCGCGCTCCGCATCCGCTTCGGTGGTGAGGCAGAGGCAAAGGCTGGGGGCCGGGTTGTCAGGCATGGCCCAGCATCTCCAGCAGCGGCTCCAGGGGCAAGCCGTCGGCGCAGGGTCCGCTGGGCCGTTGCAGCAGCAGCAGGCGCAGCCCCAGCTGTTGGGCCACCCCGTGCCAGATCGCTTCACTGCGGCCGCCGCCGGCCCGGCAGAGCACGGCGCTGATGCGCCAGCGCCGGCACAGGGCCCGCTCCAGGGCTCCGGGTTCGAGGGCGCCCGGCTGCGGGGCGCCGCTGGGGCGCAGGCAGGCCAGCTGGCCATCGCTGAGCCCCGCCGCCAGGGCCAGCTGCAGGCTGGACGGGCGATCGAGGATGCGCGCCACGTGGGCACGGGCGTTGCTGGCGGCGATGGCCTGGGGCAGATGGCGTGAGCCGATGGCCAGCAGCAGCCGCTCGCTGCGCAGGTCGAGCGCGGCCAGCGCCTCCAGGCCGGCCAGCCGTTCGCAGCGGGCCGGGCCGCCGCCCGGGTCAGCCCCCACGGTGGGCCGCCGCAGGCGCAGCAGCGGTTGGCCGCGGCCGCCGCAGACCCGCTCCAACCGCTCGCTGATGCGCAGGGCAAAGGGGTGGGTGGCATCCACCACCCAGCGGGGGCGGTGCTGCTCCAGCTCCTGGGCCACCGCCGCGTCGTCGGCCAGATCCCCCACCCGCAGCGCCAGCTGGGGGTGGGGCGCATACATCCGGGCGGCCGCGGCGCTCACCACGCTCACCCGCAGCCGCCAGCCCCGCTCCAGCAGGGCAGCGGCCAGGGGCGGCCCATCGCCGGTGCCCGCCAGCAGCCAGATCAGCGGCGGCTCCGGGGCCAACCCCTGGTGCATTGGCTCCCCTTGCATCAGGATGTGGCCCCTTGCTGTTGGCCGGTCCTGTGAACCATTGCTTGCTGGAGGTGGAGGTGTTGGAGGCGCCCCAGGTGCGCTACACCCAGGACAACCAGACCCCAGTGGCGGAGATGGCCGTGCAGTTTGAGGGGCTGCGCCCCGATGATCCGCCGGGCCAGCTCAAGGTGGTGGGCTGGGGCAACCTCGCCCAGGACCTGCAGAACCGCGTGCAGGTGGGCCAGCGGCTGATGGTGGAGGGCCGGCTGCGGATGAACACCGTGACCCGGCAGGACGGCGTCAAGGAGAAGCGCGCCGAATTCACCCTGGCGCGCCTGCATCCGATTGGCGCCGGCGGCAGCGCCCCGGCTCCGATGGCCACCGCCAGCGCCGCCAGCAACCCCAGCGCCGCCGGCGCCGCGCCGGCCCGCCAGGCGGCTCCGCGGCCCACCCGCGCCGCCGCTCCCGCCGCCGCGGCCGCCGCAGCCGCAGCCCCCGAGCCGCCCACCTGGAACACCTCGCCACTGGTGCCCGACCTGCCGGAGGGCGACGACGACATCCCGTTCTGAGGCCACCATCGCGTTTGGGCTCCCCACGCCGCCTCGCCGATCAGGCCTGGGGGCCGCCCAGCCGCTCCTGGGCCTGCTCCAGCAGCTGACCCAGCTCCCGTTCCAGGGCCGCCAGGTCGAGCCGCAGCTCCGGCCAGCGCCCCCCATCGATCTGCTGCAACAGCCACAGGCGATCGCGGCGCAGCTGCTCCAGCAGCTCGGGTGTGGTGGGCTGCTCGGGGCCCGGCGATGCCGCTGGCGCACCGATCTCCCCGTTGACCGAAGATGGCGCCATGGGATCTCTGACCTCGCCTGGAAGCCTAGTCACCATCGCCGGTGCCGCCCTGTCGGTGATCGGTTGGGTGGGCTACGCCACCGCCAACCCCAACCTCAGCCTGCCCACGATCTTCTACGGGATTCCGATCCTGCTTGGGGGTCTGGCGCTCAAGTCGTCCGAGTTGCCGCCGGCGCAGCTGCAGGCCCCGGAGGCGGCGGTGCTGCCCCTGCGGCAGCTGCCCGCCAGCCAGACCCTGCGCAAGTTGGTGAAGGACGTCACCCGTTGGCGCTACGGCCAGAAGGCCCACCTGGAGAGCTCCCTGGAGGCCCTCAAGCTCTGGGATGAGGACGCGCCGCCCCAGTTGGTCAGCGTCACCGAATTGGCGGTGGATGGGGCCTATGGCGTGGCCCTGCGCTTCCGCACCGAAGGGGTGCCCTATGCCCGCTGGCAGGAAAAGCAGGATCGCCTCGGGCGCTTCTTCGACAAGGGCCTGCAGGCCAAGCTCTCCCAGCCGGGCAGCGGCGAGGTGCTGGTGGAGTTGCTGCCCGCTTAGGGCCGGGCTTCCCCGCCTGGATACCGTTTGTGCAACTCCCCTGCCAGCCTTGAGCGCCATCCCCGCCCCCAGCGACCACAGCGACGCCCTGCGGGTGTCGGTGCTGAGTGAGGCCCTGCCCTACATCCAACGGTTCGCCGGCCGGCGGGTGGTGGTGAAGTACGGCGGCGCCGCCATGGCCCGCGAAGACCTGCGTGATGCGGTCTACCGCGACCTGGTGCTGCTGGCCTCCGTGGGGGTGAAGCCCGTGGTGGTGCACGGCGGCGGCCCCGAAATCAACGACTGGCTGGCGCGGCTGAACATCGAGCCGGAGTTCCGCAACGGCCTGCGGGTCACCACCCCCGAAACCATGGATGTGGTGGAGATGGTGCTGGTGGGGCGGGTCAACAAACACATCGTCAACGGTCTCAACCGCCTGGGGGCCAAGGCGGTGGGCCTGTGCGGCAGCGACGGCGCCCTGGTGGTGGCGCGCACCTACGGCGACGGTGCCAATGGCCTCGTGGGGGACGTGGCCGCGGTGGATCCCTCCGTGCTGCTGCCCCTGCTCGACGCCGGCTACATCCCGGTGATCTCCTCGGTGGCGGCCGACCGCAGCGGCCAGGCCCACAACATCAACGCCGACACGGTGGCCGGGGAGCTGGCGGCGGCCCTGCAGGCCGAAAAGCTGATCCTGCTCACCGACACCCCCGGGATCCTGCGCGACCGCGACGACCCCGCGTCGCTGATCCGTTCGGTGACCCTCTCCGGCGCCCGTGAGCTGATCGCCTCCGGCGTGGTGGCCGGTGGCATGACCCCCAAAACCGAGTGCTGCATCCGTGCCCTGGCCCAGGGGGTGGCGGCGGCCCACATCGTGGATGGCCGCACCCCCCATGCCCTGCTGCTGGAGGTGTTCACCGACGCCGGCATCGGCACCATGGTGGTGGGCCGAGCCAGCATGGGCCAGGGCTGAGCCCGCCGTGGCGGACGGTTTCGAGCAGGCCCGGGCCGCCCTGGAGTGCGGCGATTACGGCCGCTGCCAGCGGCTGTTGGCCCCCTTGCTGGAGCAGCACGGGGTGAGCTCCAGCTACGGCGCCGAGCTGCGGCTGCTGCTGGCCACCGCCCAAATGGGCCAGGGGGACACGGCTGCGGCGGCGGCCACCTGCCGCAGCCTGCGGGCCTGCCGTGACGCCAACCTGCGCAGCCAGGCCCGCGACCTGCAGGAGGTGCTGGAGGCCCCGGCGCTGCAGCGGCCGCGGGAGTGGTCGATGACCCTGCCCAGCCTCGGGGAGATGGAGCCCCTGGAGGGCCAGGTGCAGGCCATGGCCCGCCGCGGCCGGCGGCGTCGCCTGCCGGAACCGCCGCCGCCGCCGCCCACCGGCGCCACCCGCGCCCCCCTGGGGTTTGCGGTGCTGGTGCTGGTGCTGCTGGCGCTCATGGCCCTGCTGGGGGGCTGCGTTGACCTCGACACCACCCTGCGCGTCACCGCCCCCGGCCGTTTGCAGGTGAGCCAGAGCAGCCGCTCCCTCACCGGCCAGCCCCTGCCCTGGCAACGCCAACTGGCCCGCAGCCTCCAGGACAGCCCTTTCCGCATCCGCCAGGACCACGGGCTGCTGCGGCTGCAGGCCCCCAGCCTGCCGGCGGGCCAGGCCCTTGACCTGCTCAGCACCAGCGTGGCCCGCGCCGCCGCCCTGGCGGCGGTGGACCTGCCGCCGCCACAGCTGCAGAGCCGCGAACGCAACTGGTTGCTGGGGGTGCACCAGCGCCTCAGCCTGGCGGTGGACCTGCGGGGCCTGGAGCCCCTGCCGGGGCTCCGGCTGGCGGTGACCCTCGAGCCCATGGAGCCCCGGGCCCTGCGCCGCGCCGAACCGCTGCCGGCCCAGCCGCTGCGGCGGCGCAAGCCGGAGCCGCCGGCCCTGCGCTGGTCGCTGCAGCCCGGGGCCGTGAACCGCCTGGAGCTGGTGAGCTGGCGCTGGAGCCGTCTGGGGCTCGGGGCCCTGGGGGTGGCGCTGCTGCTGGCTGTGGTGAGCCTGCTGCAACGGCTGCGGCTGGCGGCGGGATTCGGGCTGCCCCAGCTGCCGGCCTAGAGCTCCAGCGGGTCGGGGTCGATCGCCAACGACACATCCCGGGGCAGCTGGCGGCGCAGCTCCGTTTCCACCGGCAGGGGCAGCTCCGACGTCGCCGGGCCGTGCAGCAACAGCTGCCAGCGGCTGTTGCCCGCCACCCGGGCCACCGGGGCTGGAGCGGGGCCGATGATCAACCAGCCCTGGCGCTCCACCTGGGGGCGGATCCGCTCCGCCAGGCTGGCGGCGGCGGTGGCGGTGCGGCTGGCGGAGGGCCCCGCCAGCCGCAACAGACAGGCGCGGCTGAAGGGCACCAGGGCGGCGCTGCGGCGCTGCTGCAGCTCCTCGCGCAGGAAGGCTTCGTAGCGGCCGTCCACCAGGTGGCGGATCACGCGGTGCTCGGGGCTGTAGGTCTGCACCAGCACCTCCCCCGGGCGGTCGCCCCGGCCGGCCCGCCCCGCCAGCTGCAGCAGCAGCTGCAGGCTCTCCTCGGCGGAGCGCAGGTCGGGCCGGTGCAGCAGGCCATCGGCCGCCAGCACCGCCGCCAGGGTCACCTGGGGCAGGTCCATGCCCTTGGCCAGCATCTGGGTGCCCACCAGCACATCCGCCTCGCCGGCGGCGAAGCGCTCCAGCAGCAGGCGATGGCCATCGCGGCCGCGGGTGGTGTCGCGGTCGAAGCGCAGCAGCCGCAGGCCCTCCAGCTCCTGCTCCAGGTGCTCCAGCACCTGCTGGGTGCCGGCGCCAAACGGTTTGAAGGCGGTGGAGCCGCAGTGGCCGCAGTGGCCGCCGATGTCGGCGCGGTGGTCGCACCAGTGGCAGCGCAGCCAGGCCCGCTCCCGCTGGCGGTGCACCGTCATGGCCACGTCGCAGTGGGGGCATTGCACCACCTCCCCGCAGCTGCGGCAGCTCAGAAAGCTGCTGTAGCCGCGCCGGGGCACCAGCACCACCGCCTGGTTGCCACTGCCGGCCAGGGCCTCCAGCCGTTCCATCAGCGGCCGGCTCACCAGGCGCCGGTGGCCCTCCGCCAGCTCCTGGCGCATGTCCACCAGGTGCACCGGCGGCAGGGGGCGGTCGGCGATGCGGCGGGTGAGCTGCAGCAGGGTGGTGCCCCCCGGTGGCCCCTGGCAGCCCATCCAGCTCTCCAGGCTCGGAGTGGCGCTGCCCAGCAGCAACCGGCAGCCGCTCTGCCGTGCCCGCAGCCGGGCCACATCGCGGGCGTGATAGCAGGGCATCGGGCTGTCCTGCTTGTAGGAGCGGTCGTGCTCCTCATCCAGCACCAGCAACCCCAGCCGCGCCATCGGCAGGAACACCGCCGAGCGGGTGCCCACCACCAGCAGGGGGGGCTGCCCCTCGGCCCCCGCCTCCAGGCAGCGGCGCCAGGTGGCGATGCGCTGGCCGTCGCTGCAGCCGGAGTGGTATTCGGCCACGGCGGCTCCAAAGCGCCGCTGGCAGCGCTCCAGCAGCTGCGGGATCAGGCCGATTTCCGGCGTCAGCAGCAGCACCGACTGCCCTTCCGCAAGGCGGCGCGCGGCCGCCTGCAGGTAAACCTCCGTTTTGCCGGCGCCGGTGACCCCCCACAGCAGCAGGGTTTGCCCCGGCGCGGCCGCCTCGATCGCCTCCAGGGCCCTGGCCTGTTCGGCGGTGAGCTGTTGCGGCGGTTCCAGCGGCCGTGGGCTGGCCTCTGGACCGCGGGGCCGCAGCTCCCGGCGCAGCTGCTGGCGCCGCACCAGCCCATCCACCACGGCCCGGCTCACCTCGGCCTCCGCTAGCAGCTCACGCTGCCAGCCGCTGCCGCCGCTGCGGCCCAGGGCCTCGAGCAGACGCCCCTGGCGCTCGGTGGGGGGCTCCAACGGCTCCGGGCCGTTGTCGGTCAGCTCCAGCCAGGCCTGCCGCTGCAGGCCCTTGGCGCGGCCCTGGCGCTGCTGCCCCAGCCAGCCGGGGGGCAGGGCGGTTTTCAACGTGCGGAACGGGGTGGTGCGGCAGTCGTGGGCCACCGCCTCGATCAGCCCTTGCCAGTGGGCATCCACCGCCGCCGGCTGCAGCAGGGCCTCAACGGGGGCGGCGGCCCGCTCCCCCAGGGCGGCTGGGCGCTCCTGCAGCAGCTCCACCACCAACCCGCAGTGGCGGCGGCCCCGCAACCCCAGCTGCACCAGATCGCCGCAGCCCAACTCCAGGGCCTGGGGGTTGGCGTAGGTGAACACCTGCCCCTCCCGGCCCGCCTCCAGCCACACCTGCACCCAGGGGGCGGCCGCTCGTGCCGGTGGGCTGGGGCTCAACCTTGCGAAGCTCTCGGGCATTTCTTAGGATGGGACCGTTGGGCAGGCCTGTGCTGCCGTCGGAACCAGGCAAAGTTCCGTCCAGAGGGAAGATGCGAGGCCGGCCAGGTGACCCCTGAGCCCCCGATCTGTGACCACCCCTGACAGCGTTGCCTGGGCCAGCGGCCCGCGTACAGCCAGATCCAGCACCAGCCAGACCCAGCACCAGCCCAATCCAGCATCAGCAGCGATCCAGCGCCGACCCTCGCCGACACCCCTGATTCAGGTTGCCCTTCGGCTGCCGCAATCACCCCACAATCACCTCCGTTGGGTCCGTCGTTTCGCAGTCGTTGTTGAACCCTTGCTCGATTGAGCGCTGATTGTCTTCAGCCGGTCATATCCCCTCCATCCGTCTCAACTTCGATCCGCCATCGCCGCCGTTGCCGGGACGGTTCATCCCGTTGGCAGTGGCCTAAGTGATCGGCGCCAGCCGAGCCCCCTCCCGGTGGCGTTTTCTCCGGTCACGTTCTGTTTGTTTGTCTCGCCCCGCACGAATCCATGAGTCCTGCCGCCGCCAAACCCGCTGTGAACACCGTTGCTGTGAAAGCCAGCGGCACCAAGGTTGCGGCTGGCAAAGCCGCGGCAACCAAAGCATCTGCGGCCAAGGCGGCGGCCACCGAGCCGGCACCTGAGGCGACGGCCCCCGAAATCCTGATGGTGGCGGCGGCCACGGGCGAGACCCTCTCGGTGGCCAAGGGCAAGGCCAAGGCCAGCAAGACCACCAAGGCCGCATCCAGCAAAGCTGCCTCCAGCAAGGCTGCAAAGGCCATGGCCGAGCAGCCCACCGATTTGAACGCCGCCGCCGACGCCCTGCTGGCGGCCGCCGGGGATGGCCCCGCCGCCGAAGCCAAGGACCTGGCCGGCGACAAGGCGGCTGAGAAGGACGCCAAGAACGCCAAGGCCCTGGCCAGCATCAAGGTGGGCCCCAAGGGCGTGTACACCGAGGACTCGATCCGGGTGTACCTGCAGGAGATCGGCCGCATCCGCCTGCTGCGTCCCGACGAGGAAATCGAACTGGCCCGCAAGATCGCCGACCTGCTGCAGCTGGAGGAGCTGGCGGTTCAGTTTGAGGCGGACAACGGGCACTACCCCGACACCAAGGAGTGGGCGGTGTTGGTGGACATGCCGCTGATCAAGTTCCGCCGCCGTCTGATGCTCGGCCGCCGGGCCAAGGAAAAGATGGTGCAGTCGAACCTGCGCCTGGTGGTCTCGATCGCCAAGAAGTACATGAATCGGGGCCTGAGTTTCCAGGACCTGATTCAGGAGGGCTCCCTTGGCCTGATCCGTGCCGCCGAGAAGTTCGACCACGAGAAGGGCTACAAGTTTTCCACCTACGCCACCTGGTGGATCCGCCAGGCGATCACCCGCGCCATCGCCGACCAGTCGCGCACCATTCGCCTGCCGGTGCACCTCTACGAGACCATCTCGCGCATCAAGAAAACCACCAAAACCCTCTCCCAGGAGTTCGGCCGCAAGCCCACGGAAGAGGAGATCGCCGAATCGATGGAAATGACCATCGAAAAGCTGCGCTTCATCGCCAAGAGTGCCCAGCTGCCCATCTCCCTGGAAACCCCGATCGGCAAGGAGGAAGACTCCCGCCTCGGCGACTTCATCGAAGCCGACATCGAGAACCCTGAGCAGGACGTGGCCAAGAACCTGCTGCGGGAGGATCTGGAGGGGGTGCTGGCCACCCTCAGCCCCCGGGAGCGCGATGTGCTGCGTCTGCGCTACGGCCTCGATGACGGCCGCATGAAGACCCTGGAGGAGATCGGCCAGATCTTCGACGTGACCCGCGAGCGCATCCGCCAGATCGAGGCCAAGGCCCTGCGCAAGCTGCGCCACCCCAACCGCAACGGGGTGCTCAAGGAGTACATCAAGTAAACCGGAGCTCCGGTTCTGCCGCCGGCGGTGACCCCGCCGGCGTTGTTGTGAGCGCTGCCATGGCCCCGCGGGTATCGATCGTGTTGCCCACCTACAACGAGCGGGGCAACCTCGAGCCGCTGCTGGCCGAGTTGCTGGGGCTGAAGCGCCGCTTCGACCTGGAAATTCTGGTGGTGGATGACGACTCCACCGACGGCACCGCCGATCTGGTGCGCCAGCTGGCCCACGGTGAGCCGCGGCTGCGGTTGGTGCGGCGGGTGGGGCGCTCCGGCCTGGCCAGCGCCATCAAGGAGGGCCTGCTCGATGCCACCGGTGATGTCGCGGTGGTGATGGACAGCGACGGCCAGCACGAACCCGCCAGCGTGGAGCGGGCCCTCGACACCCTGCTGCAGGGCGATCTCGATCTGGTGATCGGCAGCCGCTTCCACCCGGAGGCCAGCATCCAGGGCCTCAGCGGCCGCCGCGAAACCGGCTCCACCTGGGCCAACGCCTGGGCCCGCTTCAGCCTGCCCGCCGCCTACGGCCAGCTGAGCGATTACATGAGCGGCTTTTTTGCCCTGCGGCTCGAACCGCTGCTGCCGGTGATCCGCGCCGTGGATGTGAACGGCTTCAAGTTTTTGTTTGAGCTGCTGGCGGTGAGCCGCGGCCGCCTGCGCACCGCCGAGGTGCCGCTGCGGTTTCAGCCCCGCACCTACGGCAGCTCCAAGCTCGATCTGGCCATCTTCTGGGATTTCCTGATCTCGATCCTGCACAGCCTCAGCCTGCGGCTGCTGCCGCGGCGGGCCATCAGCTTCGGGCTCGTGGGGGCCAGCGGCGTGGTGGTGCAGCTGGCCCTAACCCAGGGGTTGATGCAACTGGCCGGCCTCGGTTTTGAACGGGCCCTGCCCTTGGCGGTGGTGGGGGCCGCCAGCTCCAACTACCTGATCAACAACGCCCTCACCTTTCGCTTCCAGCGGCTGCGGGGGCTGAAGCTGCTGCAGGGGCTGCTCAAGTTTCTGCTGGTAGCGTCGCTGCCGGTGCTGGCCAATGTGGGCCTGGCCTCCGCCTTCTACAGCTTCGTGGCCCGCGACACCCTCTGGGCCCAGCTGGCGGGCATCTTGGTGGTGTTCGTGTGGAACTACGCCGCCAGCAGCCGCTTCGTCTGGAACACCCCCTAAGGGCCAGGCAGACTCGAAGGCCATCCGGCTGCGGGCCGGCGTTTGTTCCCCTGGCGTGCCATGGCTGACGGCCTCTCCCCCCTCAAGGCCCTGTGCGGGCTGCGCAGTGCCCCGGCCCTGGGGGCCGACGCGCGAGCCGCCCTGCGCCAGGAGCTGCAGGCGGCCATGGCCCCCTGCGCATGGTTCACCATCGGCGTTATGGCCCCCTCGGCGGCGGCGGCCGTGGATGCCCTGCGGGCCTGCGAGGGGAGCCTGGGTTGGCCCCCCCTCGAGCTCGACCCCGCCGGTGAAGCCCTGGCCAGCATCGAGGGGCCGGTGTTCCTCAAGGGCAACCAGAGCAGCGGCCGCTTCCTGGTGCGCCGCGAAGCGGGCCTCGGCGAGGGGATCCTGATCACCGGCCACGGCGCCGTGCACCCCGAGGCGGAGGACACCTGGGGGCCATTGCCCCTCGATCTGCTGGCCCAACACGACGGCTAATCACGAGTTGGCGGCCCGGATCCGTTCCGGGCACACCGATCCTTAGGCTGGGCGGCTGAACTTCTGCGGCCTGCGCGGCCGGCTCCGCTTCCCGATGGCCGCATCCCAACTGCGCATTGCCTCCCGCCGCAGCCAGCTGGCCATGGTGCAGACCCACTGGGTGCGCGATGAGCTGGCCAAGGCCCATCCCGGCCTGGAGATCAGCATCGAAGCGATGGCCACCCAGGGGGACAAGATCCTCGATGTGGCCCTGGCCAAAATCGGCGACAAGGGCCTGTTCACCAAGGAGCTGGAGGCCCAGATGCTGGTGGACCGGGCGGACATCGCCGTCCACAGCCTCAAGGACCTGCCCACCAACCTGCCCGAGGGGCTGATGCTGGGCTGCGTCACCGAGCGGGAGGACCCCGCCGATGCCCTGGTGGTGCACGCCAAGCATCAGGACAAGACCCTGGCCACCCTGCCGGAGGGGGCCGTGGTGGGCACCAGCTCCCTGCGCCGCCTGGCCCAGCTGCGCCACCACTTCCCGCACCTCACCTTCAAGGACGTGCGCGGCAACGTGATCACCCGCCTGGAAAAGCTCGACTCCGGCGAATTCGACTGCCTGATCCTGGCGGCCGCCGGCCTGGGCCGCCTGGGCCTGGGCGACCGCATCCACGAGTTGATCGACCCTTCGATCTCCCTGCATGCCGTGGGCCAGGGGGCTTTGGGCATCGAATGCCGCGAGGGCGACACCGCCGTGCTCGAGCAGATCAAGGTGCTGGAGCACCTGCCCACCGCCCGCCGCTGCCTGGCGGAGCGGGCCTTCCTGCGCCAGCTGGAGGGCGGCTGCCAGGTGCCCATCGGCGTCAACACCCGCTTCGAGGGCGATGAGCTGGTGCTCACCGGCATGGTGGCCAGCCTGGATGGGGTGCGGCTGATTCGCGATGAGGTGCGTGGCCCCCAGGCCGACCCTGAGGCGATCGGCATCGCCCTGGCGCACCGGTTGCGGGCCCAGGGTGCGGGGGAGATCCTGGGG
>Ga0214917_10003697_pt1 | contig 17506 bp, 8 predicted proteins | sample LL_1208_BB_MetaG_FD_177983 | JGI IMG/M metagenome (GOLD analysis project Ga0214917, IMG submission 177983) | Freshwater microbial communities from Lake Lanier, Atlanta, Georgia, United States - LL_1208_BB | ecosystem: Environmental > Aquatic > Freshwater > Lake | place: USA: Georgia | collected... | reverse complement strand
CCGGGTCGTGGGAAGAGGGACCCATGAGGAGCACGCGTCGACCGGACGGCGGCACGGCCGCGTCGCGGATCACGCGGTAGCCGGCGGGGAGGTGGGTGCGGACCGCGTCCTCGAAGCGGGCATCGAGCAGCACGTGCGCCCCGTCATGCCGTGCGACGAGATCGGCGAGCGCCTCGGGCGACGACGCCTCGGGCACGCGACCGAGCGGCGCGAGCCGCGCGGCATAGAAGACGGCGCTCGGCGGCGCCCGATAGAGCACGAGCGGGGGCGCCGACGCACCGGCGAATCCGGCCACGAGATGACGAGGACCGCTGTCGAGGCCGGCCGCCGCCGGGGCGACAGCGACGAGCCATGCGACCGTGATGGCCGCCGTCGCCGCCCATGTCATCGCGGCACCGGCCCGAGCGTCTCGATCATGGAGCATCCACGCGACGGCCGCACCGGCCAGCGGCACGAGTCCGACGACACCGATCCAGGCCGTGCCCGGCACGATCCGCCACGCCGCCCACGGCAGTCCGGCCGCGATGGCCACGCCCGCCGCTCCCAGCCAGAACCACGCCGCGCGCATCCAGCGTTCGGAGGCGACATCCGGGCACCGCACCCATGTCGCGATAAAGTGGCCGCACAGGCACGCGAGCGCCGGATAGGCCGGCCACACGTAGCCCGGGAGTTTCGTGCCTGCGATCGAGAACGGGATGACCCACGCGATGATCCACGCCGCCAGCAGGCGGGTGCCGCAGGCGGGCGGGCCCGGCTCACGACCGAGGTGCAGCGCATGCCGCAGGGCGGGAATCCATCCGCTGGACCACGGAAACATCCCGACGAGCAGCACGCAGGGGTAGTAGAAGAGCGGCGAGCCGGAGTGTCCCTCCATCGGTGCGGCGAAGCGACCGACGTTGTGGACGAGGAGAAAGCCGCGCAGCCACGCGCCCTCCGTCCGCAGCGTGACCACGACATACCACGGCGCCGCGACGAGCAGGGCCGTGACGGCGATCGTGCCGAGTCGGGCATCGCGTGAGGCTCGTCTCCCGGCGTCGAGCCAGCGACGGACCCGCCCTGCGCCCGCGGCCTGGGGGAGCGCCCGCCACCACGCGAACAGGCCGAACGCGGCCAGCGGAAGCACGAGCCCGACCGGGCCCTTGGCGAGCATCGCGGCGCCCGCGGCCGCGCCGGTGGCGACGGCTGCGGACGTCGGGAGCCGGACCGGACGGTCGAGACCGCCCGCGTGCACGACGCCACGGACGAAGGTGGCGAGCGCGAGCGTGGTGAGGAAAGCGAGCGGGGCATCGGGTGTCGCGGCGCGTCCCGCGATCCCCGTCCACAGGCACGTCGCCATCACGACGCCCGCCCAGGCTGCGACCGCGGGGTCGAACAGGCGGCGGGCGATGTCCCACGTGAGGAGGCAGGTGCCGATCGTCAGGATCGCAGACCCGATGCGGGCGCCGGTCTCGTTCACGCCCGCCACGGTGAAGCCGGCCAGTTGCAGCCAGTTCACGAGCGCCGGTTTCTCGACCCGCAGTCGGCCGTTGAACGTCGGAACGATCCAGTCGCCGCCCGCCCGCATCGCGACGGAACAGGCCACGTTCAGAGGCTCGTCCTCGTCCCAGAGAGGGGCGGCGCCGAGGTTCGGCAGCAGGACCGCCGCCGCCAGCGCCGCCACGATCAACGGTGCGACTCGAGGGCTCGGCATCGGTGCGTCCAAGGGGATCGACGGCCGCCCGGCGCGCGGGTGCCGCGTCGTCGTCCACCGGGCTGACGGAGGGGCGGGAAGGTAGGCCGTGCGGCAACGGCGGTCAAGCCGGGCGCAGCCGCCGGAAACCGATGTTTTCCAAGGGTTTGCAGCCGGTTGACCGTGTCTCGATGCCGGGTATCTTCAGGCATCTTCCCGGCCCGCCGGGGGCACGCTGGTCCGCGGAGAGCGCGAGTTGGCAGACGAGGAGAACCCGGGCCCGGATGGCCCCGACGCGGCAGGATCGGCGGACGGGAGCGGGGGGCGCGCGGACGGTCGGCTCGTCGACAGTGCTGGCGGCCGCCTCGTGGAGCTGCCGATCGAGCAGGAGCTCAAGGACAGCTACCTGACGTACGCGATGAGCGTGATCGTCAGTCGTGCGCTGCCCGACGTACGCGACGGGCTCAAGCCGTCGCAGCGACGCATCCTCGTCGCCATGAACGACCTGAACCTCTCGCCGGGGGCGGCGCGCGTGAAGTGCGCGAAGATCTCCGGCGACACCAGCGGCAACTACCACCCGCACGGCGAGAGCGTCATCTACCCGACGCTCGTCCGCATGGCCCAGGAATGGAACATGCGGCATGTCCTGATCGACAAGCAGGGCAACTTCGGATCGATCGCGGGACTTCCGGCGGCCGCGATGCGGTACACCGAGGCGAGGCTCTCGCCGATCGCGGCGATGATGCTCGACGACCTCGATCTCGACACGGTCGACTACGTGCCGACCTACGACGAGCGGAACACGGAGCCGGTGGTCCTGCCGAGCCGGTTTCCCAACCTCGTCGTCAACGGCGCCGGCGGCATCGCGGTCGGCATGGCCACGAGCATCCCGCCCCACAATCTCGGCGAGGTCTGTCGGGCCCTCGTCGCGCTGATCGACAACCCCGGGCTCTCGATGGCCGAGCTCCTCGAGATCGTGCCGGGCCCCGATTTCCCCACCGGCGGCATCGTGATGGGGCGCGACGCGCTCGTGCGCGGCTACCTCACCGGCCGCAGCACGATCACGCTCCGGGCCCGGGCCCATGTCGAGGAGTTCGGCAAGAACCGCAACCGGATCGTCGTCACCGAGATCCCCTACCAGCAGACCCGTGACGCGATCGAGGAGAAGATCGCCGAGCTCGTCAACGAGGACCGCATCAAGGGGATCTCCGCGATCCGCAACGAGAGCGATCTCAAGGAGCCGGTGCGGCTGATCCTCGAGCTGAAGCGCGACGCCGATCCCGACGTCGTCCTCAACCAGCTGTACCAGTTCTCGCCGCTGCAGACGTCCTTCTCGCTGATCTTCCTCGCGCTCGTCGATGGCAAGCCGCGCATCCTCTCCTTCAAGAACCTGCTCGAGGAGTTCCTTCGCCATCGCACGACGGTCATCCGTCGTCGCACGCAGCACCTGCTGGCCAAGGCCCGCAGCCGCAAGCACACCCTCGAGGGCCTGCTCGTCGCGCTCGCCAACATCGACGAGGTGATCCGGATCATCCGCTCGTCGAAGTCGCAGGCCGAGGCGAAGGAGCGGCTGTGCCAGATCCAGACGCCGGCGGCCCTCCTCGAACGCGCGCTCGGCGCGGAGGGCTTCGCCATCCTGACCGAGGAGCGGGGCGTGGCGGAGACCTACGGACTCTCGCCCGTGCAGGCCGATGCGATCCTGCGGCTCACGCTCGGGCAGCTCGTCAACCTCGAGCAGGAGAAGCTCGCCGGCGAGCACCGCGACCTCCTGGCGAAGATCACCGAATTCCGCCGCATCCTCTCGAGCGAAGCCACCATCAAGGCCCTCATCCGCGCGGAGCTCGTGGAACTCGAGGCGAGGCACGCGAACGACCGCCGCACCGAGATCAGCGGCGAGGCGGGCGACATCCGCGACATGGCCGAGCTGATCACCGAGGCGACGATGGTGGTCACGATCACCCGGTCGGGCTACTGCAAGCGGACGCCGGCCGATGTCTACCGGGCGCAGCGGCGCGGCGGCAAGGGGCTCAAGGGAGCGACGGTCGACGGGGAGGATCCGATCGATCACCTCTTCGTGGCCAGCACGCACGACTGGTTGCTCGTCTTCACGACGCTCGGGAAGGTCTTCTCGATGAGGGTCTTCGAGCTGCCCGAGCTCGCGCGCGACGCGAAGGGGAGGGCGCTCGTCAACCTGCTCGAGTTCGAGCCGGGCGAGAAGGTGGCCGACTGCCGCGCCGTGGGCGGGTTCGAGGATGCGGACCGGTATCTCATGCTCGCCACGCGGAGCGGCATGGTGAAGAAGACGGCGCTCGAGCAGTATCGCCGCCGACGGACGAAGGGCCTCATCGCCGTCAAGCTCCGCGAGGGGGACGAGCTCGTCGACGCGGTGATCACGAAGCCGGGGGACGAGCTGGTTCTCGCCACGGCCAAGGGTATGGCGATCCGGTTCCCGGAGAGCGACGCCCGGCCGATGGGGCGGGACACGAGCGGCGTTCGCGGCATCAAGCTCGGTGCGGGTGACCGGCTCGTCGGCATGGTGGTGGCCGATCCCGACGCGACCCTGCTGACCGTCTGTGAAAACGGCTATGGCAAGCGGACGCCCTTCGGCAGCGGCACGCCCCTGTCGGGGCCGGCGCCCGGAGAGGACGGCGAAGGCAGCGGCGAGGCCGAGGCGGCTGAACCGGCCGGCGAGGAGTCCGACGACGAGACCTCGAGCGGCATGCGGTATCGCACCCAGCACCGCGGCGGCAAGGGGCTGCGCGACATCAAGGCGAGCGCCCGCAACGGCGCCGTCGTGTCGATCGTGTCGGTCCGTGACGAGGATCAGGTGCTGATGATGACCGCCCGTGGCAAGATCCAGCGCGTCAACGTGCGCGAGATCCGCCCGATGGGACGCAACACGCAGGGCGTGCGGATCATGCGTGTCGATGACGGGGACGCGCTCGCGGCCGTGGTGCCCGTGCCTCCGAGCGAGCAGGAGGAGGCCGACGCCGCGATCGGCCCCGACGAGCCCGCGTCGTGAGCCGCCCGGGCCACGCTCGCGGCGTTTGACACGCCTTTGCGGGGCGGTTTCAATTTCGCCCGCGAGGCGGGGGTCCGTGCCCGAGCCCGCGTCTGAACCCCACCGATCCCAGCCCCGGAGCACGCCGCTCGTGAAGTCGTCTTTGCCACCGTTCCTCCCCGCCGCGGCCGCGCTCGTCGCCACCCTGCCCGTGCCGGTTCTGGCCGCCGAGGCGTCCCCCGCAGCCGGAGAGACGCTCTGGCTGCTCGGGCCATTCGGTTTCTGGTGGCTGCTGGGCGTCGCCGGCGCCTCGCTCGCCCTGTGGCAGGCCTGGCAGTTCTACGGCTGGATGGAGCGGCAGGATCCCGGCACGCAGAGGATGATCGACATCGCCGGCTACGTCCGCACGGGCGCCGACGCCTACCTCAAGCAGCAGTACAAGGTCGTCTCGCTGTTCTTCGTCGCCATCTTCGTGCTCCTGGCGATCATGGCCTTCGCGCTCAAGGTGCAGAGCCCGTGGGTGCCGTTCGCCTTCATCTCCGGCGGCCTGTTCTCGGGGCTCGCGGGCTGGTTCGGCATGAAGACGGCCACGCTCGCCAGCAACCGCACGGCGGCCGGTGCCGAGCGGTCGCTCAACGAGGGCCTGCAGATCGCCTTCCGCGCGGGCGCGGTCATGGGCCTCACGGTCGTGGGCCTGGGCCTGCTCGACATCATGCTCTGGTTCTTCATCCTCTACTGGGCGGTGCCGGCGCTCGGCTTCAAGCCGCTGTCGCTCGAGGAGATCACCGTCACCATGCTCTGCTTCGGCATGGGGGCGAGTTCCCAGGCGCTCTTCGCCCGCGTGGGCGGCGGCATCTTCACGAAGGCGGCCGACGTGGGTGCCGACCTCGTGGGCAAGGTGGAGCACAGCATCCCCGAGGACGACGCCCGCAACCCGGCGACGATCGCCGACAACGTGGGCGACAACGTGGGCGACGTGGCCGGCATGGGCGCCGACCTGTACGAGAGCTACTGCGGCTCGATCCTCGCCACGTCCGCCCTCGGCGTGGCGGCGTTCATGGGTGACTACCGCATGCAGATAGCGGCGCTGTTCCTGCCGATGGCGATCGCCGCGGTGGGCACGCTGCTCTCCGTGTGGGGCATCTTCCAGGTCCGCACGCAGGAAGACTCCTCGCAGAAGGCCCTGCTCGCGGCCCTGGCCAAGGGCATCAACCTGTCGACGATCGCCATCGTCGGCGCATCGCTCGTCCTCACCTGGATGCTGCTCGGCTGGAGTCATCTGGGCGTGGCCGTGTCGGTGATCATCGGCCTGGTGGCCGGCTGGCTGATCGGCAAGTGGACGGAATATTCGACGAGCAACGAGTACAAGCCGACGCAGGAACTCGCCGACCAGGCCCTCACCGGTCCCGCCACGATCATCATCGGCGGCGTCGCCGAGGGCATGCTCTCGACGTGGGCTCCGGTCATGATCACCGGTGCCGCCACGCTCCTCGCCTTCGGCTTCGCCAACCGCTTCGATTTCTCCTCGCCCGCCGCCTTCGCGATGGGCCTCTACGGCGTGGGCATCGCCGCCGTCGGCATGCTCTCCACGCTCGGCATCACGCTGGCGACCGATGCCTACGGTCCGATCGCCGACAACGCCGGCGGCAACGCCCAGATGGCGGGCCTCCCCGAGATGGTCCGGGAGCGGACCGATGCCCTCGACGCCCTGGGGAACACGACCGCCGCCACGGGCAAGGGCTTCGCGATCGGTTCGGCGGCGCTCACGGCGCTGGCGCTCCTCGCGGCCTACATCGAGGAAGTGCGAATCGGCTTCGACCGCTGGGGCCAGGCGGTCGCCGAGAACGTGGAGGGCACGCCCGACCAATACCTGACCGTGGGTGGCACGCGCACGCAGCTCACCGAGGGCCAGTGGGTGAAGCTCTCGAAGGGCATCGCCGTGAAGCTCGGGCCGGAGCCCGAGAAGAACAGCACGTGGATGGTGCTCGACCCGAGCGCGCTGCCGGGATTCGCCAAGCTCCCGGCCAAGAGCCTCGTCGAGCCCGCGCCGGATGCCGAGACGATCGAGAAGCTCGCGGGCGAGCGGCGGGTCGTCGAGGTGAAGAAGGCCTACATGGCGGACTACATGCGTTTCTACGACGTCACGCTCATGAACCCGAAGGTGCTCGTGGGCTTGTTCCTCGGCGCGATGAGCACGTTCGTGTTCTGTGCCCTGACGATGAAGGCGGTGGGCCGGGCCGCCAAGGGCATGGTGGAGGAGGTCCGCCGCCAGTTCCGCGAGAAGCCGGGCATCATGCAGGGCACCGACACCCCCGACTATGCCTCACCCGTCGCGATCAGCACGAAGGCGGCCCAGAAGGAGATGGTGCTCCCGTCGCTCCTGGCCCTCTTGGTGCCGATCGTCACCGGTCTCCTGCTCGGCGTCGGCGGCGTGATGGGGCTGCTCGTGGGCGGTCTCACCACCGGCTTCTGCGTGGCCGTGTTCATGGCCAACGCGGGGGGCGCCTGGGACAACGCCAAGAAGCACATCGAGAGCGGCGTGCACGGCGGCAAGGGCACCGAGGCCCACAAGGCCGCGGTCGTGGGCGACACGGTGGGCGATCCGTTCAAGGACACGAGCGGCCCGAGCCTCAACATCCTCGTGAAGCTCATGAGCATGGTGAGCGTGGTGGTCGCCGGCCTCGTCGTGCGGTACTCGCTCGAGGCGCTGGGGATCTTCTAGGGCCGGGATCTTCTAGGGCCGGATTGGCCCAACGGGAGCCGGGGTGGCCCGTGCCATCTGGACCGGACGTTCGCTTCGGGCATCCATGCCCTCCGCTCTCTCGAAGGTGACGGCGCTTTCGCCCTCCGGGCTGCGCTGGTCACCTACGCCGGCTCGATGGCACGGGCCACCCCGGCTCCTGCCGGTTGCGAGGGGCAGAGGTCACCTCGATTGGCGATGCGGGACGAGGCCGGCGCAGGGGAATGAGCCGGAGCGGCGGCTTCCGCCGCCGCGTGTGTCCGAACCGCCTCACACGGGAAGGCTCGGGGCTGACCATCCCCTCGAGACGGCGTAGATGGCCAGCGCAGGCAGGATGCCGCAGCGCAGCCATCTTCGAGCGAACGAAGGTCAGGATGACCGCAGTGAGCGTCCGGCGAGAGGGTGTGGGCAGCCCCGGGCCGGTTGGTCGCGTTGACCGAGTTTTCGCGCACGCCTTGCGGCGAACGATCTACACTCGCCTGCATGCAACCGGGTTTCTCGTTCACGCTCGACGCGACCGACGGGGCCGCGCGGGCGGGGGTGCTCACGACGCCGCACGGGAGCGTGAAGACGCCGCTGTTCATGCCGGTGGCGACGGCCGCGACGGTCAAGGGGGTCGATATCGGCCGCGTGGCCGAGACCGGCGCGGGCATGATTCTCTCCAATGCCTACCACCTCCACCTCCGGCCGGGTGAGGAGACGGTCGAGCGGGCGGCCGGGCTGGCCGCGTTCATGGGGTGGCAGGGCCCGACGCTCACCGACTCCGGCGGCTATCAGGTCTTCAGCCTCGCGAAGCAGGTGAGGGTCACGGAGGACGGCGCCTTCTTCCGATCCCACATCGACGGCACGCCCGCGGCGTTCACGCCGGAGAACTCGATGCGGATCCAGGAGCGGATCGGGGCCGACGTGGCGATGCAGATGGATCATGTGGTGGCCCTCCCCGCACCGCGGGACACGGTGGCCGACGCGATGCTGCGGAGCGCCCGCTGGGCCGCGCGGTGTCGCGCGGCGCACCAGCGGGCCGACCAGGCGTTGTTCGGCATCGTGCAGGGGGGGCTCGAGCCCGATCTTCGCGCCGAGAGCGTCGCGCGGCTCTGCGAGATCGGCTTCCCCGGATACGCGGTGGGCGGGTTGTCCGTGGGCGAGGGACCCGAGGCGATGGTGGCGACGCTGCAGGCGACGGTGCCGCATCTTCCGACGGACCGGCCCCGCTATCTCATGGGCGTGGGCCAGCCATGGGACATCGTCGCCGCCGTCGTCGCCGGCATCGACATGTTCGACTGCGTGCTTCCCACCCGCTGCGGCCGCAACTCGCTGGTCTACACGTTCGACGGTCCAGTCCGACTCCGCAATGCCCGGCACGCGGCGGAGCAGGCGCCTCTCGAGGCCGACTGCCCCTGCGTCGCCTGTCGGCATTCCCGCAGCTACCTGCGGCACCTCTTTCTCGCCGGCGAGATGCTCGGTCCGGTGCTCGCCTCGATCCACAACCTGACCTTCTACCAGCGGCTCGTGCGACGGCTGCGCGACGCGATCGTGGCCGGACGCCTCGCCGAGACGAGTCGCGATCTCCTCGTCCGCATGGTCGGAGACTCGCCTGCGACGGCCTGAACGTCGCTCGCGGCGTCGCGGACGAGTGGGCTCGACGTGGGCCACCCGGGCTTCACCCTTGTCCGCCGTGCGCCGGGGGAACTACATTCCGGGGCTTCCGGCAGCCTGCCGCTTCGCTTCCCCGGGTTCCGCCATGCCGTCGCTCCCGAGCCAGACGTCGTTTTCACAGGGCCCGGGCGTCGCCATGACGCTGGCGCAGCAGGCCGCGCCGGCTGGGGCACCGGACGGCCTGCGGACGCTCGTGCAGATGCTGCCGATCGCGCTGGTGCTGCTGGCGGCCTACGTGCTCCTCTTCAGGCCCGAACGGGAGAAGGCGAGGCGGCAGCAGGAACTGCTCGCGGGTCTCAAGAAGAACGACCGCGTCGTGACGGCCTCGGGCATCTACGGCACGGTGGCCAATGTGGACCGCGAGGGGGACCGCGTGACGCTCAAGATCGATGACACCGCACGGATCACCGTGACGCTGTCGAGCATCGCCAGGGTCGTGGGTGACCGCGGCGGCGATGTGGAGGCCAAGGGCACGACGAGAGACGACGCATGAACGGATTCCTGTTTGCGGCCGGCCTGTTCGGTCAGGCCGCCACCGATGTCCCGACGGCCGTGGTGCCGTGGTGGCGGGAGGCCTGGGGCGTGTGGGGCCTCGCGCTCCTGACCGTCGCCGGCCCGACGCTGCTGGCGTGGCTCGTGTCGCGACGCCTGCGGGCTGGAGACATGTGGGGGCGGATCGCGGCGGTGCTCGTACCCCTCGCCGCCGGCGCCGCGGTCGTGTGCCTCGGATGGCCACCGCGGCTCGGCATCGATCTGAAGGGGGGCGTGATCCTCGTCTACCAGGTCGACACGGCACGGGAGTCGAGTTCGGCCATCGACGACGCGATCGTGGCACTCGAGCAGGTGCTCGTGACGCCGGAGTCCCGTCTGGGCACCGTCGAACGTGGTTCGGGCGACACGCTCGCGGTGCGGTTCGCCACGGAAGATGCCGGCGAACGCGAGGCCGCGCTGCAGGCCATCGCGGCCCTGCAACTGGAGAACGCCGACCTCCGCCCGCTTCCGACGGCTGCTGCCGCGGCCAACGAGCGTCGCTATACGGTGGTCGGCCGCGCCGCTCCGGTCGACATGGACAAGCTCGTCGGCGCGGTCAGTCGCCGGGTCAATCCCGGCGGTCAGAAGGAGGTCACCGTCCGCCGCTACGGTCTCGACCAGATCGAGGTCATCGTTCCCGAAGTCGACCAGTCCGAGGTCGACCTGATCAAGCGGATCGTGTCGAGCGCCGGCGTGCTCGAGTTTCGGATCGTCGCGAACCCGGACGATCCCCGGCATCAGCAGGTGCGTGAGGCCGCCGCCGTCACGGCGGGTGTGAACGTCGTGCAGGGCGGCGTGCCGGTCGGCCGCTGGATCGAGCTCGACACCGGGAAGCTGAACCCGTCGGAGCAGCGCGGCCTCGTGACGCGCGAAATCGACGGCCGCGTCGAGGTGCTCGTCATGCTCGACCGGTTCGACGTGACGGGCGGGGATCTCGGACGGGTGAGCGCCGGGTTCGACCAGAACCTCTCCCCGGCGGTGAACTTCACGTTCAATTCCCGGGGTGCCGCCCGGTTCGGGCTGCTCACCGGCCAGAACGTGCCGGACCCGGCCAATCGCCTCGAGAGCCGACTCGGCATCGTCCTCGACGACGTCCTGCAGTCGGCCCCGACGATCCGCAGCGCGATCTCGTCGAGCGGACAGATCACCGGCAACTTCCGGCAGTCGGACATCGACTTTCTCGTCGAGGTGCTCAACGCCGGGAGCCTGCCGGCGGCGCTCGAGAGCGAGCCGATCAGCGAGCAGAAGATCAGCCCGCAGCTGGGCGCCGACACGATCCGCTCGGGGGCCAGGGCGATGCTGCTCGCGACGATCGTCGTCCTGACGTTCATGCTCCTCTACTACCGGGCGTCGGGGTTCATCGCGGACCTCGCCGTGCTGCTCAACATCCTGCTCGTGCTGGCGCTGATGATCTCGATCAAGGCCGCGTTCACGCTCGCCGGCCTGGCCGGGCTCGTGCTCTCGGTGGGCATGTCGGTGGACGCGAACGTCCTCATCTACGAGCGGATGCGCGAGGAGCTCGAGCGCGGCGCGGCAGTGCGCATGGCGATCCGCAACGGCTTCGCGAGGGCCTTCTCGACGATCCTCGACTCGAACCTCACGACGGTCATCACCGGCGTCGTGCTCTTCGCGATCGGGACCGACCAGCTCAAGGGGTTCGCCGTGACGCTCATTCTCGGCCTCACGCTCAATCTCTTCACCGCCGTGTTCTGCTCCCGCGTCGCGTTCGACCTCGCGGAGCGGAATCGCTGGATCACGCGGCTGTCGATGGCGAAGCTGTTCGGGCACACGAACTTCCCCTTCGTCGCCTACATGCGGCCCGCGATCATCGCATCGATCGCGTTCATCCTCCTCGGGCTCGCGGCGGCGTGGAGCCGCGGGCAGGGCCTCTTCGACATCGACTTCACCGGAGGCACGAGCGTGCAGGTGGCCTTCAAGGCCGATCAGCCGCTCGACATCGCGGACGTGCGGCGGTCCGTCGCGGAACTGCCGGACGTCGCGGTCAGCGCCGTGACGGCGGGCGATGCACCCGCGGGCACGCGGTACAAGATCGACACGTCGCTCAAGGACGAGGAGCGGGTGGAGGAGACGCTGCGCGGCGCGTTCGCCGGCCGCCTCGCGACCTACTCGATGGGCTTCGGCGAGATCGTGTCGTCCAAGCCCGCGGAGGGGGCCGAGCCCGCGCCGGCCTCGACGGCGCTCACGACGAACGCCGCGCTCGACTTTCCCGAGCGGATCGGCCGCGACACGCTGCGAGCGACACTGGAGGCCGGGTTCGCGGCGACCGGTCATGCCGCCGTCCCGTTCGAGCTGGAGTCGGCCGAGACGGGGAGCCGCACACGCCCCGTGCGCACGTGGACGCTGTCGACCGCACTCGATCCGGAGGCGACCCGTGCGGTGCTCGAGGCGGTGGCGGCGAAGCTCAACGGCACGCCCATCTACCTGTCGGCCAACAGCATCGGCGGCAAGGTCGCCGGCAACACGCAGGTGACGGCGGTCTACGCGCTGCTCGCGAGCCTCGCGATGATCGTGCTCTACGTCTGGGTGCGGTTCCAGAACGTCGCCTTCGGGCTGGCGGCCGTGGTCGCTCTCGCCCACGACGTGCTCGTCGCCGTGGCCTGCCTCGCCCTCAGCCACTTCGTGGCCCCGTTCCTCGGATGGGCGCTCATCGATGACTTCAAGATCAGCCTCGACGTGGTCGCGGCGCTCCTCACGATCGTCGGGTTCTCGATCAACGATACGATCGTGATTTTCGACCGGCTGCGGGAGATTCGCGGCAAGAGCCGGTTCGTGACACCGGACATGGTGGACGACGCCCTCAACGTCACGCTCAGTCGCACGATTCTCACGTCGGGCACGGCGTTCCTTGCCACCCTCATTCTGTACCTTTTCGGTGGCCAGGGCATCCATGCCTTCGCCTTCACCATGCTCGTGGGCATCCTCGTCGGCACCTACAGCACGGTCTACATCGCCGCGCCCTTCGTGCTCTGGCTCCAGTACCGTACCGCAGGAGAGTCGGTGCGGTCCGGAGCTCCGGTCGCCGCAGGCTGAGGCGACCCGGCGTCGGCGTGGCGTGGCGTGCAGCCGGCGGGTTGCAGGCCGACACGTGCGGGCGTGTGGCGATTGCGCAGGTCGTGCGGCGCACGCATTCTGTCGGGACTGGGGCGGTCGCGACCGGCGAGGAGCCGGAGACACGGCAGGCAATCGGGTGTGTCGACGCGGCGAGCCGGGCAGCGGCACGGCATGGTTGAGGGGAGAGTGCCCCGGCTCCGGAGACGATGCCCATGATGCGAACGCTGCGGTTGATCGTGGGGCTCGCCTTCGTCGCTGCCGGTGTCTCGCTGGCCGCGCCCGCCGCGCGACGTCTGGCGGACGCCGCCTCCCTGAATGTCCACTCCCCAGGCGGCACCCCCGCGACCCCGGGCATGGTCTTTGACCACGCAGCTGGTATGCGTGGCGGAGCGTCGTTCACGCCACCCCACGCGGCGGCCGCTGGCGGCGTGACGGCCGGAGCGTCGTCGCCAGGCATGGCCCTGCCGCCCGCCGAGCCACCCCTGCCGCCCGCGCCTCCCGCGGCGTTCGTGCACCAGGCGGCTCCGCCCGTCCCACCGCCCTGGTCGATCGGATGGGAGCCGGCACCTCCGCTGGGCCACACCTACCGCTCGGCGCTCGAGACGCCCCCGCCTCCGCTTCTGGACGAGGCGGGCCCTGCGAGGAGGGTCACGGCCGTCTCAGCGAATCTCGGTCCTGCGGCTCCCCGTGAGCCGGTCGGAGCCTCCCCCGAGGTTGCGACCTATCGAGTGCGGGATGGTGATGACCTGGCGGGGATCGCGTCGCGCTTCTACGGCCACCCGCATGCCGCGGCGGCGATCTATGCGGCCAATCAGGACATCATCCGCGATCCCGCACTCCTCCCGATCGGCCTGGAGATCCGGATGCCGCCACGCTGGTCTTTCGAAAGTCTCGGCGGCGCCGCCATCGAGCCGCGCTCCGCCTTCGGAACGCGGTGACGGCGGCCGGGGCGACCTGCGGCCGCCCAGGCGGATCATTTGCCGGCGGGAGCCACGGTCGCCATGAAGCCGGCGATCAGCCCCGCCACGTCCCCGCTCGGGCCCGACAGCGTCGCGAGGCCGTCACCCTTGGCCGTCGTCGCGAGCTCCAGAAAAAAGAGCGTCGCTGGATCCTTGTCCGCTTTCTTGGGATTCGGCGTGGGAGCCTTTTGGTCGGAGAGCTGCTCGTACCACTCCGCCGGTCGGGCGCGTTTGAGCTGCTCGAAGAGTCGCTCCGCATCCTTCTCGCCTTCGCCCTTGTCGCCGCCGGCGGCGATGACGAGGATGGGGATCGCCCGCTTCACGACGTCCGCGGACAGGGTCGGTGAGATCGAGAAGCCGCGTGTCGTCCAGGTGGGGCTGATCATCACGAGGCCCCGCACATCCCGGCCCTGCGGGCCGCTGGCGATATCGGGCCAGGCGGCATCTTCCACCGTCCAGCCCGTCGCGACGGCGGCCCCGACGCCCGAGCCGACCAGGAACAACCGCTTCATGTCGAACACGCCGCGACTGGCCATGTCCCTGATCCAGCCGTGAATCGCCTCGACGTCTCCCCGCATGGCGGCCTGCTCCCGCAGGCGACCGCCACGGGAATGAATCATCGCTTCGAAGTCCGGCTTCTTCAGGGTCTTGGCGTCGAGGCTCGCTCCGCCGCCCAGGCGCTCGGTGCTGCCGCCGTGACCGCGAAGATCGGGAGCGACGACGGCGATCCCTCGCTTCTGCAGGGCCAGGGCCAGCCCGGCGACCGTTTCACTCGAGCCACCCAGATCATGGAGGAGGATGACGATGGGGACCGCGACCGGTGCCGCCGGAGGGGTCGCCCCCTGCGCCGCGGTTGCCGCCGGGTAATAGGCGGCGTTGAGCTGCACACCGTCGCTGGTCTGCAGTTCGAGGGTCTCCGCCTCAGGCACCGGGGGTGGGGTCTGCCCGCGGACGGGGCCCGCAAACCCTCCCACGGTCGTGGCGAGCAGAACACAGGCCCACCAAACCACGGTCCCCGTGAGGTGCCGATCCCCGTTTGATCCAGTCATCCCTCACCTTTCCTCGGAATTCTGGTCGCGTGCCTCGCCCTGACCGATTAGAATACAGGGGCGTTCGGACTGGAGAAACCGTCCGGATCCAGGGGTCCGTGACGTCCGACGATCTTCGTCGCAAAAGGACGGCTTTGCCATGTCAGCAGTCGACTCTGCCGATGTGACCGGGAGTTGGTGGGACGAGATCGTGGGGGACGAGGGCTTTCTGGGCGACGCCGAAACGCCGGCGTGGCTGGTGAGCATGTTCGTCCACGTCGTCGTCCTGATGCTTCTGGCCATGGTGGTCGTGCCCCCGGCCCAGCGGCCGCCCGCGGCCATCGCGATCGAGCAGCCCGTCGTCGAGGAGCTGGAGCTGTTCGAGCCGGAGGCGATCGCCGTCGAGGTCGAGGCATCCGACCAGGTCGGTGCCAACAGCAACGGCGGCGAGGCTGTCGCCGAATCGCTCGCTCCCGTGATCGCGGACGTTCCGCTCGTCGCGGTCGACACGCCGGAGATCGTCGATTCCGACGTGCACATCGAGCTGATGGAAGAGATCATGCCGGTGGCCCTCGCGCTCGACACGTCGCTCAAGATTCGCGGCGATTCGGCGGTGGGCACCGACGGAGCGAGTGGAGCGGTCGATCGTCTGACCCTCGAGATCGCGGCGTCGCTGGACAAGAAGGACACCATGGTGTTCTGGGTCTTCGACCAGTCCGTGAGCCTCGCCGGACAGCGGCGCGACATCGCCTCACGGCTCACCCGCGTCCTCGAGGAGCTCGACGCCTCCGGATCGCGGCGGCGGTCGGAACTGTTTCACCTCATCTACGCGTACGGCGACCGCGTCAACCCGGTGATCGACCGACCGACGCGAGATGGCCAGGCGGTCGTCGACGCGATCGAATCGATCCCGATCGATGATTCGGGCGTCGAACTCACGTTTACGGCGGTGCGCACCGCGGCGCGGAAGGCCCAGGAGGTGCGTGCGGGCCGGAACGTGATGCTCGTGGTCTTCACGGACGAGGTCGGCAACGACGAGCAATTGGCCGACGAGACGGCCGAGTACTGCCGGCGCATGGGCATTCGGGTGTACGTCGTCGGTGTGCCGGCGCCGTTCGGCCGGCGCCAGGTGGAGATCAAGTTCGTGGAGTTCGATCAGAAGTACGCCGACGGCGAGGTGCGCTGGCCAGTCGTCGATCAGGGCCCGGAGACGCTCTACCCGGAGCTGATCAAGGTCGCGTCGAAGTCTCCCGCCGACGAGCCGATCGACTCCGGCTTCGGTCCGTTCAGCCTGTCGAAACTCTGTGCCTCCACCGGGGGCATCTATTTCACGGTGCACGGCAGCCGTGTCTCGAAGGGGCGCGTGAAGGATGCGGAAACGGCGCCGATGGCGTCGCGGCTGCGTCACTTCTTCGACTCCGACGCGATGCGGCAGTACCGGCCCGACTACCTCTCGAAGGCGAACCTCGACAAGGAATTGGCCGCGAACAAGGCGAAGAAGGCGCTCGTCGAGGCGGCCGGCAAGTCGGAACTGCAGCCCGTCAGCGCGGTGCAGACGGAGTTTCCGAAACGCGACGACGCGCAGCTCTCCGCGTCGTTCAGTGAGGCGCAGAAGGAGGTGGCGAGGCTCCAGCCCGCGATCGACGCCATCCACCGGTCGCTCGCGGCCGGTGCCGGCGATCGGGAGAAGATCCGCGAGAAGCGGTGGCAGGCCGGCTTCGACCTCGCGATGGGTCGGGTTCTGGCTGCGAAGGTCCGTGCCGACGCCTACAACGAGGTGCTCGGTCAGGCCAAGTCGGGCCTGGTGTTCAAGCATCCCGACAGTGACACGTGGGAGTTGGCGCCCAGCGACGAACTCGGCGCCATCAGTTCGCGGATGGAGAAGCTCGCCGGTGAGGCCCGCACCTATCTGGAGCGCGTGGTGGCGGACCATCCGGGTACGCCATGGGCTTACATCGCGTCGGAGGAGTTGAAGGTGCCTCTGGGCTACGCCTGGAGGGAAAAGCACACCGGCGTGGCCAAGCAGATGCAGATGGGCGCGAACAACAACAACCCGACGGCTCGACCTGACGACGTCGCCCGGAAGTTGATGGCTCCGAAGCCGCAGCGTCCGCTCAAGAATCTCTGAGGCGGCGGACGCAGCCCGGGCCTTTGTGTGGACGGGTTGCGTCGGCGACGCCTTGGGGTGCATTCGAACTGCCTCGGAGCGACGGCTCCGGGGGTGACACAACGCTCCTCGCTCGGGCCGAGGCGGCCCTTCGCTCGGGAAGCGTTCGCCGACCCCCTTCGCCTTGACCGATGCGCTCGGCTCGTCGCACGTGAAGTCGGCCGCCCGGACGGCGGCCCTCGAGTCGGGCGGAAACCTCTGGCTTTCCGCCCGACGCGCCGTGCGACGAGGCCAGGGATGGCTCGTCGCACGTGAAGTCGGCCGCCCGGACGGCGGCCCTCGAGTCGGGCGGAAACCTCTGGCTTTCCGCCCGACGCGCCGTGCGACGAGGCCAGGGATGGCTCGTCGCACGTGAAGTCGGCCGCCCGGACGGCGGCCCTCGAGTCGGGCGGAAACCTCTGGCTTTCCGCCCGACGCGCCGTGCGACGAGGCCAGGGATGGCTCGTCGCACGTGAAGTCAGAACGTCAGGCTGTCCTCCGCGAAGACGTCGCGGCTCTCGTACGCGTGGAACGAGCGGGCGATTCGCTGGCCGAGAATCGTGAGGAACATCGAGCGAAACTCGGCCTCGGTCCGGTCGGAGGTCGGGATCGCGCCGTTGACAGGAAACGAGAAGTCGTCGATGCGCTTCTCGAACGCGACGTCCCCGGTCTTGACGGCGAACACGCGCACGGTGACGGCGGCC
>Ga0214917_10003696_pt1 | contig 17507 bp, 15 predicted proteins | sample LL_1208_BB_MetaG_FD_177983 | JGI IMG/M metagenome (GOLD analysis project Ga0214917, IMG submission 177983) | Freshwater microbial communities from Lake Lanier, Atlanta, Georgia, United States - LL_1208_BB | ecosystem: Environmental > Aquatic > Freshwater > Lake | place: USA: Georgia | collected... | reverse complement strand
AATACGCCCAGCCCAAGGAGCCATCGGATACCAGCCATTTGTTAAAACTCCACCGCGGAAAGGAACTGTAAATTCCATTTCTCGCCACTTAATGGATGTGATCTTTCCACCACCATCGAGATCAATTGCAACCTGGAATTCTGCATCATCGATAAATTGCATTACGCGCTTCCCAAAACTAAATATTCTTGAGCTCATGCTTATAAGGTGGCTGTGCACCTTTGCGAGAACAAGTAATTCCTGCAGCAACCGCTGCACGTTGCAGAGTCGATTTCAATACTTCACCAGTCAGATTAAGAATTCCCTTTTCAACCATGGCTTCAACGATAATCGCACCGACTGTGTCACCGGCACCCACTGTGTCAGCTACTTCAATCTTCACACCTGGCACTTCAACAACACCTTCTGCTGTAAATCCAATTAGCCCTTGTGATCCACGTGTAACAACAACAAGCGCGGCACCATCTGTTATCCAACGCTGTGCAACATCTGCATACTCAGCTTCTGGATACAACCACTTCATATCGTCATCACTTACCTTGATAACGGATGAGATTGCTGCCCACTTTTCAACCGATTCTTGATATTTATCGCGATCACCCATGACTGATGGTCGAATATTTGGGTCATAGACAATGGGCGCAAACTCAGCCACACGAATGGCCCAGTCATACAAAACATCTGCACTGGGCTCAATAACCGTGACCAAAGTGCCTATATGGAGCACATTTGGCTTATAGCGCGATGGATCTGGTAACCAATCAAGTGAGAAATCAAAGGTCGCGGTTCCATCAATTAAGAATTCATACGAAGCGCCACCATTTGCATCGAGTGTCACTGTGGCTAAACATGTTGGCTTGTCGCTCTTAAGCGCCAAATCTAACTTCACTTCATCATCAAGAAGTTCTTTGCGTGCTGCAACTCCATATTTATCAGTTGAAATACCATCAATGAAATGAGCATCTAAACCAAGACGAGCTAGGGCCTTTGCAGTATTGGCTGGCCCTCCACCGACATGCGGAACTCGCACGCCATCTGCTCCAGGGATTAAATCGATGAGCACCTCACCGCACACCCAGATGCTCATTGCTGTTCTCCCTTACGCGCCAAATACTCAGTAATGATTTCAACGCCTAACAAATGATCATCTACTTGCGGCAGCCCACTGATAACCAGTACACCAGTTAAACCCAATCCAACGACATTAAGTGCAAGTCCGCCACCGTGGATGGCATACAGCTCATCTTCCAAACCTTTTTCTGCATGCCAATCAATTCCTTGCTCTTCAGCAATAACTCGCTCATGCATCGTCGAACGCCCCGTTAAATTCACAACGCGCGCTTTACGACCAATCCACCAATCATTTTCAGGAGTTGAACCAGGAAGGGATGCATGAAAGACAATCCAATCTTTCATCCGCACTTCAACTGCAATCGGCAACTTTCGCTCTAATCCAATTTCCTGCGCAATAGTGCCGATTTCAATCGCCTCAGCCTGCGTCAGGGATGACAACTGAAGAGCCTTAGCCTCAAGTTCTAAACCAACACTTGTAAACCCACCAGTTGTTTCCATCACGCAAGTATCGTGGGTCGGCGAGTACTTATCTAGTAACCCGGATTAGGCCCGTATGACCAAGCGGTTTCATCGTGGCGATTGATTGTCCAGAACGAATATTCAGCTAACTCTGGACGCCCAATCCACTTCTGTGCATCCACACCATCAACCATTAACGCAGTCGCCAGAGCATCGCAGAGCGCACCATCAGGCCCAATCACTGAGGCAGACCGCGCACCAATAGCAATCAGCCCAGTATGTGGGTCAATAATGTGCGCACCTTTTTCATAGTCACCACTCGTTGCAACTGATCCATCAATGACATCAAAGAACTTCACATATTTCTCAACATCATCAGGGCTAGCAATTCCTATATTCCATGGCCCACCTTCGGGCTTGCCACCTCGTAAAACCAAATCACCAGAAGCATTAATTAACACATGTTCTACGCCTGCCCCAACAAGCATCTGCGCCCCAACTTCAGCAGCCCAGCCCTTTACCAACCCAGATGGATCGAAACCACCATCAGCTTTCCAGGGATCGAATGCACCAAGAGTAAGTCCTCGAGCATATTCGCAGAGCGCCCACACCTGTTGAACGTATTCAGTTGCCTCTTCAAGCTTCATCTCTCCGCGACGAAGCCGTGATACTTGAGAATCAGATTTGTAGGTAGAAAAATCTCTATCGACCTGAAAAAAGAATTCTTCAACTTCTTCAACGGCACTAGCTAAAGCAACTTCATCTAATTCCTGAGAAGTCGCATCAACTACAACAACTGTTCCCCAGGTCTCAATATATCTTTCTAGCCTCACAAACCAGCCTTCGAAATTGCTGATTTCACAGATGACCAAAAAGCTTCAGCTGTAAATGATGCTTGGGAGCGGCAACTATTTTGTGTCGCACATGGCAACTGAGCTGCCGAATATTGTTTGATTTGTTCAACAGTAATTTTCCCACTGCTGACATAAGGAATCAGAGCTGACAGTGATTGCTCACTCCATGAACGTGGGGATTGTGAAGCGCTTACATTTGAAATCTTTCCGTTACTAAAAGTTACTGTTGCAGAGAGAGTTCCGTAGTTACGCGCGTTAAATGACGCACCAGTGACTGTTCCTGAATACCCACCAGAGCTAGGAGCTACCGCTGATTTGGTAGGTGTTGGAGTTGGAGTTGGAGTTGGCGTAGGGGTAGCAGCAGCTGCTGCGGATTTTGTTGGAGTTGAAGAAGGAGCGCTCGATGCACTCTGTGTTGCAGCCGCACTCTGTTTTGTCGTTGCCCTCGCACTCTTTGTCGCAGCTGCTTTAGTTGCTACAGCTTTTGTAGCCGCTGGAGTTGGCGCGGCCTGTGTCGCATCCGCAACCGTCTGAGCCTGAGTTGTTCCGGAACCGCCGCCGAGTGATCCGGCCAATCCATTTACATCTTGAGTTGCAGTGAACTGCGGTGGCGTGATCGCCAATACCGCTCCGAGTCCACCAACAGTTCCGCCAGCGATTAATAGTGCGCGTTTCATATCTGAACTATGACTTCCATTCCTGAGAAGTATCTGAGCCCATCTAGAGCCACGTCTACGAATTCCTACTCTGAGTGGAAGGCAAAAGCTTCATCATGGAACCGGTTCTTAGGCACTCCTAGGTCTTCTGCGGCCTTTTTCACGGTCTCTACAAGCGGGCCAGGGCCACAGATGTACATATCTGAATCAGCCACCCGTGGCACGAGTTCTTTCAGTGCCTTGGCATCCATCGGATGATCCTTACGCGATCCCACCAAGTAATGCACCCGAATCGTGCCATCAGAATTCGCCTGCAAGTAATCAAGTTCCTCTTTCAACACCAAATCTTCTTTTCTAGAAACTCGATAGATCACATCCATCTGCACGCCATTTTTGAACTCATCCATGAGCGCGCGAATCGGAGTAATTCCCACACCGCCACCGACCATCACCACATGTGGTCTGGTCGCACGTCCTGCAGTAAATGCGCCATACGGTCCTTCAACAAATACACGAGTCCCGCGCTTTAAGAATGCAACCGATCGGGAATGATCTCCTAAATCCTTAATGGTGATACGCAAGAAGTTTTCTGTAGGTGCTGCTGACAGAGAGTATGGATGCGACATCAAGAAGTGACCACGAGTTAAGAAGCGCCACCCAAAGAATTGCCCTCCTTCAGCAGCCAGCTTATGCAATTTGCGCCCCTTCATAATGACCGAGATAACTCCAGGTCCTTCAACAACAACTTTGTCCACAACCAAATTGAGTTGCAGCGAGCGCCACAAAGGAATTCCAAAGCGGTAGTAGATAACACATACTGCCATCAAGACATAGAGAGAAGTCCAATACAAACGATTAAGTGGGTGGCCCACAAACATCTGACCATTAAGCACCTGGTGCATGAATGAAACTGCAATGGCGATATATGTATAGACATGGATAATCCACCATGTCTCATAACTCATCTTTGCTCGCGCTTTCTTGTAGGACGTCACTCCCGCCGCCACCATCAAAATAAATCCAGCGAGCGCCGGCCACATCCATGACAGCGAATGAAGCATTCGCCACATCTCAACAGCCAACATCACTCCATCTTGTCCTGCAGATGACAAGACAATAAAGAGCACATGCGCACCAATCAAATACAGACTCCACGGCCCCAACTTGCGATGCCATGTCACCAATCGATCGTGCCCCACACCCCGTTCAACCCACGGAATTCGAGCAATCAAAAAGATGCCCACCACTGCAAAGAAAGTTCCCGTCAAAGCTGCCAACCGCGACACAGATGCCACCACCGCATAGACAGTTGAGATATCGCTCTTTCGCATTGTCGTCGCCTGCAGAGCCAACGTCAGCCCTAAGCCAATGCCTAAGAACCATGAAGCCCAATCAACCCCAGCCGATGAATGCTTCCTAAATGTGGCCCCAGAACTTTTCATGCCCTAACCATGCCGTACTTACCTGAGAACCACCTGCATAGAACCCGAGCCATCACTTAACAATCTGCGATAAAAGATAGACTCACACCCATGCGCGCTTTCATCACCGGTGGTGCCGGTTTCATCGGTTCACACCTTGCTGATGCCCTCATCGCCCGCGGAGATAGCGTCACAATCCTCGACAATCTATCTACTGGCTCGAAGAAGAACATTGCCCATATGCTGGACAAGGTCAACTTCGTCGAAGGTGACATCCGTAATGCGGAGCTTGTTGAACAATTAAGCAAAGACGCAGATGTAGTTCTTCATATGGCAGCAGCACTTGGCGTTCAAACGATCATGCATCACACGGTTGAATCAGTTTCAACAAACTTCACTGGGTCTGAAGTCGTTATGCAAGCGGCGCTCAAGTTCGATAAACGCCTCATCATCGCCTCTACTTCTGAGATCTACGGGAAGAACCCAAAGCAGCCACTTTCAGAGACTGATGATCGAGTAGTCGGAACTCCACAAAAAATTCGCTGGACTTACGCCGATGCAAAAGCCCTCGAAGAAGCAATTGCTTACGCACTCTTCACCACCGATGGCCTTAAACAAACAACTCTTCGTTTCTTCAACACCGTAGGCCCACGCCAAACAGGCCGCTACGGAATGGTCGTCCCACGCTTTGTGCAGGCAGCCCTCAACAATAAGCCAATCCCAGTCCATGGCGATGGCACTCAATCCCGAGTCTTTTGTCACGTTGAAGATGTCATCAAAGCTGTTCTTCTCGTGATTGCTGATGATTCAACTATCGGTGAAGTCTTCAATGTTGGCGGAGTTGGCGAAACCACAATTAAACAGCTAGCAGAGAGAATAGTGGAACAAACTAAATCGAAATCAGAAATTGTTTTTGTTCCATACGAAAACGCATACCCGGCTGGCTACGAGGATATGCAGCGGAGGATTCCAGATACAACAAAATTGAGAAATAAATTAAACTGGGCTCCCAGTCATTCACTTCAGACCATAATTGAGTCAATTATAAATCAGTAGAATTATAAAGGTGAAAATTGGTCCTCTATCCACTTCAAGATAGCCCCTTTACCTACTACCGTAGGAATTCCGTCTAAATGACTTTGAAGATTCCAATCTGAGAATTTCTCACTTATGTAGTAGCAACTTTGAATTCCAAATTCTCCTGCAATAAAAACCGGAGATACATAAGGAATCCCAATTACCATTCTTGCAGAAGAAATTAGTTCATACAGGTTTGACTCGGGTGGGCTCATTGACAGATAACCATCCTGGATCATAGACTCAATATCAGCTATAAAAAGTTCATCAGAATATTTCGTATATTTCCTTTTTTGCTTAATCACTATGGATAATCGATTGGTTGGATCTAGTCGAGAGTTAACCTTCTCAACACATTCAATTAAGTCATTCAAAAAGCCCAGAATCAGTTCTCGAGAGTAAAAATTATAGTGTTTAAAATTTGTAATTGGGATGACATCAAAGAGTAAGACTGTGTTTCTATTACTTTTCTTCTCAAACATTGGTGGGTACAGCATAAGAGAGCCCACAGCCTTCACTACTGCGTTTGGGTTCTGTGCCAAGAGTTGATTCCTCCAATGCTCACCCCAAACAAGGTGCAAATCAATATTTCCTCGATGATCTCGAGTTGTATCATATGTGCTTGCGTCTGATTTGTGTTCAATGACATTTGAATTATTCGAATACCAAATCATTATTTTTCGTGGAGGTTTTGGAGCATCCAGGTAGAATATTGAAGGTAATCTCCTAATACTTGATTGGGTTGTAATTAGGTCTAGAGATTGAATCTTTGTAGAGATTTCTAGATTAACTTCACTCTCGACAATAGCCTGTCGCATAAACACCAAGTCGAGCACTTGAAACTTTACTAGGGATTTAATAACTCTTAAATAAATTCTGAGAATTACTTTGACTCGAGTTTTTGGATCTAATCTCTCACGGAAGAAGAACTCTGGGATGTTTCTTACAAATCGAAGACTCTGGTCCCTCAAGTTAACTTTAGGGGTACTTTGTGGAATCTCCACGATGATTTCCTTGTTGTGAACTTCATTTAGACTAATTCTTGGATCGGATAGGAACTCCCTTAAATTAGAGGCGCTCGACTGAACTTGTGAAGAAACTAAGGAGTAGACAAGAATCGCATCACCACAAACACCTTGCTTTTTTAAAATATCAAATGGCATTCGGAACAGAATCAAACTTCCAAAAATAAAATTCTTTACACTCCAAAGTGTGAAGTGAGTGTTAGAAAATAACTTTCTCCGTATTTTTGATGGGTTACCCATCTCCTTTTCAATTTCTTCCTTTTGCCAGGGGACATTTAAGTGCGATGCAAGAATCTCAGAAATCATACTGTTATTACTTTTCGAAACAAGTCGCTCAATAGTGTTCGAAATGCTTTTCAACACTTCCGTATAACTTGTATTCAATAGATCAGTTTCCGCTCTAGAAGAGAGTTACAAATTATTTGGACATCCCCGATGGTCAATTTACATAGTGCTGCTAAATCCTCAATGGAATTGGTCCCATCGCAATACATGTGTACATTCAAAATATCCCTGAAAGTTATTTCCGTGCCCTCATGACTAATCCCCTTTTCCAATTGATGTTTCATCAGAAACGGTTCACAGGCAAGTCTGGCTTTATACACTGGTTTAGTTTCAAGAATTTCAATTACTTTCGTCATTACCGCTAAACTAGATTCCAAACTTGATGGGGTGATAAAAGACAAGTCATCAAGAGAAGTGTGGTACTCGGGGTACTTACCATACATGCTTCTCATAAGTGATACCGTAGGAATTTCTACATGGGGTGAAGTAAACTGTCGTTCATCGGATCCTCGTTGTAGAAAATCTTCAACTTTAAACCGAGAATTCAGTGCCTTTAAGGCTTCTATCGTGATTCTTTCGGGTAGAGAATTCGGGTACTTAGATGGCATCAATGAGAAATCCGCGGGACCACCCATGCAGGTGAAGACCCATGCCGCAATAATTGAGCTTGGTCCATCCAATTTGTATCTTTGTACGTAGGAAATTGCCCCGATGGTCTCAGGGTGGAACGAGACACGATAAGTGTAATATCTATTTTTCATTTGCCTTATTTTAAGAAGTAATGCGGTTAAGACTACTGGTCCAGATAACTCGTTATTTGCCATTGAAGGATGGCAAATGTATGAACTTAAAAGTATTTCATGACCCGAAGTTCCAGGATAAACAACCTCTCCACTTAGTATTTTCCCTTTAAGTAATTGAGAATCAATCACTACACGGTATTTTTCCTCCTGAATTAAATTCTTCTGTTCAGTTGAAACGCAGAATCCCCAATCTCTTGCGTAATAACTTGTCCTGTAGGGGATAGCTTTTTCATGCGCATCATGCACGTGAATTTTACGAAGTAATGACTCCTTGTCGATAATTGCATCGACCGGCGTTGAATACCCAACTAGATGCAAGTTATTGTTTGTCCAGTCTATAACCCTGACTCCTTGCATATTTTCAATGAATGCATCTCGAACAATCCACTCGTCCGGTGAGGTCCAATCAAAGTATTCTTCGCTAGTGGGCAACTCAAGCACTCGTAACTCGGGAATTACTTCCTTCAAATAGTCCAAAGTCGCTTTATTCCCCTCGCCAGAAAGACTCCGGTTTAGAGGGAACAGATTCTCGCACCATGAATACATGACATCGCCTGTGTTCATCTCGAACTTCTTTTCTTGGGGTATTTAACAATAGAAACCTTAAAATTTTTCTGTTGTATATAATCTGAGAACAGACTTAGAGAATTTCGGAATTCTATTGGGACCATTTCTACCCAAATTAGAAGTTCATTCTCTTTGGGTCTCAATTCTCTCCAACTCATTTTGATTCCTCAAGAAAAAGGTTTGGATTGACAACCAATTCTTGTGTTACCGCATCAATATATTGTTTCACAGGAAATGCAAACGTTTTTGGACCTAGATTGTGATTACAGGTAGCAAGAATATTTTCCTGTCTCATAAGATTAAGGGAGCGCCACCTGCAAGCCTTCCCGAATGAATCAAATTCATTCTCTTGGCGCGCGAAGTACCGCTTTATATTGCCCTTACGCGCCATAGAAGGGAATAATTCCATTCTTCTGTAGGGTACATTGGCTACTGCTTCACACTGCATTGACGGCGTAAAACCAGAATCCATCTCGTCAGCAACAATCAAAAAAATTCCAGATTCCGAAAACATTGCATCGTGGTGAGACGACTCTCCAAATGACGATTCTCTCCATTTAGTTATATCTCCTAAAAAATCCTCGGACAAATTTTGGTGGTTCAAGACGAAGTATGAATAGTCTTCATCAAATGTCCGCACCAACGACTCTTTGAACTCCTCAAAAACTACCCTGCTGAGGGATCCGCATTGAGGATTGGGTTTTTGATTGCTTGAATACGGCTGCAAGGTCCTAGAATTGTATGTGTACGCAGGAAATATAAATGCTGATTTGGGAAAACTGGTCATTAAACTCCGAATTAAGTCAATGTGATCAGCTCGTGAAAACTTGAGTTTCAAAAGATTTGAGAAAACAAAAATTTTATCCATATTTTCTGGAAATTTCTGAGAAATATCATTTCGCATAAAAGAAATTAATTCTTCAACTGCCATAAAACATCTCCTTGATGGCTACTCGGTCAGGTTTTCCACCGTTGTAGTTTGCGGGCAATTCAGAAGCTAACATTAATTTGTCTGGATAGTACTCCGCGGGTAATTTTCGAAGTAGGCCAATTAACTCGGGTTCATTCAAACTTTCTGAAGACACGGCAAGATAAATTGAGGACTCGGTTTGATTGACCCTGATTGGGATTACTACTGCTTCCCTTACCCCAGGTAATTCTTTAACAGCAGTTTCGACTTCATCAATAGAAATGCGGATTCCAAAACGCTTAATCTGGGACTCTATTCGTCCAGTCACATACAGAAAGCCTTCCTCATCTAAGTAGCCGATATCGCCACTTTTAATCCAGATTCGGTTTGGTAAATCATCAAAACTGACGAAGCGTTTATTAGTCTCCATCGGGTTCTTATAGTAGCCCCAAGTTGAACAACCTTGAGATTGCAGTATCTCCCCCTCTTGATTCGAATTCAAAAAATTTCCTTCCGAATCAATTATCGCGATATCTGTATCGCCGATTGGCAATCCAACGGAACCTGGCTTTCTAACGAAATCCTCTGGTCTCAAAATGGTTGCTCGGAAGCCTTCCGATAGCCCGTACATGGGGGAGGGTTTTGCAGAGGCAAATAAATTACGCACGCTTTCAAGATGCTTCTCAGTAAATGGCGCTCCGGAAGAGGTTACAAGCCTCACACAATTTGGGATCTCTTCGTGTTTCCTCTTTACAAAATAGCGTTCAATCAGAAATGGCATGGCCGGGACTATGGTCACACGATTCTCAGAAACTTGTTTTATCCAACTTGTCTTTTTTGAAGAGAATGGGCAACAAATGTACGTAATTCCTTGAAGAAGTACGCACATAACTTGGTTAACTCCGTAGTCGAAGTCAAGTTGCAAAGTTCCTGCAATAACATCCTGACTTTCAATGTCAAGTGCTTTAATTACAAATCTCCCACCTCTGACTAGATTATTTAACGAGCTAACAATGATTTTTGGGGCACCAGTTGTTCCGCTCGTAAAATAAAATGCCGCTGAAAAATCTTGGCTGCTGGTCAAGTTGGCGCTTTCGAGCCCCGATTCATTCACAAGGTCCGAGATTGATAATTGGAAAAGGATTCGCTCCCGAATGCTGAATCGAATGGTGTTACTTTCTATGATCAAATTTACCAGGTCAGAAAATTCACCCATGGTTTCAGATCTAGCCAATGTTCTATTATACGGAATATATGTTATTCGACCGAGCAATACGGATATCAGAACGAGGACGTGACTAATACTTCCATCGCCTCGAACAATCACCCTCTTTGGGAAACCAGGCTGGTGCTCTTCCATAAAATCAAAGATGATTCTTGCCATCCGCAAGGATGAATGAAACGTCTCAAACCAACTTAAGGTGAGTTCTCCATCCTTAACAGCAGTACGTGAACCCACATGGCTTGCATTGAATTTTAGTTGCTCAAATATTGCACGGTTGAATCGCATTCAGTTTTATCCACAACCGGCAATTTCATCAATCAAACTTTTTAGAGTCTTCCAAGCATCTGTCTCTACTATCAAGAAATTTAAATCTTTTCCTGTTTGAGCAATTAGATATTCCAGAATCTCTAATCGATCGAGGGAATCGAGATTTTCACCAAAGTTATCTGTGTCATACTGAATTTGCATAAAATCTAGATGTTTGCATAGGCTGGTAGTCAATTCATCAGCATTCATACCTTTAGTTTATCAAATCCTGGGAATTGTATGTCAGTAACAATCTCGTCAGCGGAACTATTACTCCACTCTTTCTTCGATATGGCAAATTCTCGCTCCACGAAGTTTTCGCTATGTCTACCTGGGAAATCTCTACAAATTCGCACCGAGCCATCTTTGGCTCGCAAAGATTTTAATCCCCTGAGACAACTTTGATGTGGCGCAAAGGGCGGGTCTATATATCCACTGAGAACAGAGTTCAAAATAATTTCCTCGGTCTGCTTATAATCCTTTAAGAGTTGCTCAAGCAATAATTTAGCTTCACTAACTAAACATTTTACTTCTTCTTCGACATAAAGCGTATCTGCTGTGCTTGACTTTTGGGAAGAATCCGTTGACGCTAGAAAGCCTTGAACAGTTTTGACCGCTTCAGCGTTCTTTTCGATTGTCGGAACGCCTAACGCTTCAACTGCTGTTTTGACTACCACTTTCTCCGCTCTTACGAGTTGAGCCGTATAGGTTCCATCCTCAATGATCTTTAAGGCATTACCCTCGTCTCTTGGGAATGGTCCCATCCAATGATGGAACGCAATCATTGGATCTATGAAAGTTAAATTTCGTCGCTCAATAAACCATTGAAAGACTTGTTTAAAAGCTTCTATGCTTGCGATGTCTTGCACTCGGTTGCCAGTTGCACCAAAACTCGCCATGGGAATGCCCCCTTGGAACTCAATCGTAAAACTGCACTCGAGGACATTCGTTAAGACAGCTTGGATTGGGGGAACTAAGCAGGCTGTCAAGATTCCAAAATTCTCTCGAACGATTAAATCTCTGGATTGATAACAAAGGTTTTCAACCGATTTCCAAGATTTAATCACTTCAACCAAATCGGCATTTCGTGAGTAAGGAATTGAGTAGGATAAGGGGCCACCTTCAATTTCCTTCACTCCGACTTCTAAGGCACGTTTCACTAAATTTTCTGCCATTGGAGTTCCATGCCTCAAGGAAACTGGCAGTCTTGTGGCAAGAATCATTTCCTTGGCTTCACTAATTGGGACAGAAAGTAGCGGGAATCCATTTAAAGTCTCTGTTCTAGTCCTAGTTGCGGTTTCATACGCACTGGCCGCACTTTCAAGTTGGCCTAATCGAGTTTTGGAATCTATTGTAAGCGGGAGTATGTCTGCACCAGCATCCTCTAGTGCCAACCATAGTTTTGATTGTTCAAACACGGTGCTTCGGCCACCGCGCGGCTGAACTAAAGGTGACGTTGAATTTTCGTAATAGCGCTTATCTCGCGAAGTTGGCATTAACTTCGACATTAATATTCATTAATTTACTCGAAACAATTCTTTGCAATTCTGCGAACGTTGGATTTTCAGACTCAATAACATGTACACCCGAGGCAGCGATAAACGGAATTAGAGACGGCCCATCACTGCCCAGGCGCAATTTGCCGCCGACAATAATTTGATTTGGTTGGTAGCCAACATCAACTATGGAGGATACTAACTCGACCAGTGGTTGGAGATCTCCATTCATGGATCCGACCATCAGGAGATCAGGATTAAACTCTGCCGTTGCATTAACCCACTCAGTCATTGAAACTGCCACTCCTAAATTTCTTACTTGGATTCCGATATCAACCAAGCATTTTTCAACCAGACTATTTGCAACGCTGTGCACGTCTGAGCCACAGGTTCCGAGTAAAACTTTACCGTTCACGCAAAAAGGTTAACACAATTGAATGTTTGGCACTACCCACAAGCGCAAATTGTCCCTTGTTTACAAGCCATGGCCACTTTTCAGCCGGCCTGTGGTGTCAAAAATATACGGGGCGGAAGCTAGTAAAGCATTGGTGTTCAAGGAATCATGCAATGTTACAACGACCGCTATATCAGCTCCTTCAAGCGGCACAGATTTTTCACCTTTCCAGATTCCGACAACTTCGTCATGCCAAGAGACCAGAGCGCCTCGGGACCGCAGGTGTTCAATTACAAGCTCTGCTGCAGTTTCACGGACATCTGCGACATTCGGTTTGTAGGCAACACCTACAACCAAGACCGACTTATCCTTAAGCGTTCCACCATTATCTGCCTCTACTCGATCAACAATATACTTCGACATCTCTAAATTAACTTCGTTTGCACGACGAATAAATGTCGCTGGTGCGCCATGTTCCTCCGCAACCACTGCCAAATAAGTCGGATCTACTGGGATGCAGTGGCCTCCAACTCCAGCACTTGGGGCAAATTTCATAAACCCGTATGGCTTTGTATTTGCCGCATCCAATGTCTCATAAACACTAATTCCAAGTGCGTGCGCAATTTGCGCAAATTCATTGACTAGTGCGATATTCACCTGCCGGAAAGTGTTTTCGAAAAGTTTTGCAGCCTCAGCAACTTCGGGAGATGAAACCTCGACTAGGTTGTCACAGAACTTTGAGTAAAATTCTTTTGTCTTATCTGAAGCCTCGGGAGTCAGGCCCGAATACAATCGTGGAGTATTTTTTTGATTGAAGTCTCCACGACCAGGATCTACGCGCTCAGGCGAGATTGCGTATAGGTGCTCAACCGGTTTAATGGAATACTTCTCGATTGCGGGTTTAATGTAATTGCGGAGCGTTCCTGGGAATGAAGTTGACTCGTTAATCACCAGCACGGAATTTGCGATGTTTTCGCCGATAGTTCTACAAGCAGCGTCAATAAAGGCCAAATCGGGCTTCCGGTCTGGAGTTAAAGGCGTTGGTACAGCGATTACAATAATATCGACATCTGATATGTCGTTTCCCTTAGAAGTTGCTTGATATCGTAGTGCTTTTATCGCTTTCCGTAGGACGCTACTTTCAACACCTTCAATATGAGATGAGCCCGAATTCAGTTGGTGAACAATCCTCTCATTACTATCAAATCCAATTACTTCAAAGAACTCGCTAGCGTAAGCTGAAATTGTGAGTCCAACATATCCTTGCCCAATAATTCCAATTTTCATTTAGTGTCGTTAACCTGTTCGTTTAGAGGATCAAGTCGCTTTAAGTTGGCTAGGGCCAAATCTTTTTCTTCTTTTGTAGATGTAGAGATTACGTATAAATTTCGCCAGGCATTGAAGCTGTCTGGATTGAACTCAATTGCTTGTAATGCATATTTATGAGCCAGGTCATTGAGTCCATTGTAATAAAAAGTGTCCACTGTCATATCAAATTTCATTGAAGTCATTGGATTCATGAAAGTGGTTTCGAGTACCTGCTCATATTTCTTCGCATCTTGAGATAACTGTGCAGATCTCCATTTTACGTCAGCATTTAACGGAGGTGCAGCAATAATGAGACCAATGATAGCTCCACAGCCAGCAAACATTCCGCCAAATTGAATTGCGCTCTGGCTGCTTTGGATGTTTCGCTTTCTTAAAGTAGGATTATCATGTTTTATTTCGTCGATTCTCTTTTTGGAATTCTTTTCATAAGCAATAAGGGCGCCGCCAAGTGCCCAGCCCCAGATGGCAAGTCCTACTTGATTTATACTGATAATTGACTGAAGTTGATATGAAAGCCAAATAGTTACGAGTGAAACAAATACTGGGTCGAATGATCTATGGCGAACTGTAAATCTGAAGATTGAAATCAATACTAACAAATTGATAATGATATATGCCAAGAATAAAGGCCATCCACCAAAAGCAAACATGTCCAGGTAAACGTTATGAGCTGCATTGGTAACTGTTTCTGGGCCCGGCAGAATCATTGCAGATTCTCTTCGTGACCGCCGATACCAGTCTCCAAAAGAGTCGAATCCTACCCCCAGAAACGGATTGCTCATGCCCGTCTGCAAAGCAGCGTGCCAATACTCGCCACGCAAACTAACCGAAGTTTTATAAAGATAGCTCTTAAGCGGGCCAATTTGAAGAGTTCCCATGAGGGCTAAGATAGAGACCGGGGCAAGCGAAAATAAGTAAGCAAAAATCAGGAAATTTCTAGATGTTTTAGCGTACAAATAATAAAAAATCACTATCGCTCCACTGACGACGAATAGCACCCGACCTTGTACTGCGTGAGACTGTTGAATTCCTACAAGTAATAGCGGAAGAAATACGAGAGCCAGGATTCTAATTCTAAACGTTGATGTTGGTGAAAGCACGGAGACCAATAACAAACCTGAGAACATTCCAAAGAACGAACCAATGAAATTGGGATTGCCTAGAGTTCCCAAGAGGTTGCCGTACGGATTATTCCATCCAACGAAGTCGCCGAATGCTAAAACCCATATTGCGTAAAGCACATTCACTACTCCAGCAAACCACATGGCCAATAAATACTTTTTAAACTTCTGATTTTCTCCAATGGATATGGATGCTACAAAAATCAGAATCAAAAAGAGGTAAAGAAGAAAACCATTATTTCGACCATATGTGCCGTAGTAACTCTGACTAAACGGTGCCTTACTTGCAAATAAGACTCCAAGTGACGCCACAAGGAACACAAGGCAAGCTACAAAACCAAATTTTCTATCGGAAAAAAGGGAAATAAAGTTCTTGCTAATTATTGATCCCATGGCGGCAAAAGCAAAGCCTCCAAGTACAAACAATTTAGTAACGTTTACTGGGTCGGTCAGTGAGCCGGAATAGACAGTCACTGTTACGAGCGCTAATCCCAATGCAACAATTCGCGAAGTTCTATCCCAAGTTTTCATCATGTATCAATTCTAACTATAGAAAGGCCGAGTCCCGGCTCCCCCGAAGGGGAACCGGGACTCGGTTCTGATCTTTTCAGTTAAAGGGGGCTAATTAAGCCTTGACCTTCTTCTGGATCTTGATGACTAGGTTAGTCAATGATGTGATCTGAGCCTTGAGGCTTGCGACCAACTTAGCAACAGTTGCTGAAAGTGCTGCAACTGCATCTGATGCATCCTGAGCTGCAGCTGTTGCTGCATCTGCTGCATCTGCTGCTGCAAGAGCTGCATCTGTAGCTGCGTTAGCTGCATCTGTAGCCTCGTTAGCTGCATCTGTAGCTGCATCAACTGATGAGTTAACAACAGAAGCTGTCGCTGAGACCTTTACTTGACCAGCTACTGGGAGAGATGTTCCACCTGTAGCTGAGATTGTTACATCACCAGCGGATGGCATGTAAACAACGTAGGTTTTAGATCCAGCAAACTTATCAGTTCCGTTTACAGCTTCAGTTGCAATTGAAACTCCTGTCAAATCAACTGCAGTTGTGGTGTTATTTGAGAACGCAAGTGTGCTCGTAATTCCACCTGATGCAAATAAATTGCTGAAGGTTTGGCCACCAAGTATTGCTCCTGTTGCATCAACTGGAGTTACCTTGATGATTGCTTTCTCAAATGGCTGATATGTTGCCTTATCAAACTCAAGCTTTACTGATGCAACTGCAGCATTTGATACAAGGGCAGAAAATTCTGTGCTTGTAGCTGTTGCTAGAGCGACTGTGCTTGCATCAATAATCTTGAACTTTGCAGTTCCAGTTCCGATTGTTGTGATTGGGCACCAGTGGACCTTCTTTGATGAGTTGTAAACGCAAGCTACCGGAGTAGTTGCTGATCCACCAATTAGTGCATCTGCTGCTGATGAAGCAACAATGTAAGCCTGTCCAGCCCAGTTGGTTCCATTAGCATCTGTTGCAGTTACTGAAACAGCTGAATCATTTGTACCCAACTTTAGAACTGGAGCGACAGACGTTGTGAGTGTCTTAGCTGCTGCAGCGTAGTAAGTAACAGTCTTTGCTGGGAATGAAAGTGAAGCAGTTGAGACGGTAATTGTCGAAACTCCTGCTGTTCCATCCGCATAGTAGTTAATTGCAAGTGGGGTTCCAGCTGTGTAGTTAAGAATAACACTCTTACCTATGTTCGTGCCGAAACCTGCTGTACCCGGACCTGAGACTGTAACAGTCACAGATTCGTTTGCTGATCCCGAGTTAGCTGCATTTAACTGTGTCAAGGTGATAGTTCCAACCGCTGTTGCAGAGGAAGAAACTGTAGCAACCGCCGAAGAGACTGTCGGATCGCCAAGTGTTGAGTAAACAGCTGAAGCTGTTGTTGAAGCTGTTGAAGCTGTTGAGACAACGATTGATACTGTCTTTGTCACAGCTGTTCCTGCTAGACCAAGTACGTAAGGAGTTACTGTAATTGTTGTTACATAAGTTCCTGCCTTGATGACAGCGCCTGATGCAGCGGTATCAAGGAATACCTTGAACGATCCGCCAATGCGCTTTGTATCTGCCGCTTGGTTAGCAACAGTAACTGAGTCTGTACGTGCAATGATCAAGTTAGTTCCTGCAGTGACAGAATCTCCCTTTGCTGAGTAAACGCCACCCGCAGCAGTGGTTGGAAGACCATTTGCAATGAGTGAAGTTGTGCTGCTTGTGGTTTCCACATAGTAGAGACGTGGAAGAATTGTTGATGTTCCTCCTGGGTCAGATGTAAGTGTTACCTTAATTGTCGCTGTATCTGACTTATTTGTTGATAGGAAATCAACTGCAGCAGTACCTGCTGTAGTTGAATCTGAAAGCGTTGTTGTTGCAGTGCCATCAGCGACCGTGACTGTCAGTGATGTGATATCTGCCTGTGATGGTGCAACAGAGAGAACTCCGAGGCCCAACGCAGCAACAGCTACAAGCGCGATGCGCTTGAATGTTGTCTTTGTAGACA
>Ga0214917_10003695_pt1 | contig 17510 bp, 16 predicted proteins | sample LL_1208_BB_MetaG_FD_177983 | JGI IMG/M metagenome (GOLD analysis project Ga0214917, IMG submission 177983) | Freshwater microbial communities from Lake Lanier, Atlanta, Georgia, United States - LL_1208_BB | ecosystem: Environmental > Aquatic > Freshwater > Lake | place: USA: Georgia | collected... | reverse complement strand
AAATTTGCATTCGCTTCTATTTTAGATAGTTTTTTATCTCTTTTATCTGGATTGAGTACGATATTAGCCTGGGTTTGATTTTTAATGATCAATGTTCCATCTTTAAAGCGAAAACTTTGTGAAAAAGGGTTCTGGAGTGGTTTTTCGCTTAGACCAAAATGATCTGTGTAAGAAATATAAATATTTTTAAACTTTATTTTTTCTGGGAGAGGCGGAATCTCTGTTTCTTTTTTATTACTTGTGATGACTTTAGATAAATTCCATTCCCCTTTTTTATTGCGAATGATATTGATTGTGACATTTTTAATTTCAACTTCGCCTAAAATATCAATTGGTACTGCTTTGGGAAATAGTAATTTTAATGGATTATATTTTACAGTGATATGATTTACTTCTAGGATAGGGCTTTTTGAAAATGAGGGGTCATTATTAATTTTAATATCTTTTATTTTTATTTGAGATACTAAATCGCCATCAACCTCTGCAATACTTGCCCCAGTTGGAATGGCTTTTGCGAGCTCTGTCATCGCAATATCTTTAAACAGTCGATGTGGAATACCGCTTTTAATAAATGCAGCCGTAGATACCCCAATGCCAATAATGCTAATCAGGGCCCATTTTGCTATCCCTTTCCCGAAGATAATAATGCGTTTCAAGTGTTACTTTAAATACGGATTTAATACATCGAGTACGGCCTGTTTATTTCCTTCAACTTTAAGAGGTGCATTTGAGACCGTAATTGCGCGATCAGGATCCTTTAGTCCATTTCCAGTTAAAACAGATACGATAACTTGATCGGGTGTAAATACCGTTTTTTGTAATACTTTTTTTACACCTGCAACTGATGCTGCAGATGCAGGCTCACAAAATACACCATCTAGCCTTGCCAACATGACTTGAGCTTCGGTAATTTCTTCATCAGTCACTAAGTCTATGATACCACCTGATTCTGTTTGTGCGGCTACAGCCCCTTTCCAACTTGCCGGATTACCAATACGGATGGCTGTGGCAATTGTTTCAGGATTTTCGATTGGATATCCATGAACAATTGGCGCTGCGCCTTCTGCTTGAAAGCCCATCATTTTAGGCTTTTTTGTGGCTTTTTTTAGGTCAAAATATTCGGTATATCCTTTCCAGTATGCTGTAATATTCCCTGCATTTCCGACAGGGATAAAGTGATAATCAGGGGCATCCCCTAAGTCTTCGATAATTTCAAAGGCCCCTGTTTTTTGACCTTCAATACGATATGGATTTACCGAATTAACAAGCGTAATCGGTGAGTCTTTACAAATATCAATAACCATTTTTAATGCATCATCAAAATTACCTTTGATTTGCAATACAATTGCACCATACATCATGGATTGCGCTAATTTTCCTAGGGCAATCTTACCCTCTGGGATAATAACACAGCATGCCATTCCGGCTTTGGCTGCATATGCTGCTGCTGCCGCTGATGTATTGCCTGTAGATGCACATATCACCATTTTTGCGCCATCTTCTTTTGCCTTTGTAATGGCCATGCACATTCCGCGATCTTTAAATGATCCTGTGGGGTTTAACCCTTCGTATTTTACATACCACTTGGCATTTACCCCCCACTCTTTTGCAAGGTTATCAATAGGGATAAGGGGAGTATTTCCCTCATTTAGAGAGACGATTGGTGTTGAGTCAGTAATTGGTAAAAATTCTTTATAACGATGGACAAGGCCTTTCCACATACGATGCTCCAAAATTGAAGGATTTATAGCGACAAAATTATATCATATTTGATTATTTAATTCTGTGTCATATTGTCCAAAAAAATGATGTGTTGCTTGATACAGCACTTTTTGAAATGGACGAATAATTGTTGATGAATTTAATAAGGTTGGATGAAAATATGAAATTAATACCAAAAAGGGAATACTGATTAGTAACCCTTTTAGTGCGCCCAGGATAAACCCAGCGATTTGGTTAATCGTCCCAAGGATCGGTACACTTAATATTTTTGTGGCTACCTTTCCAATCGTCGTCATACATAAAATCACTAAGCCCCAAATTACAAAAAAGATAACAAAATTACCCACCACTAAATTTAGGCCAAATTTTGAAAATGTATAATTGGCTAGGGATGGTGCGTAAATAATTGCTAAAAATGCGCCTCCGATAAATCCAGTTAATTCGGTTACAATTTGTATTAATCCGTCTTTGTATCCATCACGCCCTCCCATGATAAGACAAATTAAAATAAAAATATCTAATAAATTCATCTTTAATCCTCTATTTTTTTAGCTCTTTTGCAAAGTCTTGAATTCGATGAATGGCTTCCTTTAATTCACTTTCTTCTGTGGCGTAACAGGCACGGATATATCCCTCTCCAGATACACCAAAGGCTGTGCCAGGCACAACGGCTACCTTTTTTTCTCGTAATAATTTAATGGCAAATTCGTGAGATGTCAGGCCTGTCGATGAAATATTTGTAAATGCATAAAATGCCCCTTCTGGCATTTGTGTCATCAGGCCCACTTCATTCATGCCAGCAACATATAAATTGCGTCTATTGCGATATGACTCTCGCATTTTTTCGACTTCTTTTTCTGGATTTTTGAGGGCTTCGATTGCTGCAATTTGGGCAATGATGGGGGCACATAACGCACTGTATTGGTGGATTTTTAATGCACGTTTTACGATTTCCTCTGGACCGCATAGATAGCCGAGACGCCATCCTGTCATTGCAAAGGCCTTTGAGAAGCCATTAAGGAGGATTGTATGGTCTTTCATACCAGGAATGGATGCCATACTGGTATACGGTACATATGATAATTCGGCATAAATTTCGTCAGACAACACCCATAAATCATGTTTAATGGCAAGGTCTGCGATTTCTCTTAAACTATTTTCGGGGATGACAGCACCCGTGGGATTATTGGGTGAGCAAATCACAATTGCTTTGGTTTTAGAATTAATTTTTTCTGCTATTTTTTTTGGATCAGGAATTAAATTGGTTGTATGTGTTTCTACTGGCACCGATATTGCGCCGCACAATTGAATTAATGGAGGATAACATACATATCCTGGCTCGGGCACTATTACTTCGTCTCCTGGGTTTAAAATAGCCCTTAAGGTAATATCAACAGCCTCAGATACTCCTGAAGTGAGGATAATTTCGCCATCTGCTTTGTAATGGGCATTAAATCGACTAGAGAGATATGCAGAAATGGCTTCTCGACACTCTTTTAGCCCTGCATTGGATGTATATGATGTATTGCCTTTTTCGATGGCCGCAATTGCACGCTCACGGATGGCCCATGGTGTTGGAAAATCAGGCTCACCAACGCCGAGAGATATAATATCTTCAGCGCCAATGACTAATTCGAAAAACGCACGAATTCCTGATGGTGGTATGGTTTCTAATCGGTCAGAAAAGCCTGGACTCATAGAGATACTGCAAGCCTCTCCAATTCGTCGTCTGAGGTGAGTAACTGGCCGTTTTCTTTGTATTTTTTAAGCACAAAATGTGTAATTGTACTTTGAACATGTTCAATTGGGGCTAATTTATCAGATACAAAATTTGAAATTTCTTCTAATGTTTCGCCTTCAACACTAATTAATAAGTCATAAACACCCGACATTAAGTAGACATTTTTTACCTGGTCATGTTTGGCAATGCGCTGGGCCATCATGTGATAGCCCCTCGCTTTTTGAGGCCTTACTTTGACTTCGATGAGTGCATGTAAAAGGTTTTTTTGCTGTTTTGCCATGTTATGCAATAGATACACTGAGTGTTTCGGGCCCAAGGTAAGTCGTGAGTGCCGTACAGCCTTCTTCGAGATAAATTTGTGTATTTGGGCAAATCTTTCGAATTCTGTTGCTGATTTCCACGGCTTCTCCGTATAAATAGTTATACGTTAGCATAATATATTTTGCATATTTTCCACGTGCAATATACTCCTGCTCGACGTGGCCTACTAGTATTTCAAATGCCTCTTCTTGCGTTTTAACACAATCAATTATGTCAATTTCACCATTATTTTTAAGGGTGAAAATTGGCTTAAATTGATAGAGTTTTTCTACTAGTTTTGGTTGTTGATACCCTTCGGAATGCTCTTCTTTGGCATTTTGAGCTAAGTATCGCAATTCGTTTACCATAGTTGTGTAGTAGATTAGTGGAATTTGTTTTGCGATAAATACTTCTAGCTGTTGGACAGACTCACCCTTATACAGAGATTCTGCCACTTGGATTACGAATAATCCTAACCCTGCACCCGTCGTTTTGGAATCGATTGCGATGACATCCATTTGATCAGACACTTGCTCACCTGCTGCTTGGGCATTTTGGAATGTATCTGATAGAGAATTTGAAAGGTGTATTGAATACACTTTTCGAATACCCATTTTTTTGAGGGCTAAAAACTTTTCTTTAAATTCCTCAACAGTTGGCGGTGTTGTTTTAAGCTCAGCTTTGCCTTTGTCTACTTTTTTCCAAAATTCTGCTTCTGAAATTTTGCCATCATCATCTAGCACTTTTCCATTAACAGTTAATTTAATTGGAATGACATGGATATTTAGATTTTTAGACAAATCTTTAGGGAATACTGCCGTACTATCCGTTAATACTGCAATATTTTGGTTTTGGCTGGCCCCTTCTACTCCGAAGAGTCTCTCTTTAATGACATCAAGAGGCAAAAACTCTTCTTTTTGCATGCGGCGTACTTTTTTGATGATCTCTAAATCTTCATCATCAAATAAACGCACATTTCCTTCACTGCGTTTCACATGAGGTAATAGCCCCATTTGATCGTAATACCTGATAGTTCTAGGAGTAATTCCGAGCCGCTTAGTTAAGTATCCAATTTTGTATAGCTTTCGTTCTGGCTTATTGACTGCCATAGTCCTGACTCCCTTTTTTATTTAACGATTTACGTCAGAATTTAGCAAAAATAACACCTTGAATCAAGGCTAACCTAGCCTTTTGCAAGAATTTTGTTAATTTCGTCGTTCATTCCAGCTTCAGGACGGTGTCCAATGATACGTCCGATTTCTTTTCCATTTTTAAAAATTATGCAGCATGGAATACTAGAAATTTGGTAATTTTGAGCAGATTCAATGTTTGTATCTACGTCAATTTTGCATACTTTTAGATCAGAAACTCGCTTTTCGGCAATACTTGATAAAACCGGAGCAAGCATTTTACACGGACCACACCATTGAGCCCAGAAGTCTACAAGAACTGCCTTTTGAGACTCTGATAAAACCTCAGATTGAAATGTTGAATCGGTAATCACTGTAACTGACATAAAAGGCCTCCTGTTTTTGAGTGAATAAGCCCGACTGTAACATGCGAGCTATACTTTTGGAAAGTTACACCTTATCCAATTAATGACTGATGCTCTCTCATTGCAAAGCCATCTGTCATTCCCGCAATATAATCACAAATCACTCGCGGCTTGGATTCGGACATTGTGATTTTTTCTTGATATCGCTGTGGTAATAAAAAGGGGTCTGTTAGGAATGCTTCAAATAGATACTGAATCATTTTTTGACCCTTTTTATTCATACGATACACATCAGGATGAAAGTAAAAATTTTTGAATAGATACTGTCTTAGCTGGGCATTTTTTTCCTGCATTTCGACACTAAAACTGACTACTTTTTTGCTTAACTTTTGGATATCTTCTACTGTTTCAATGCCTGTTTCTTTGATATTTTTTATGGTTTGTGTAAATACATCGTTCACTTGCGCACCAATCAGGTAGCTATTAATAACCGTTTTGCGGCGGCGTTCTGATAAATTTGTATAAGTTTTATCGATATGAGCCTTTGCGTCCTTCCATAGAGAAATATCTGTTTCTAGTAGAGACTCCGTCAGTAGGCCTGAACGCAGACCATCATCTAAATCATGATTATTGTAGGCAATTTCGTCAGAAAGATTACAAATTTCTGCTTCAAGGGACCGGAAAGCTGGTGAATTGCTATTGGGATGATCCCAAGGAGTTTTATGTTTTAAAAGTCCATCTCGAAGTTCGAGACTTAGGTTGAGTCCATTGAAGCCTGGATATATTTCTTCTAGCTCATTCACTACACGAAGACTTTGGAGATTATGCTCGAATCCACCATAAGGTTTCATTAATTCATTTAGCGTACGTTCTCCTGCATGCCCAAAAGGGGTATGTCCGAGATCATGGGCTAAGGCAATACCTTCGGCAAGATCTTCGTTTACACGCAGTAACCGGGCTAAATGTCGGGATATTTGGGCAACTTCGAGTGTATGGGTTAGGCGAGATCGATAATGATCAGCTTCGGTGGCAACAAAAACCTGGGTTTTGTGTTTTAGTCTGCGAAATGCTTTGGAGTGGATTATTCTGTCACGATCTCGTTGAAAGCAGGTGCGGGATGAAGAGGGAGGCTCGGGATGAATGCGGCCTTTGGAGTACTTACTTTTAACGGCGTAAGAGGCTAAAAGCCGACACTCAATTTCTTCGAAATAGTGTGCCGGCTTTTCCACCTATGGGGTTATCCTAATGAAAATCGGATGGCTTGATTAACAGTTGTTCCCTGAGGTAGGTAATTTTTAATCACTACTTCTGGGTCTTTTACAAAGTCTTGCTCTAGTAGGCAATTTTCTTTGTAAAAACGGCCTAATTTACCTTCGACTATTTTATCGACGATATTTTCTGGCTTCCCTTCTTTTAATACTTGGGACTTAATTAGGTTTCGCTCTGTTTCTAAGTCTGCAGATGGAACTTCTTCTTGACGAATGTAGGGGGGATTTACCGCTGCAACATGCATTGCAACGCCACGGCCCATTTCTTCTGATACTGTGGCATTAAATGTCACTAAAACACCAATTTTTCCATTCATGTGAACATAGTCTGCAACGCATTTGTCTTGGACTTTTTTGAATTGTTTAAATGTGATGTTTTCGCCTAATTTTAGAACGGTATCCGGAAGAATATCAGACAAGTTACGGCCATTTAAATTGAGCTGACCTAACCCTTCGATACTGCTAATTGATGATGTTAGTAGTGCATTTGCAACACTTTGTCCAAAGGCATGAAATTGGTCATTTCCTGCAACGAAGTCAGTTTCGCAATTAACTTCTAGGACAATTCCTTGGGTTTTATCTGCACTTAATGCAGTAAAAATGCGACCTTCATTTGTTGAACGGTCTGATTTTTTTGCTGCTGCTGACAACCCTTTTTCACGAAGAATTTGGATTGCCTTTTCAAAATCCCCTTCTGATTGGGCAAGGGCATTTTTACAATCCATCATTCCAACGCCAGTTTTTTCTCTTAATTCTTTGACTTGTTCTGCTGTAACCGCCATGGAAATTCTCCTTATTCTTTTTCTTCTGCTTGGCCGATTTCTTGAGCGACCGGCTCTTCTTTGCTAAGTAGTTCTTGTTCTACTTTCGCAAACCCTGTTGGGTCTTGTGCGCCACGGCCTTCTAACACAGCACGAGAAATAATATTGCAAAGTAGGCGAATTGCTCGGATTGCATCATCGTTTGCTGGGATTGGGTATTGAACTTCATTGGGATCCGCATTTGTATCTACGATTCCGATGATTGGAATCCCTAATTTGTGAGCTTCTTTAATGGCCAATTGTTCTCTTTTTGTATCGATAACAAAAAGGATAGATGGCATTGAAACCATGTTTTTAATTCCAGTTAAACTATACTCAAGCTTAGCTAGTCTTTTTGAAATTCTGGATGACTCTTTGTTAGACAATTTTTGTAACATCCCATTGTCTTTCATTTGAGTGAACTTTTTCATTTTGTTAATGCTTTGACGGATGGTCATATTGTTGGTGAGAGTCCCGCCTAGCCATCTGTGATTGACATAAGGCATGCCCGCTTTTTCGGCTTCTACCTGAATGGCTTCTTGTGCTTGTTTTTTAGTTCCAACAAATAATACAGTGCCGCCACGAGACGAAATTTCTCTTACCAATTCGTAAACGTCATGAATTAATTTAATGGTTTGTTGAAGATCGATAACGTGAATGCCATTTCGAGATGTAAAAATGTAAGGTTTCATTTTTGGGTTCCATCGTTTTGTTTGATGGCCAAAATGAACACCACATTCTAATAACTGGCGCATAGAAATAACGCTGCTATTCTCCTCTTGGGGCGCAGTTTGCTGTTGGACATTTGTGTCCTTTACTTTGGTTTCAGACATGGATGAGTCTCCTAGTTTTATCACTTGTGTAAGTGATTTTGTGAATTTATTTCTTTTGCGGAATACACAAAAGATTGGTGGCTATGCTACCCTTGTTACTTATTTCAAGTCAAGTAAGGGATTTATCGTGTCAAAATCTGCCATTCGACTACTTTTTATGCTTGCTGTTGTATTTTTTATGTTAAGCATGCCTTTTATCCAGTATCCATTGACGGATGGAGATATTAAAAACTGGGCAGATTCGGCTGCAATTTTAGCTCAGAATAATCAATTTTTGGGCAATTTAAATGATCAAGCCCATGGGCCATTAATTACATGGGGCTCGGCTTTGTTTTTAAAAATTAGTCCTCATTCTTTTTATATGCTTAATTTTTTCAACTTAATTACGGGCATTTTGGGCTGTTATTTGATGTACTTTTTTTCTCTAAAAATTTGGAAATCAGAGAATTTAGCACGATTTAATATGTATTTATTATCGACTAGTCTCATGTTTGTGTATTTGTCTCGCACACCAATGTATGACTGGCCTGCCACGGTATTTTATTTTGGATTTTGTGGCTTTTATTTATTGTATTTGGAATCTCAGAAAAAAAGTTACTTTTGGATATCTGTTGTAATGGCGGCAATCGGTAGCTTAAGTCGATTTTCCATTTGTTTAGGATTGATGGGTATTTTAATGATTTTTTCTCATTTTATTTATAAACGGTCTATTTGGAACTCGCTTAAAGACTGTGTTTTGGGCACCTCAGTTGTGGCACTTATTAATTTGCCTTGGTTTATTTCTCAAGCAGACTCTAATGGAATTGGATTTGTAAAATCTTTTATTTATGACAACACGGGCCGATTTGTAAAATCAACTCGAAAAAATGCCACATATCGGGGTGATTTTTATGGCTTTTCCTTATATGTTTTAGTGGGCTTAATTCCACATACTTTTGTGATGATTACGTCATTTTTTAATCGTCACTTTAGTGGAATTTTGAAAAAAGAAAGGATTTATCAGTTTTTGTTGGCATCATTTTTACCTTGCCTGATTTTATTTTCTGCATCTGGCCATACTAAATTAGGGCGCTATATTGCTTATGTATTTCCATCTTTAATTATGCTGATGGGGCATTATGTGTTTACCGAAGGGCTTGATAAAGCAGAGTTTAGGGCGAAGGCAGCCAAAATGACTGGGTTTACGGCTATTTTTTTTGGGATTTTATTGACAGTGTACTGGTTTCAATTTTCTAAAGAAGCTTCTCAGTCTGTTGTTTTTGTTTCGGCTATTGCATTGTTATTATTTTCATTATTATTGATTTCTTATTTATCTGTGGCAAAGTTTTGGCAGTCTCTTAAGGAGTATTCAGATCGATGGTTGTTGGCGCATGCGCTGATATATGTGGTATTTTTTAGTGTTCTTGCGTTTGAAATTCCGAAAACACCTTTTTTGGCGCATGTGAGAGACAGCATTATGGCAAGGCTAAATGGGAGTGTTATCGAATGAAAGTTATTATCCAAATCCCGGCATATAATGAGGCTGAGGCACTGCCTATTTCTGTGCCTGAATTACCAACTTTTATTGAGGGCGTGACTTGTGTTGAATGGTTGGTCATTGATGATGGAAGTAGCGATGGAACTTCAGAAGTTGCAAAACGACTTGGCGTGCACCATGTCGTACGTCATCAGTATAATCGCGGATTGGCCAAGACCTTTATGACAGGTATTGAAGCCTGCTTGCGCCTTGGCGCTGATATTATTGTAAATACAGATGCAGACAATCAATATTCTGCTAAAGATATCCCAAATTTAGTACGCCCTATTATTGAAGGTAAGGCAGACTTTGTGATTGGGGAAAGACCTATTTTAGAGACTGAGCATTTTTCTTTTGTCAAAAAAATGTTGCAAAAACTAGGCAGTTTTATGGTGAGACTATTAAGTCAAACAGCGATTCAAGATGCCCCCAGTGGGTTTAGGGCCATTAGCCGTGATGCCGCACTGAGGCTTAATGTCTTTAGTGACTACACTTATACCCTTGAAACCATTATTCAGGCCGGACAAACTGGGATTAGAACCTTATCTATCCCCATTCAAACCAATGGATATTTACGTCCGTCTCGCCTTGTTAAAAGTATCCCTCATTATGTACGACGGTCTCTTGTCACGATGTTTCGAGTGATTAATATTTATAAGCCACTTCGATTTTTTTTAGGGTTGTCAATTTTACCATTGATATCTGGCAGTATTTTAGTGATTCGATGGGCTATTTTTTTCTCAGGAGACACTCCAGCTACCCATATCCCTAGCCTCTTAATTGGTATTGGACTTATTGTAATCGGTCTTCAATTATTTATTTTTGGACTGATTGCAGACATTATTTCTGTCAATCGGCGTTTGCTTGAAGACATTCAGTACCGTCAGCGTAAATCATCTCATTCTTAGGAGAATATCATGGGATCTAATGCATTATTTGAGGACGCTTCTTCTATTTTAGTAGGTGGTGTTAATAGTCCAGTCCGTGCATTTAAATCGGTAGGTGGTCATCCTGTTTTTATTAAAAGTGGTCAGGGGCCTTATGTGTCTACTGAAGATGATACCCAATTAATTGATTACATTGGTGCATTTGGCCCGCATATTTTGGGTCATGGTCGCCCTGAAATTAAAGAGGCTTTACATCAGGCCATCGAATTAGGATTATCCTTTGGTGCCCCGACCCAATTGGAAACCGCATTAGCATATGAGGTGCAAAAGGCATTTCCATCGATTGATAAAATTAGATTTGTGAATTCTGGAACAGAAGCCTGCATGGGTGCACTTCGGGTTGCTCGAGGGTTTACTAAGCGGGATATCGTTTTAAAATTTAATGGTTGTTACCATGGACATGCGGACTCTCTTTTGGTTGCGGCTGGATCAGGTAATTTAACATTTGGCCAATTGGATAGTGCGGGTGTACCCGAGTCTTTTGTCACTCATACTGCGGTAATTGACTATAATGACATTGAAGCCTTAACTGAGTTTTTTATCACTTATGGACATCAGACTGCAGCCGTCATTATTGAGCCTGTCGTTGGAAATATGGGGGTTGTTGTTCCTCAACAAGAATTTTTAACCACTTTGAGGCACTTGTGCACAACATTTGGTAGCGTCTTAATTTTTGATGAAGTGATGACTGGGTTTCGAGTGGCATTTGGGGGAGCACAGTCCCTTTATGGAATTACGCCCGATTTAACGTGTTTAGGTAAAATTATTGGAGGTGGGCTTCCATGTGGGGCATTTGGGGGACGTCAGGATATTATGGACTGCCTTTCACCCTTGGGACCGGTGTATCAGGCAGGAACTTTATCAGGAAATCCGCTAGTGATGTCCGCAGGGTTGGCAATGCTTAAATTGCTTTCTGACCCTTCTGTTTATACACATCTTGAAAAGAGTTCGGAAGCGCTTGAAGTTGGAGTTAAATCGCTAAGTGATGAAACAGGTATCCCGATACAAGTCAATCGAGTTGGAAGTATGTTTTCGATGTTTTTTACGGGTACTCCTGTCACAGATTTACCATCGGCAAAAACCAGTGATACTGCGCGTTTTGCACGGTTTCATTCATCACTTCTTAAATCGGGAGTGATGATTCCTCCGTCTCAATTTGAAGCATGGTTTATATCCCATGCCCACTCGAAACAAGATATTACCACCACACTTGATGCACTCTCTAAGTTTTTAAAACGGGAATTATCTTAGAAATGAGTGCTGATTTCATGGATTTTACTCTTGATTATCCATTTGCTTTGATTTTAAGGGGTATCACTTTATAATGGGCAGAGTTATCAAGAAGATCATGGAGATTTTTTAATGAAATTTCGTTCATTTCAGTTTTTTTCAGCCGTAGTGGCACTTAGCCTATTGAGCATCTCTTCTGATTTGTTGTCACAATCGCGTCTTGGATTTGGTGTTTCTAATCAGCCCAATAAAGGGGTACAAAATTCAACGTTACAACCATCAGCTCCAGAGGCGCCAACACCTGATGCAGCTTCTGAGGAGGATATACGGAAGTCTCTTCAAAATGCCTTGAAGACTTTTCAGTATGGTGATGCATTAAAACTTGTGTCGTCTCTACCTTCTGAAAGTATTCAAAAAAATGACATGGTATTAAAAGATCGTTTAGACGTTATTGTAACTGTCGATCAAAGTGAAGATAATTCGGCTAAAATCATTCAAGGTGATGATGATTTAGATGCGGAAGATCAAGAAACAATTAAGCGTCTTTATCGAGAGTCTCAAAAATCTTTTGTCGCTGGTGATGATGAGTTGTCTAAAGATTTATTAATTCAAATAGTATTTATTAACCGCAGACATTTTAAAGCAAAACAGTTTTTAAAATTGGGCTTTGGTTTAGATACAGGCGCTTATGTTGTTGAAGATAAACAAACCCGATTTTGGGAACAATCCTCTGTGTTTTTTTATGGGGGCAATTATGAGAGAGCAGTAAATGTATTAAAAATGCTTGCTGTATTTGACCCTAAAAATTCTAAAGTTCATGAAAGAATGGGGTCGGCATACTATATGTTAAGCCAAAAAAAGGAAGCGATTGAATCGTGGACAACGGCATTGTTTTTAGACCCAAAAAATAAAACTCTTGAGCATTTCATTGCTGAAACTGAAAAATCTCTTGCAGTTGATCGTGAGCAAGCCAAGCGAGCGCGAGAAGAAAAGCAAAACCGGAAAAAGACAGGTGGATCGGATAGTAATTCTGGCATTGAAATGCAACTTTTAGGTGTATTTCCTACTCAGGCTAAAGCGTATTCCTATGCCCAAAAGCTTAAGGACGAAAATCAAAATCCAGTTGTAGAACAACTTGATAACGGCAAATGGTCTGTTAGTGTGCCTAAAGCAAAAAAATAATTAGGAGTCATGATGAAATTTAGATCTTTAAGAGTATCCCTTTTAATTGCGTGTTTAGCGACTTCTTTGTTTGCTGCCACTAGTGATGAGGCTATATTAGAACAATCGCTTACATCCAAGGCTCAACAGGCTTTAGACCGTATTTATGGCGAGCGTAACTTTGTTGTGGATGTCGATGTAGATATGACTACTCCACGATATGAAGTGAAATATACCGAACAAGCTAAACCAAGAGGTGTTCAGCAATCTAAAAAATCTGATGAAGTTAATGTCTTGCCTGGATATCCTGTAATTAAAAATTTAGCGCCAGAGTCAATGTCTAAATTGCCATTTGATTCGGTGACAACATATGTGCGCCCTGTGCTTTTAAGAACGCGCGTTAAATTGGTTGTCAATAAAGATTTCTCTAAATCTCAGGCTGGCCGTGCTAAAGAAATGGTCTCAGAATTATTAGCCTTACAAATACCTCGAGACAGCATTGAAATGACCTTTAAGCCATTTTATTCCTCTGAAGAACTTCGTCAGGCTAAAGTGATTAAGCAGGAAGGGCCTACCCTCACCCAGCGTATATTTGTACCTTCAATTATGGTGACATTAGGGTTGGCGGCTTGGTTTTCATTGTTATTTTTGGCATACATGTGGATGCAAAGCCGTGCGAATGCTAAATCTGGTCGTGGTGGAAATGAATCGTCTGCACCTGCACCAACTGTGAGTGTTAACCCTAACTTTGAAATTCCTGAGTCTGCAAATACTGGGGGTGGCGCTCAAACGGTTGCTCATTCTGAGCATGCGATCAAGCGCTATTTTGACTTTATTAATGACCAAAATGTGGAAGAGCTGCTTTATTTAATCCGTAGCGAAAATATGTCTGTTGAAAATATCTCTATTATCGTGTCCTTTTTACCTGCCCGCTTGGGTGCAAAAATCATGGGTGAGCTGGACTTACAAAACCAAGCTACAATTACGACAAATATTTTAAGCCAGAGGGTTGTAAATCGCGCTTATTTGGATAAATTAGAAGGTCGTGTCCGTGACTGGCTTGAGTGCCTTGTTGGTGGTAAATCTTCATTTGTAAGGCTATTTAGTTATGTTTCTGGCGAAGTTAAAAAACAATTGATGGGTGTATTGGGTCAAACGAATCAGGATGCCTATCGCATGTTTAGAGAAAGTGTCATCATCTTTGATGACCTTCGCTACCTCTCTGATGATGAGCTTAAATTTGTCTTATCAGAATCGAATATTGAATTGTTATCGACTGCACTCGTTAGCGTGGATGATTCAACTCAACAAAAAATCAACTCTAACCTTACCCAAAGTGCTAAAGAAATGATTCGCCAATACTTAGATTTAAAGGGTAAAACTATTTCCAAACGTGACATTGAAGCCGCACAGGATTATGTCATCAATATTGTGAATAAACTTGAAGCTGAAGGTAAGATTAACTTACGGTCTAAAATTTCTGGATAGTAGCTATTAGTTGATGTAGAGACAGGTTTAAAACCTGCCTCTACATATGGCTTATTGAAAGATTGGAGAATTGAGAAATTCTTCGTTGGACTTGGTTTGCTTAAGTAATTTTATTAATTCTTCAGTAGAGCTTTCAGAGTCCATGTTTTTACGAAGTAAGTACGCCTTTTTGAGGATATCCTCAGGAATTAATAACTCTTCTTTTCGGGTACCCGATGTAATGATATCGATGGCAGGAAAAATACGACGATTGGCCATTTTTCGGCTTAGGTGTAGCTCCATATTGCCAGTACCTTTGAACTCTTCGTAGATGATGTCGTCCATTTTAGAACCTGTGTCGACTAAAGCAGTCGCAATAATTGTTAAACTACCACCATTTTCGATATTTCGAGCGCCTCCAAAAAAGCGTTTGGGTTTATGGAGTGAGCTTGGGTCTAAGCCTCCAGATAATGTACGACCAGATGGTGGTACAACCAAGTTATAGGCTCTTGCTAGTCGAGTAATAGAGTCGAGTAAGATAACTACGTCTTTTCCACATTCGACTAGACGTTTTGCACTTTCAAGTACTAGCTCTGATACACGTACATGCTGTTCTGGTGGTTCATCAAAAGTAGAATAAATGACCTCACCTTTGACTGAGCGTTCCATATCCGTGACTTCTTCAGGACGTTCGTCAATTAATAAAACTTTTATGAGTACTTCGGGATGATTAATAGAAATTGAATTTGCAATATCCTTCATAATCGTGGTTTTACCCGCTTTTGGAGGGGACACGATAAGCGCACGTTGACCTTTTCCGATGGGGCAAAGCATATCCATAATTCGTCCAGCAATTTGATTAGGGGCAGACTCTAATCTGAGTAATTGATCTGGGTAAATTGGGGTTAGATTTGAAAACAGAGTTCGCTCTCTAATAAATTCTGGTTTTTCATCATTAATTGCTTCTACTTTGAGTAGGGAAAAATATCGCTCGCCTTCCTTGGGAGGTCTCACCTGACCTGATACTCTATCCCCATTGGCAATTCCAAAACGTCTGATTTGTGTTTGAGAGACATAAATATCTTCTGAACTTGGCAAATAGTTATTTGTCCGTAAAAACCCATAGCCATCTGGAAGTACTTCTAAAACGCCGCTGGCTAAGATAATTGCACTTTTTTCTGTTTTGGCCTGAAGCACATTAAAAATAAGGTCATTTTTTTTCATTTGCTTAAACTCAGGCAAGTCTATTTCCTTGGCGATTTCATGAAGTTCTTTTAATGACTTTTTTTGCAACTCCACAATATCTAATCGTTCGGCATTTTCATCATGCGGTCTATTTAAAAACTCTATATCATTTTCTTCTTGTTTTTTAGTATCTGGACGCTGATTTTTAGGTCGATTATTTTTAAATTTAGTATGTTGCCCTGACTTTTTTTTATCTTGAAAAGATGGTTGATTAGTCATTTTGACTCCCTTGGATTTTGTTTGCTTTTTGAAATTTAAATTTGAGGGGATTTTTTGAATGTATTCCCTAAACGACATGGTTTTAAACGTTTAGTTTGAGGGGTACTTGATGTCCGTTGATACTAACAGCGACTTGTATATCTCGCAAGTTTGCTTAGCCTTTGCTATATTTTTGCTTATGTTTCGTGTTTTTTTAATTATCTTTTTTTATTGTCTATGCTTTGGAGCAATTTCGACAGATGCCTTAGGCTCAAGAGTGTCTGTAGACCCGCCTAAACCAATTAAAAAAAGAGTTGCACCCCATCGTCAGCCAGCGCAAAAAAAGACAATTACACGGCCCACAAGTGCAGATGCACTACAGCCTCCTCCCGTGACACCCCCCTCTGCCCCTACAGCTTCTGCCGTCTCTGCGACAGTACGCCAAGCATTATTAAGAGAGTTAGATCATGTACGCTCTAGTATTATGGCAGATCGTCATGGCACTGCATTGGCCACGCTTCAGCATTTATCAGAACGTATTAGGGCCATACAGACTGATATGATTGACTCCTATTTTCCAGAGTCTGTTGGAGAATTAACGGTTAAAGGACGTCCATCTTTGGATTATGTATCTGACCGATTTGGAGTGATTTTTTCGAGACGGTATTCTCATCACTCTGAAGACTACTTGGATGTCTCAGTTGTGCATTTAGACCCTTCTATTCGAGAGTATTGGGATATGGTGAAAAACCCTAAGTTGGCATCTCATATTGATACTGCAAAAATCATTGAAATTCAGGACGGCTATCGTGGGTTGGAAAAATCAAATACGTCCTTGGGATTGGTTGAGCGTAATATTGTATTAAGTGATACTTTGATGGTGAATATTGTAGCCAATGGTAAGAATGCGGACTCTTTAATTTCTGAATATACTCGCCAAGTTCAATTTGCAAAATTAAAGCGATATTTGCAAGATTAACATAGTTCTGATAGGCTTCGACATCATCTTAAATGCTCCTGTAGCTCAGTCGGTAGAGCGTATCCATGGTAAGGATAAGGTCATCGGTTCAATCCCGATCGGGAGCTCCAGAAATTTGTATGGACTTTACTCTTATTATTCAGCATCTCAGTACTCGACTCTCCGGGCCACAATTATTGGCTACGGATCATGAAAAACGTCCTTATTTTAGAGACTACTCGCCATCTACCCTGATTGAGTGTCCTCATTTTATTGTTGTCATTCCTTATTCAGAGTCTGATGTTGAATTTATTTTAAAGACTTCTACTTTTTATGAAATCCCACTTGTTGTGCGAGGGACTGGTACTGGAACCACTGGCGGTGCATTACCAGTTACTGCCTGTATTGTGATGTCTTTTGAAAAAATGAATCGTATTTTAGAAATTGATATCCATAACCAAGTTGCTGTGGTTGAACCGGGTGTCATTACTGGGGATTTGCATCGTGCAGTAGAGACAGTGGGACTATTTTATCCCCCTGACCCTGCTAGTTTGGATATTTGTACCATTGGAGGCAATGTTGCTGAAAATGCAGGCGGACCAAGATGTCTTAAATATGGGGTCACAAAA
>Ga0214917_10003694_pt1 | contig 17510 bp, 18 predicted proteins | sample LL_1208_BB_MetaG_FD_177983 | JGI IMG/M metagenome (GOLD analysis project Ga0214917, IMG submission 177983) | Freshwater microbial communities from Lake Lanier, Atlanta, Georgia, United States - LL_1208_BB | ecosystem: Environmental > Aquatic > Freshwater > Lake | place: USA: Georgia | collected... | reverse complement strand
TTAGATGCGTGATTAATTGTCGTCGCGAAGTTGAAGTGCGAGTTCGTAGACGGCGCGTTTGGCAACACCGAACCGCGCCGAAACTCGAGCAGCAGAATCTTTACGGCTTACACCTTTGGCAATTTCAGCTCTAATCGCCTCAATCAGTTCTTCGTTTGTCGGAGGTGCAGGTGGTTTTGCTGGCTCGAGAATGATCACAAACTCACCTCGCGGTTCGGTCTCAGTAAAGCGCATGTTGGCTTCTTGCAGTGTGCCACGCCAAATTTCTTCATGCAGTTTTGTAAGTTCGCGAGCAATCACAACTCGGCGCATCGCGCCACAAGCTGTTGTTAGATCGCTCAGAGTCTTGGCCAGTCGATGAGGCGCTTCATAATAAACGGTCGTTCGCGATTCAGTAGTCGCCGTTGCAAGTCGCTCAGTTCTTTCTGCATCACTGCGTGGCAGAAAACCTTCGAATACAAAACGTGACGTTGGCAGACCACTTATTACGAGCGCCATCGTCAGCGCAGATGGCCCGGGTATTGCCGAAACTTGTAAACCGGCGCTGATCATCGCGACGACAAGTCGTTCACCTGGGTCACTGATGCCTGGTGTGCCCGCATCGGTGATTAACGCAACGTTTTTGCCCGAGGCGACCAAGCCGACGATTTCTTCGCGCGCATCATATTCGGTGTGCTCATTGATCACGATCAACTTTTTGCCGACGACACCAAAATGAGCCAGCAATTTGCCCGAGTGTCGTGTGTCTTCGCAACAAATTATCTCGGCACGATTTAAAGCATCAACCGCTCGTTGCGACATGTCGCCGAGATTGCCGATTGGCGTCGCCACAAGCACGAGTGCACCGCCACTTGTCGCGCCTCGCGAATCTTTTGAAGATTCGCTTGTCATGTGCGACGCGCCTCGAGCGTGTGGCCGACGACAAGCCCCCAATTTGCGAAAGTTCCGGCGCTCGCTTCGAGCACGTATCGCGCTCTTAGAACCGGCATTGCTACCCGCATGGGTCTAATCTGCTGAACTTTGATCACCTGCATCTCGGCGTCGAGATATGCGACATCGATCGGGCATTTAACGCCGAAGGTATGTATCCACTTGCAAGAGTCGATGAGCAGTGGCGTCTCAATTTCAGTTTGGCCGATCAAACCACGTCGACGCGTCGTCGAGGTGTCTGCAATATTCAAACTCGACAAAACTTGCGCCTGGCATACAAGCCATCCTGTCTTGAATTGAACGGCTCTACTCATATTTATAGAGTATGCGCTGCAAAGTTGCGCGCGCTCGTTTTTTAAGTGCGTGGTTTATGTGTTGTGGCGAATTTCAAGTGTGTCGCCATCGACGACTTCGTAATCTTTGCCCTCAACACGAATCTTGCCTAGATCTTTTGCCTTGTTCCAAGAGCCGATACGCAAAAGTTCGTCCCAGGCAATGACATCGGCGCGAATGAACCCGCGTTGCAGATCGCTGTGAATTTTGCCGGCACATTCTGGCGCTTTCGATCCCGCATGAAACGTCCACGCACGGGTTTCTTTTTCGCCAGTTGTAAAAAATGTTCGCAAACCGAGCAGGTGATATGCCGATCGAACCATTCGCGGCAAAGCGCCTTCGCCAAGACCGAGTGCCTCGAGCATTTCTTTGCGATCTTTGGTGTCAAGTTGCGCAGCTTCGGCCTCGAGTTGCACGCTCATGCCCAAAACTTCGACCTGACTTGCACTTGCCGAACCAGGTGGCGCAAGTTCTTTGCGAACGAGTTCTTCAAATTCAGGGATACGCGCCAAGTCGTCTTCGGCGACGTTGACAACAGCCAGCACGCGCCGAGTCGTCAACAAAAAATGCGGCGCCAACAACGCCAAATCATCTTTCGAGAGCGTCGCCCGATACAGCGGTCGACCTTCGGCCAAATTTTCTTGCGCACGAGTCAATGCCACGAGCTCTTCTTCGAGCGACTTGTCCATTCGCGCCGCTTTTTGCATCCGATTAATTTTTGTCTCGACAGATTCGAGGTCGGCGAGCGCAAGTTCGATCTCGAGCACGCGCAAATGTTCGAGCGGATCGCTCGGCCCCGGAATATCGTCGTCGGCGAACGCCCGCAACACGAACACGATTGCGTCCACTTCGCGAATGTTGGCGAGAAACTTGTTGCCGAGTCCTTCACCTTTGCTTGCGCCCTCAACCAAACCACCGATGTCGACGACCTCAACCGTGGCGTAGACAGTTTTTTGCGTCTTCGACATTTCGGCGAGCGCATCAAGTCGCGGGTCGAGCACCTTGGCCATGCCAATGTTCGGATCTTTGGTCGCAAATGGATACGGCGCCGCGAGAGCATTCGAACCCGTCAATGCGTTGTATAAAGATGACTTACCCGCATTGGGCAAACCGACGAGTCCAAAGCGTTCCATGAAGATCGTCACGCTATCTGTGTCGCATGCCGCGCTGTGTCGAACAACCATCGACGACCGAGCATTTGCCCCCGATAATTGTTACTATGCAGATAGTGCTAATTAAATAGGTTGATTAGCCATCACCAGGAGCCCCGATTTGACCTCATTTGATCTCGATCTCTCTAAATACCAACTCGGTTGGAGCGATGAAGTCGAATATGCATTCGAACCAGTCAAAGGATTAAACACGGGCGTCGTCGAACAAATCTCGTGGTGGAAAGGCGAGCCCGAATGGATGCGCAAGATGCGTCTGTTCGCGGTCAACATGCCCGACATCGACTTTCAAGACATCTATTACTACTTGAAGCCCGCAACCGCGCAAGTCGACGAATGGGAAGACCTGCCAGAAGAAATGCGCAACACCTACGAGAAGTTGGGCATTCCCGAAGCTGAACGCAAATATCTTGCAGGTGTCACCGCGCAATACGAAAGCGAAGTCGTGTTTCACCGCAATCGTGAAGACCTCGAAAAACTCGGCATTCTTTTTTGCGACATGGATACCGCACTTCGCGAATACCCAGATCTCGTAAAACAATATTTTGGTTCGGTGATACCGCCAGGTGACAACAAGTTTGCCGCGCTGAATACTTCGGTTTGGTCGGGTGGCTCGTTTATCTATGTTCCGCCAGGTGTCGAATGCGAAATGCCCCTGCAGGCTTATTTCAGAATCAACTCTGAAAATGCCGGTCAATTCGAGCGCACGCTGATCATCGCCGACGAAGGTTCAAAAGTTCACTACATCGAAGGCTGTTCGGCGCCTGTTTACACCAAAGATTCGCTGCATTCGGCCGTCGTCGAGATCGTCGTCAAGCCAAGTGCCCATGTCACTTATACGACGATTCAAAACTGGTCGCCAAATGTTTACAACTTGGTCACCAAGCGTGCCCGAGTCGAGACTGAGGGCCACATGGAGTGGATCGATGGCAATATCGGCTCGAAACTGACCATGAAATATCCGAGCGTCTATTTGATGGGGCCGAAAGCGACGGGCGAAGTTTTGTCGGTGGCCTACGCGGGCGCAGGTCAGCACCAAGACGCAGGCGCAAAAATGATTCATGCGGCGTCTGAGACGTCGTCGAAAATTGTTTCGAAGTCGATTTCAAAAGATGGCGGCATCACTGCTTATCGTGGATTGGTGCGGGTCGAAGAGGGTGCCGAGAATTGCAAGAGTCATGTGCAATGTGACGCATTGATCCTCGACGACCAAAGCGAAAGTCGCACATTTCCTTACATGGAAGTCGGCGCTCGCGACGCGCAGATTGGCCATGAAGCAACCGTTTCAAAAATTGCCGATGAGCAACTGTTTTATTTGCAGAGCCGTGGCTTGTCACAAGAGCAGGCGATGAGCATGATCGTCAACGGTTTCATCGAACCAGTAACACGAACCCTGCCGATGGAATACGCCGTCGAGTGGAGTCGCCTCATTGAATTGCAAATGGAAGGCTCGGTCGGCTGAGACAAGCCAACTGCAGTAAAATTTTCATTATGGCGATGCGTACCGAGTGCAAACACTTTGAGAGTCGCACATATTCAAACGGCGATGCGATGCGACGATGTCGGCTTGACTTGGCACCTGACGCGCCATGGCGATGCCCAGACGATTGCGTCAAGTTCGATCACCGCGCGGTCGACATTGGCTGGGCGCATGGCTCGGTTGTGCCGACTGCGACGCCAGTTGAGCCCGAAAGCGTCAAAGACGGCAGTGCGGCCTCTGTGTTGAGCGAGGCTGAGGCGATCATCAACGCCATGGCGAGCGATATCGCCGCCGAGATCAAAGAAAAGAAAAACAAAAAGAAGAAGCGCAAGCGCAAATGAGCACACTCGCGTTGCCAACTGTCGATGAAGAGATCTGGCGCTATAGCCGCATCGGCGAACTCGACTTGGCCAGTTTTAAACCCGGCAAACTTTCAACAAAAATCGATGCCTCAAGCGCCGCACAACAATCTGTTTCGTCGTCGACCAGTGTTTTGGCGCGCGAAGCGACCGACATTTTCGAAGACCTTAACGCTCAACATGCTCAAGTGACGGCGATAACTACAGCCAAGAACCAAGTGGTTGCAGAGCCAATTGTGATCACACATTCACTTGATGAGTCTGGCGTTGTTGCATATTCGCGGTTAGTTGTCGAAGCCAATGAAAACAGCGAAGTAACAATTGTCGAGCGCTTTGTGTCGAGCAAAAATGCAAAGTCGCTGATCGTGCCCGTTGTCGATGTTCGCGCAGCTCAGTCGGCACGGGTTACTTACGTAGCGATCAATGAACTCGGCGCGTCAACTTGGCAAATCGGCTACCAACAAGCGGTCGGTCAGCGCGACTCGACGATGCAGATGTACACGGTTGCGTTGGGTGGCGATTATGCACGTATGCGTGCTGAGGTACGCCTCGAAGGCCAGGGCGCCAGTGCTCAGCAAGTTGCGCTTTACTTTGCCGACGAAGATCAAATGCACGACTTTCGCACGCTGCAAGACCACGCGGCACCGCGTACGCACAGCAATTTGTTGTTCAAGGGTGCCGTCAAAGACTCGGCAAAAAGTGTTTACACGGGCTTAATTCGCATTCGCGAAAACGCGACGAAGTCAGAAGCATTTCAAACGAATCGCAACCTGACGTTATCGAACGGTGCATGGGCTGAAAGCGTTCCGAATCTCGAAATTGAAACTAACGACGTCAAGTGCAGCCATGCCAGCACAGTCGGGCCGATCGACGAAGAACAGCGCTTTTATCTCGAGAGTCGGGGCATTCGACCCGAGATCGCCGAGCGTCTCGTCGTGCTCGGGTTTTTTGACGAAGTTCTCAATCGTCTGCCTGCCTTGCCGTTTGTTGGTGTTTTGCGTGAGCGTGTGAGCACAAAACTTCTAGGGACAAAATCGTGAAGCAAAAAGTTTGCAAACTAGACGAACTTGTTTCAGGCAAAGCGCGTCGGTTCATGGTCGGTAGCCGAGCAATTGCAGTCGTGCGCATCGACGACAAGGTTTATGCAATCGGCGACAAATGCAGTCACGCTGATGTCGCGTTGTCTGACGGCGAGGTTCTCTGCGACACCAAAGAGATCGAGTGCATACGTCACGCCAGTTCGTTTAGTCTTGAAACTGGCAAGCCAAACACTTTGCCCGCAACGCAGCCAGTGCCCGTTTATGTCGCGACTGTCGATAACGACGAAGTCTTCATCGAGTTGAACTGAGAAATACAAATGGCTAAAAATACAACGACACTTGAAATCAAAAACCTCGCCGTCTCCGTCGGCTCTTCACAAATATTGAACGATGTCACTTTGACTATTAAGTCGGGTGAGGTGCACGCGGTAATGGGCCCAAATGGTGCTGGCAAGTCAACTCTGTCGGCTGCGTTAATGGGCAAACCTGGTTATGTCGTTACCGGTGGCTCAGTCAAACTCGACGGCATTGACATGTTGGCCTTGCCGACTTGGCAGCGAGCCACCGCAGGTTTGCACCTCATCATGCAATACCCGACCGAAATACCAGGTGTGATGTTGCAAGATGCGATGAGCGCGGCACTTGACGCCCGCGAGCGTGACACATCAAATTTGCGATCACTTATTGCAACCGAAGCCAAGCGGATCAGTTTTGACACCGAACTCGTAGACCGTGCGGTGAACGTCGACTTTTCGGGTGGCGAAAAAAAACGCAACGAAACAGTGCAACTCGCTGTGTTGCAGCCCAAGATTGCAATTCTCGACGAACTCGACTCGGGTCTCGACATTGACGCACTTCGTGATTGCGCCCAGCGCGTCGAAGATGCAACTCGCGAAATGAATTTAGGCGTACTTGTAATCACGCACTACAGCAGATTGTTTGAACAACTTAAACCTGACTTTGTGCACATTTTGACCAACGGTCGCATCGTCAAGAGCGCCGGCCCAGAACTTGCCGACGAACTCGAAGTCACCGGATACGCCGCCTATTCAGATAAATAAAAATGGCGGGTAGTCCGTCAGGACCACCCGCCATTTTGTTAACTAACTACTAATTACTTGGTCTTTGTAAAGCCGACCTTTGTCCAGTCGATCGATGTGAAACCGAATGCGCCGAAGTTGGCAACATTCTTTGGCACACCAACGACGTTATTGCGCTGGAACAATGTGATCGAGTGAACGAGCTTGTAGACCTCTTTGTCGGCCTGGTTTGCAAGTTCGCAACGCTTCTTGAGATCAAGAATGTTGTTCGCCTTGGCGAATGTGGCGTCGATATCGGCACTGCCGATCTTGCCGAAGTTTTGCGCTCCGCCAACTTTGTAGATGTTTGGTGAACTTGCGATTGGGAAGTTAGTGCCTACCCAAGCGAAGATCGCCATTTCGAAGTTCGAAACGAGAACATACTTGCCGAAGTAATCAGCAGTTGGAATAAGAGTCGGCACCAATTCAATGCCGGCTTCTTTTGCCATTGCAGTTGCAAGAAGCACTGTGTCGCGGCGGTTGTCGTTACCACTTGGGTAGATCAACTTGACCGAGAGGCGAGTGCCACCCTTGGCGCGAATGCCGTCGGCACCCTTAACCCAACCTGCACCATCGAGCAGTTTTGCTGCTGCGGTGAGGTCACGCTTACCGAGTGTGCCTGTGTTGTCTTGGTTGCACGCAGTGCCATCAAGAAACACGTGGTTGTTGTTCGGCTTAACCTTCGGGTCGACGATGCCTTGAATTGCTGTCGCAATTTGCTGACGGTCAATCGAAAGCATTATTGCCTGACGCACCGCAACATCTTGTGTTACCGGTGTTACAGGACCAAACGTGAAGTGCTCGTGTGTTGGTGCTTTCGCGACACGAACGCTGATCTTGGCATTCTCACGGGCACGCTTGAGTGCGTTGGTGTCGTTGCCGACGTCCATGTAGTCGATTTCGCCGTTAAGCAAAGCATCGATTTGTGCAGCCTGTGGCAATGCCTTGAAGATGATTGTGTCAAGCACTGGCTTGTCGCCCCACCATTTTGGGTCACGCTCGACTGTGATTGTTCGAGTGACCTTGTCGAGTGCTCCAAACTTGAACGGACCAGCAGTTACCAATGGTGCTGCTTTCCATGAAGTGTTGAATGCATCTGGTGATGCCGTCAATGACGCCGGCTTCAACGCACTGAACAGTGGTTGCCAGTCTGGATAGGTCTCGCTGAAGGTGACGACGATTTCATTCGCTGTCTTGCCTTTCTTGACCGATTCAATTTTTTCGTAGCCAGCACTTGAAGTGATGTTGAAACCTTGACCGGCCTTCTTCTGGGCATTCCACATGCCTACGAAGTCTGCGAGACCGATTGTCTTGCCATCGCTCCACTTTGCCTTCGGATTAAGCGTGTAAGTTACGGTCTGTTTTCCGTTTACTCGTGTCGCTTTAATGTCAAGTGCATAGTTCTTGTCAATTTGAAGTACTGCGTTCTTGTCGAAGTAGATGTAGCTAGGCAACATTGTGTTCATTACTTGGCTGCAGTTGAGAAGGTTGCCCTCAATTGCGCTGGTGTTGAAGTTCGGGCAGATATCTACTTGAACAAAGCGAAACACTCCACCTTGTTTGAGATTTGCGACCGGCACCTCGTTAATTTGACGCGATCCGCCATCTTTGGCTGCACCGGCCTGAGTCGTCATACCAAACGGTGCGACAACGGCGCCAGCGATAGCCATGGCTATAACGCGTTTAATGAATTTATTCTTCATTTATTTCCCCTCTAGGTGGTTTTCCTGGGCTGTCGCCTCGGATTTACTGCCATTAAAACTAACAACGAAAAAGCCGACTTGTTCACTATTAATTCGCCCCTAGTTCATCTCAATATCAGACTGCTAGCCTTCAAATTTCTGAGTTTTCGCCTATTTAACGGGGTTTAGACGGTTCTAAATGTTGGGTTATATAACTAAGCGGTTCTTGAACTTTGTCGTCTTGGTGCTCATCGCCTCGTCAATGGGATACTTCTTGGCGTCCGTTGCTTTAAACCCCCGCGGCAACTACGAGGCCGCGAACCCACCGATACCTAAAGAATCAATCGATGCGGTCTTGAATCGTGCGAATGTCAACGACGAAGTGCCGTTCACGACTCGCTATGTCAAATGGGCTGGCGATGTATTGCAAGGTGACTTTGGTGAAGATCTCGAACAGAACCGTGTCAATGAAGAATTCTCTCGCCGAGTGTGGGTGAGCTTGCGTTTGTTGATGCTCGGCACATTGCTGGGTGCAACAATCGGCGTAATCGTTGGCGTTGTCAGCGCTGTGCGTCAATATCAGTTCTTTGATCGCAGTACAAGTTTGTTTGCTTATTTTATTTTGTCAACGCCAGTTTTCTTGTTGGCGATCTTGCTCAAGTTCTTGGGCATCAAGTTCAACGATGCAATTGGTTCGACATTTTTCTTCACCCAAGGTGAATACACGCCTGGCTATAGCGGTTCGTCGATCGGTCGCTTCGGCGACAGGCTTCAACACTTGATCTTGCCGACACTTTCAATTGCGCTCGGCAGCATTTCTTTTTATTCGCGCTATCAGCGCAACACGATGCTCGATGTTTTGAGCAGCGATCACTTGCGCACGGCTCGCGCCAAAGGCTTGACGCGACGTCAAGCACTCTTCAAGCACGGCTTGCGAGTCGCGATTTCTCCGATGGCGACATTTTTTGCTTACGGCTTTGGTCTGCTCATCGCCGGTGCGGCATTCACCGAAACTATTTACGGTTGGTATGGCATGGGTCAGTGGTTCATCGCGGCTGTTGCCAAGAACGACATCAACTCTGTTAGTGCTGTCGTCACGTTCACCGCGGTGCTCGTTTTGTTCTCTGGCTTCTTGGCAGATGTGATTTTGGCGGTGCTTGACCCGAGAGTGCGTTCACGCGCATGAGCGTAGATCAAGTTTCATTTGAGCCTGCAGTTGAACGCATCACGCGTGGCCAACTGATTCGCCGCCGATTCTTTCGCAACAAGACGGCAGTTTTCGGTCTTTGTGTTATAGCTTTCATGTTCGTTTTTGCATTTGGTGGTCCGTACATCGGGCAATGGAACTATTCAGAAAGTGACTTCTCGAGTTTGCTTAAGGGTCCGTCGGCATCGCACTGGTTTGGTACGACACAAATTGGTGTCGATGTTTTCGCCCAGACAACTCGAGGTTTGCAAAAGTCTTTGATCATTGGTTTGTTGGTCGCAGTTTTTTCGACTGGGCTTTCTGCGATAGTCGGTGCGTTCGCTGGCTACCTCGGTGGGCGAGCCGACAAAGCAACTATGTGGTTCGTTGATCTCTTGCTCGTATTGCCTTCGTTTTTGGTGCTGGTAATTCTCTCGCGTTTTTATCAGGGCAAGACATGGTTGTTGTTAGTCGTCGGTCTGACAATTTTCGATTGGATGATCACTGCGCGCGTGGTGCGCGGTCTCGCGATGAGTTTGCGTGAGCGTGACTTCGTTCGTGCCGCACGCTACATGGGTGTGCCTACACGGATAATAATTTTTCGACACTTGTTGCCGAACATGGCGTCAATTTTGATCATCGCTGCAACTTTGAATGTCGGCGGTGCAATTTTGGCTGAAACGGGTTTGTCATATCTCGGTTTCGGTGTCGCGGCACCAGATGTTTCACTCGGCACACTCATCGCTGAAGGTACAGGTGCCGCACTGACGTATCCGTGGTTGTTTATGTTCTCCGGTTCAATTCTCGTTCTCACAGTTTTGGCAGTCAGTTTCATTGGTGACGGCCTGCGCGATGCGTTCGACCCAGGTGCATTGCGCGTAAAGAAAAATGCGAAATCATGACTAATTCATTGATTGAAATTCGTGACCTCTCGGTTACGTTTCCGAGCGAGGTCGGCACGGTGCAGGCCGTTCGAAATATTTCGCTCGACATTCGCGCGGGTGAGGTGCTCGGCATCGTCGGCGAGTCTGGTTCGGGCAAGACTGTAACTTCGCTCGCGGCGATCGGTTTGTTGCCCGACAGCGCGACAGTCTCTGGTTCTGTCATGTTCAATGGTGTCAATCTGCTTGATTTGAACGACGATCAAATGTCGAAGTATCGCGGCAATCAAATCGCAATGATCTTTCAAGATCCGCTTTCGGCGCTCAACCCTGTGCACACGATCGGACGTCAAATTGCCGAAGCTTTGTTGATCCATAAAGACATTTCAACCGAGGCTGCACACAAGCGAGCGATTGAATTGCTCGAAATCGTCGGCATTCCGCGACCAGCCGAGCGCGCGCAGTCATACCCGCACGAGTTTTCTGGTGGCATGCGTCAGCGAGTGATGATTGCGTTGGCGATCGCTAATGAGCCAAAAGTTTTGCTCGCTGACGAACCGACAACTGCACTCGACGTCACCGTGCAAGCGCAGATTCTTGATGTACTGAAAACTGCGCGCGACATGACAGGCGCTGCGATTGTTTTGGTCACACACGACCTTGGAGTTGTCGCCGGTATTGCTGATCGCGTGGCGATTATGTATGCAGGCAAAGTCGTAGAAGTCGGGCCAGTTGAAGAGGTCTACGCACAGCCGGCGATGCCTTACACAATCGGTTTGTTGCGTTCAATCCCAAGACTTGATGCAGATCCTGGCGAACGGCTTGCCTCGATTTCTGGCGCGCCGGTTTCGCCAATTAATTTGCCCGACAGTTGCGCGTTTGCACCTCGTTGCCCAGCCGCCAGCGCGGTTTGTTTGACCAAAACGCCTGAATTAATAAATCTTTCACCAACACGCCTCACCGCTTGCGCACGCCAAAGCGAAATTTTCACGTTGCAAGAATCTGGGCAACTGTTTCAACAAGGTCCGACTCATGTTGGTGTTACTTCGACAAGTGATGAAGTCGCACTTGAGGTTTGTGGTTTGCAAAAAACTTTCCCGCTTTTGAAGGGTTCGCTTTTGCGACGAAGAGTTGGTTCTGTTTATGCGGTCGACGGCGTCGATCTTGTTTTGCGGCAAGGTCATAGTCTTGCGCTAGTGGGTGAGTCGGGTTGTGGCAAGACCACAACTCTGCTCGAAATCTTGAACATGGTCGCGCCCGAAGCAGGTTCGATCGCGGTGCTCGGTCGCGATGTCGCGCAACTTTCAAAGTCTGAGCGACTAGAGATGCGCAAAGACTTGCAGATCGTTTTTCAAGACCCATTCGCGTCGCTTGACCCCCGTTTACCGATCGGCGATGCGATTGCCGAGCCACTCGACAACTTCGGCATGTCGCAGCAAGATCAAGAAAAGCGCATCATCGAATTGCTCGAACTCGTCGGTCTCAATCGTGCTCAGGCAAGCAAGTATCCAAACGAATTTTCGGGTGGTCAGCGTCAACGCATCGCTATCGCGCGAGCCCTCGCCCTGAACCCAAAAATTCTTGCCCTCGACGAACCCGTTTCGGCACTCGACGTCAGCGTGCGTGCGGGCGTGTTGAATTTGCTGGCTGAATTGCAAGAAAAACTCAACTTGAGTTATCTGTTCGTTTCGCACGACTTGGCGGTTGTGCAGCATGTCGCCGATGACATCGCGGTCATGTATCTCGGTTCAATCGTCGAATCTGGGCCGGTTCGCGAAGTGTTTGCCAAGCCGCAACATCCGTATACGCAGGCGTTGTTGTCGGCGGTGCCGATTCCTGATCCGAAAGTTGAACGTGTTCGCAAGCGAATTTTGCTGCAAGGCGAGTTACCGAGCCCAGCAAACCCACCATCGGGCTGCCGTTTTCACACTCGTTGTCATGTGCGCTCGACTTTGTCGCCCGAACTTGCCGCGCGATGTGCGAGCGAGCGACCATCGTTGAGTGCCAGTAAGCACGGCGCCGTCGCTTGCCACGCCCCGCTCAACTAGTTCGTCGCAAGTTTCTCAACTGCAGTCGCGCCCCGCTCAACTAGTTGCGTTCTCGCGCAAAACCCTAAGGTTGTCGCGTGGTGCGCAGTGTTTTTGCTCGAACAGATAAATTTCCGGGTTGGTGGGTAGTCAGCGCCTGCTTCACACTTCTCACTTTTTCGTCGGGTCTTGGTTTCTACGGTCTGGCGGTCTACTTGCAGGCGTTCAGTCGCGAACTTGGTTGGTCGGTTTCGTCGATTTCGTTGGCGACCACTTTCTTTTTCTTGGTTGGCGGTGTTTCTGGCATTCCGATCGCCAAGTTCATCGCCAAACACGATGTGCGAATCATGATCATCGGCGGTGCGACGGTCGCCGCTCTTGCGTTGTTTTTGATGCGCTTTGTCGAGCAACGCTGGCAACTTTTTGTTGTTTATTGTTTCTACGCGCTCGGTTGGTCAGCATCGGGCATGGGTCCAGTCACGACAGTAGTCACGCGATGGTTTCAGGTGCGACGGGCGAGTGCGCTGGCTTTTGCATCAACAGGTTTATCTATGGGTGGCATTGTCGTTACACCATTAATTAAATGGATTCTCGACACCCAAGGCATTCGCAACGGCTCACCGTGGTTGGCTTTGATTTGGTTCGGTGGCACTGTGCCAATCACGTTGCTCTTGTTGCGTGCGTTTCCGCAACCTTATGGTTGGTTGCCCGACGGCGCGCGAGCGGCGCCGGGTGACATTGCAAATATTTCTGGCGTGCAACTTGCTGATGCGGTGCGCAGCAAGTTTTTCAAAGCAGTAACTTTTGGTTACATTTTTGCTCTCGGTGCTCAAGTTGGTGGTGCGTTGCAACTTGTCAAACTTGTTGAAGAACGCACCGATCGCTCGACTGCAACGGTGGCGACAATCATTCTTTCGACAATGTCGATTGTTTCGCGTTTTGCGGCGGGTCGCGTCATTCCGAAACTAAACATGACGCGATTTACGGTTGGTATCGCCGCGATGCAAGGTGTCTCACTGGCAAGTCTCGGCTTAATCAACAATCGAGTCGGCTTGTTGTTAGCGATCGGTTTGTTCGGCATCACGATTGGCAACATGGTGATGATGCAATCGCTGTTGCTGGCCGAACGTTTTGGTGTTCGCGACTATCCACGAATTGCGGCGCGCTCGGGTTTGATTTCATTTTCAGGCACCGCACTCGGCCCGCTTTTGCTTGGGTGGCTCTACGACGTCGCTGGTGGTTATCGCTCGTCATATCTCGCCGCCGGAGTCTGCTCGATTATCGGCGCAATTCTGTTTTCATTTGCGGGTTCTGCCACGGTGTCCGAAGCAGAACCCGCAAACTAATTAGGGGAAACAATTATTTAGTAGTTACGCACCTGATGTTTGAGTTGAGGTCTTAGTGGTGCTTGGCGTTCCGCCAAAGCCATGACGGTGACCGCGACCGTGTTGGCCGCCTTCACCACGCGCTGGACGCACTGTGTTAACCATCTCAGTCACTTTTGCCGTCAAACCAGCAAGTTTTGTGTCGGCTTGCGCTTGGGTGATTTCGCCCGACGCAACTTCTTCGGCAATATGCGCTTTGATATTTTTGATGATTTCATCGGTCACGAGTTTGATGTCGACCTTCTGCGCAGTCGCAACCTGAGCAAGCGTTTTGCCGCTCTTCAACTGTGTATGAAGTTCATCAACAGTCAACTTGAGGATCGTCGCGACTGCATCCAAATTTTTTCCACCGCCGCGAAGATGCCCGCTCTTTTCGCCGGCGCCACCGTTGTCGTGCTGAACTCGAACACTTATAGATGAGTTTGCAGCCGATTTGGCACTTGCGCCACCGGTCAGTCCAAATGTCGAACCAATCAGCAGACCGACCATCGTCGCGCCGAAAGTTGTGGCAATTATTCGCTTATTCATTATTGATCCTTTCGTTTTTGAGTCAGGGGATTCTGACGTCAAACGAATTCTGTTATTTGTAAGTAAGAATTAGATCAACGTCAGGTAAGAACTGTTTAAGAAGTGGTAAACCCTTGCAATTTATGGGCTCTATGGCTCAGTACTGTTATAAAAGTGAATTCTCAGAGCGGCGACAAGCGATTGATCGTTGTTGCCGAAGATGATACTTCGGTAAGAAATGCGCTAGAGAGACTTCTGCAATTAGAGGGCTACGAAGTCGTCGTAGTCAAAGACGGTGTGGCGGCACTTGACACGATTCTGCAAATTTCGCCCGATATAGCTGTCGTTGATGTGATGATGCCTTTCTCTGACGGTTTGAGCGTTTGTCGCGAATTGCGTCATCGAAAAAATCGAACACCAATCTTGTTGCTCACTGCACGAGCCGAAGTCAGTGATCGAGTTGCCGGCCTTGACGCAGGTGCCGACGACTATTTGTTGAAACCATTTAGTGTCGATGAACTGCTCGCCAGGGTTCGGGCACTGCTTCGGCGCAACGCACCTTCAGAAACTTCTGGTGCGCTCGAACTTGCAGATTTGAGACTTGACCCTATTTCTCGATCTGTAACTCGTGGTGCGCGTGAAGTTGAACTAACAAAAACTGAGTTTGATCTGTTGCAACTTTTGCTCGAACAATCAGGGGTTGTACTTTCACGCGATTATCTCTACGAACACATTTGGGGCTTCGACTTTGAAACCAACTCAAAGTCGCTCGACGTTTATGTCGGCTATCTGCGGCGCAAAATTGAAACTAATGGCGAGACAAAACTTCTGCACACTGTTCGTGGTGTCGGCTATGTCTTGAAAAAGTCATGAGCATTCGCTCACGTTTTTTGATTGTCATCTGTGCGATCATGCTTGCAACTATCGCCGTGCTTTCGGTCAGCAGTTATGTATTGACGTCGAGGTTTTTAATGAGCGAAGTCGACCAAAATCTTGACAATCGAGTAACGATTATTTCTGAGATTCTGCAGTCACAACCTCGAGATCTTCGTGGTCGAAACCGCGTGCGTAACCCGCTTGCCAATGCATTATTGCCAACTCGCTTTGATTCGATCACGCAGGTTATTACGGACGATGGGTCGGTGCTGGTGGGCTTCGGCGAAGTTGATCTGCCGGTTTCGAAAGACGTTCTTGAAATCGCTAATAACTCGCAACTTGCGCGAGTGAGAGAGTCTTTTGAAATTGAGGGCGTTAAATATCGCATGCTCAGTGTTCCGATTCGCCAAGGTGGAGCATTACAAATTGCAATAGATGTCGCTGACATCGAGCGTGCAAAGCAGGCAATTCAGCGAGGTGGGCTGCTGCTGGCTCTATTCGGCATGCTTGGGTCTGCGACTATCGCATGGTTTTCGGCCGGTCGGGTGTCGCGTCCAATTAAAGATCTTGCTGACGCCGCTGAGCAAATCGCACGAACAGGAAATTTAGATGTTGAGGTCGCCATCGATGGAGACAGCGAGATTAAACAGTTAACGTCGAGCTTCAATTCGATGACAGCGGCGCTACGTTCGAGTCGTGAGCAGCAAAAACAACTGGTTCAAGACGCCAGTCACGAGCTTCGAACGCCACTCACAAGTTTGCGGGCGAATTCTGAATTATTGCAGCGTTCCGATCTTGACGAAAACGCGCGCGTCGAGATTCTGCGTGATATTCGAACCGAGGTCGACGAACTGACACTTCTCTCTTCTGAGTTGTCGGCACTTGCCACCGATCAAAAGTTGAGCGAAATTGTTGCCAAAGTTGATTTGGGGCCTCTCGTCGAAGAGGTCGTGAGTAGAGCGCGTCGTCGTTATTCGCGCGATATCAGCCTTTCAATTAACGATTCGGCAACTGTAGACCTCCGTCAGTCTCAGTTTGATCGTGCGCTTTCGAATTTAATTGATAACGCCGTTAAGTTTTCGCCAGTTGAAACAGCAATAGAGGTTGTCGTAGATTCAAATCGAATTGAAATAGTTGATCATGGTCCAGGAGTTGCCGCATCAGACAAGTCGCGAATTTTCGAACGCTTCTATCGCTCGACATCAACTCGATCTTTGCCAGGTTCGGGTCTCGGTCTTGCAATCGTCAAACAATTTGTCGACGACCATGACGCCAAAATTGAAGTTACCGACACACCTGGCGGTGGCGCAACGATGGTTATTCAATTTAAAGAATAGAATTTTCATTTATGTCTGATTTACATCCAAATACTTTGCGGGTTATCGCTACCGCGCGTGAGGCGGGTCTCGAGATTAAGACTCGCAGGTTTCCCGAAGGCACCAAAACTGCGGCCGATGCGGCTGCGGCAATCGGTGTAACTGTTGGCCAAATCGTGAAGAGCTTGGTCTTTGGTGTTGATAACGAAATCGTGATGGCACTCGTAAGCGGATCAAACCAACTCGACGAAAAAAAACTTGCCACAGCCGCAGGTGGCTCGAAGTGTTCACGTGTTGACGCTGACGCTGTGCGTGCAGCAACGGGCTATCCAATTGGCGGCGTGCCTCCCTTTGGTCATACAACCCAACTTCGGGTGTTCGTTGACCCCGACTTGTTGCAGTACGACGGGGTTAATGATTTCGTGTGGGCTGCAGCCGGAACGTGGAACGACAACTTTGCAATTGCACCTAACGATCTGGTTCGTGTTAGCGGAGGCACAGTCACCGACCTAAAGCGAGTTTGATAACACTGCCGTACACTTGCACTGTGGACACCTGGAAAAACCCTAATGAGGACGAGCGTGGCGTCGACATTTCTCAGATTCGTGCTCAGTTGCGATTAGCTGTTGAAGACAGGGTGAGACACATGGTTGAAGTCGCAAATGCTTTCATGGACATTCGTCAGCAGGTGCGATTCGTCGATGAATCCAAGGGTCGATGAAATTTGATCCCGTTTCAATCTGCCGAATTCTGAACGAACACGGTGTGAAGTTTGTGGTGCTGGGTGGTTTTGCCGCGGTAATTCATGGGTCACCAGTTCCTACCGAAGACATCGATGTCATTCCATCCCGTGACCGCGAAAACCTTGAGCGCTTGGCCAAGGCACTGAGTCAAATGAATGCGGCAATCAGAACTAGTGATGGACCAATTCAAACTCGGATCAACGCGGCATTTATCGCGAATATGCCTAATATGTTGAATCTTGTGACCGATTTTGGTGATCTGGACTTGGTTTTCAATCCTGCGGGTCAGTTATCTGATTACGACGAGTGGAATCAGTCTGCAGACCGAGCGCAACTCGAACCAGGTTTGGTCGTCGCAGTAGCTGCCCTCGACGACATCATCGCGTCGAAACACGCAGCAAATCGTCTCAAGGACCAGAGAGTGCTCCCGTACCTAGAATCTCTGCGAGATGAACTGCATCGCCAAAGCGACGAATAGGTACATAAAATCAAATGTGGCGTGCCGCCCTTTGGTCAC
>Ga0214917_10003693_pt1 | contig 17513 bp, 16 predicted proteins | sample LL_1208_BB_MetaG_FD_177983 | JGI IMG/M metagenome (GOLD analysis project Ga0214917, IMG submission 177983) | Freshwater microbial communities from Lake Lanier, Atlanta, Georgia, United States - LL_1208_BB | ecosystem: Environmental > Aquatic > Freshwater > Lake | place: USA: Georgia | collected... | reverse complement strand
GTTATCGACCGTGAGGGTGTGTTGTGGTCCCCTGTTGTTGGAGACCACACCACTACCCGATGACACATGTTGACGGTGTTGGCTAGAAATATCCTGTGGAGGCAGGAGTTTTTAGACAGACCGTTAGACAGGGTACTTTGGCACTGTGGTGCCGCGTGCCTGCCTCGACATCCCCGCCCACCCAAACGGACGCAGGACACTCTTCCTTTTAGTGCTTGCGGCTTCGTCCTTGTCCCCTCCTGGTCTTCTGTACGACCTTGGCCTTGTTCTCGTAACCGAGAGTCGACACCCTCTCCTGGCACAGGTCTTCGAAGTCTGGTTTGCTGCTTTCCTTCTCCCACTTCTTGACCCGTTGAGCCAGCTGGACGTTTTCCGTCAGGTCTTGCTCTAAAGCTTGTTCACACGTCTCGTCGATGACGTTGCGGTGACGGTCAAAGACGCAGTAAACCACCTCGTCAGCCTTCTTGGAAACCCAGTTGCTTCCATCGAACACCCGGGCTCTCCTGTCTTTCAGGTTGCTGATGAACCAGTTCATGCCGCTTTCCGTTGTGAAGTGTGTCTTTTCTACAAAGTCACTTACCGCCTTGACGGGGTGCACACGGAGGAGCTTCTCCAGTTCTTCCAGGCTCAGCCCAAGCTTCTCAGAACCGAAGTCCAGTGTGATGTTGTACACAACGTCTCCAGACACATGTGTCACGCATCCCACGTTGCTATTCACAACGGACCCAACGATGCCGTTCGTCATAGACCCAACGTGGGGTCCCGTTGAGTCCCCTCCACTCTTCGAGACGTCGTGTCGGAGGTCTTTCTTCCGTCTGGACACGACAACAGACAAGAAATGAAGGAGGTCTCGTTTAGACATCAGTGCGCACGCCGATGCTGAGGGAACCTTCACAGAGTCGTCGAGCTCCTCAGTGATGCTACGAAGCAGAGAGAGTGTGTCCTTCTCGGAGCAACTGGTCTGGTGGCGTTTCAGGGAATTGAGAGAGACCGAACTCGTGCCACACCAGTCGCAAAGGTACTCCTTCTCCGGCGGGTTCATTTGTGCCAAGAACTCCACTGGGTTGACGTCCCGTTTTGTGGGAACACACCACACTTTCCTACTGAGGTGGCGACGGAGGTCCCCCTTGAACCGCGAAGTGTAGTCACAACGAGGACACTGGAATGAAGGAAGAGCCATGACCTAGTAGGCGAAAAAAATAGGTCACAAAACGCTTTCTGAAGGAGGGGCCAGGGGAAGTGTCGAGGCAGGTATTTACCGCTTAGCGGTAGGGAAAATTGAGGAAAATGTCGAGGCAGGTACCTACCGCTAAAGCGGTTTTTTTTTTCTCTCCGGGAAAAAGTCCTTTTGAGCGGACAGAACTTTCAGAACCCTTTTCAAAAAAGTCGTCGGAGAGAAAAAAAAAACCGCTTTAGCGGTAGGTACCTGCCTCGACGTTCCCCAACCGCTAAAGCGGTAGAAAGTGGACTGTCCTTCTCGTAGCGGCACCGGGACCGCTCCGCCACGAAGCGGTCCCTCGGCTTTTCAGCCCGAGTAGCGAAGGTGGTTTTGGTAGAGCAACGGACCGAGCCTTCACCACGGCGTTCCGTCAGTCAAGTGCCTCAAAGGTTACTTCACGTCGTCTGAACAGGATGTCACCGCGACGCTGCCTTCACGAAGGTTGTCGAAGTTTTGCTCGGAGCAGCCCGAGAGGAACGGGCAAGGCCGGCTTCTGCGTCAAGCACGGAGGCGGGGACCGGTGTGAGGAGCCGAAGTGTTCAAGCTCCGCTGTTGGTAGCCCGAGAGGCACGGGCAAGGCCGGCTTCTGCAAGAAGCATGGCGGCGGGGACCGGTGTGAGGAGCCGGAGTGTTCAAGCTCCGCTGAACACAGCCCGAGAGGAACGGGCAAGGCCGGCTTCTGCAAGAAGCACGGCGGCGGGGACCGGTGTGAGGAGCCGAAGTGTTCAAGCTCCGCTCAACGCAGCCCGAGAGGAACGGGCAAGACCGGCTTCTGCGTCGCGCACGGGGGCGGGGACCGGTGTCAGGAGCCGAAGTGTTCGAGCTCCGCTGAACACAGCCCGAGAGGAACGGGCAAGGCCGGCTTCTGCAAGAAGCACGGCGGCGGGGACCGGTGTGAGGAGCCGGAGTGTTCAAGCTCCGCTCAACGCAGCCCGAGAGGAACGGGCAAGGCCGGCTTCTGCATCGCGCACGGGGGCGGGGACCGGTGTGAGCACCCGAAGTGTTCAAGCTCCGCTGCTCACAGCCCGAGAGGGACGGGCAAGGCCGGCTTCTGCAAGAAGCACGGTGGCGGGGACCGGTGTGAGGAGCCGGAGTGTTCAAGCTCCGCTGTACACAGCTCGAGAGGAACGGGCAAGGCCGGCTTCTGCGTAAACCACGGAGGCGGGGACCGGTGTGAGGAGCCGGAGTGTTCAAGCTCCGCTGCTCACAGCCCGAGAGGAACGGGCAAGGCCGGCTTCTGCATCGAGCACGGAGGCGGGGACCGGTGTCAGGAGCCGGAGTGTTCAAGCTCCGCTGTTCACAGCCCGAGAGGAACGGGCAAGGCCGGCTTCTGCATAAACCACGGAGGCGGGAACCGTTGCGAGGAGTGCTGCGTGTTCCTTCACAACTCATCGTACGCGCCCTTCTGCCACCCCGTCACCGGAAAGGGCGTCTGTACCGCGTTTGCGCGTAACGAGGTCCTCACCCTGCTGAACAACAACCAGGCGGAGAGGGCCGAGGAGCTGAAGCGTCACTACGGCTTCAAGAAGGACCTGGTGATCCGGGCGGAGCAGGTGTTCTACTACGAGCTCGTGAAGCTGGTCCCGGCGCTGACCTCACTCCGTCGGGTGCTCGACGAGACGGTCTTGTCGAAGCTGTGCGGGAAGCGCAAGAAGATGAGCGATCCCCGGCCCGACTACTTCCACTTCTCCGAAAAAACCAACACGGCGATCCTGGGGGAGTTCGACGAGACCAGCGACCACGAGGACGATCAGGAGCGCCTGGAGCTCATCGCGCACCAGGCCGGGTGCGGGCGGGCTCGTACGTTCGTCTTCCGTGTCAACGGCCGTCTGGGGGAAGACCGACCTCTATGTGTCCGCCGTGAGCGACAGGGAGTCGTGTTCTACTGTTTGACGGACGCCGGTCGGGAGGTTCTTTGGAAAGTGGCCGCCTACGTCAGAAGCTGCCTGCCGTGGGTCCTTGAGGGTGGCAGCCTTGACCCGGCTTTGACACAGACGGTGTACTTTTGAGGCTCGGCTTTTCTGCCGACTTGCGTCTAAAACTCCTGTTTTTTTGTGGTTGGTTAGGACCGATGGACCTGCGAGACGTCGAGCTGGCGACCGCCCTGCGTCGGGTCTTGTACCAGAGCATACCTAGCTATGCGTTCGATCCCGACATGGTCGACATAGCAGTGAATACGAGCTGTTACAACAATACTGTGATGAAGAATAGGATCCAGTATCTCCCTGTATTCGGGGTGCCCTTCCCGGAGTCGACCTTCATGGACTTCCTGGACAACTTCCCTGACTTCGCGATCGACAACAAGCTGGACGACTCGAAGCACCTGCGGACCTGGGGGAGCCACCTGGTGATGAAGGCCTCCGTGCGGAACGAGGGGTCGGACGTCCGGAAGGTGACCACCGACGACTGCGAGTTCATCCTGGACGGTTCTCGGCTCCCCGAGAGCCCGTACAAGAGCCCCCTGCTCGTCATCCGGCTTCGGCCCGGGGAGGAGTTCCAGTTCTCAGCCCGCTCGCGCCTGGGCATTCCGCTGGAGTCCCCCATCTTCCAGAGCTTCGAGAACTGCTGGATCACCCCGCGTGAGGACGGGACCGTCCGCCTGAACGTGGAGGTGCTGGTGGCCGAGTTCAAGGACCTGGAGGTGCTGTACCGGGCCTGCGTGGAGGTCCTCAGGAGGAAGCTGGAGAGGCTCGCGCTGCCCCACGAGAAGAGCGGATCTTTCGAGCTGAACAACGACCGGTTCACTGTCACGGGGCTGATCGACTGGCTGCTCAAGAACCACCCGGCGGTGGAGTACGTCGCCTTCGACTGCCCGCACCTCCTGGAGAACAAGTCCGTCCTGCACTGGCGCGCCTCCAAGCCGCTGCACCTGGTGTGGCAGGAGGTCCTGGGGAAGCTGCCGAAGATCTTGCACCGGAAGAAGTGACAGGGCGGGTGTCGCAACTTTTTCTGCAGAAGAGCATGCACCTGGTTGCCCGCACTGCCGTGGTGGTTGTCGCGGCCGTCTTGCTCGACTCTCTGTACTTCCACTTCAGCTTCAAGGAGCTCTACGAGAAGGTTTGGACGAAGATCCTGCACGAGGACAGGCTGAACATACGGGTACTGCCCGCCGCCCTGGCCTGGACCCTCATCGGGGTGTCGGTGGTTGTGGCCTGCGAGACGTCCGATCCGCGCTGGTCGGTCCCCCTCTGTGCTTTTTGGGGGCTCGCGGTATACGGAGTCTACAACTGCACGACGCTTTCGGTCGTAGACAAACTCCCCCTGCTGACCGCGGTCGTCGACACGCTGTGGGGGGTGGTTGTATATACTTCTCTTGCACTCTTATACACGAGGGTGCTCAATAATCCTGAAGGTTGATCATTCTTGCGAGGCGTTGTGGAATTGAGAGCGTTGGTCATCAATGAGCGTTGTTGAACTACGTTTGCCGTAAAAGAGCGTTGTCGAATTGTGAGCGTTCGTCAATCACGAGCGCTGCCAATACACCAGAGTGCTGAATAGTCGTGAAGGTTGTTTTGCAGCAGCAACTCGTCTTCGTCGTGAAGCAACCTTTGCTGTGTGCCCACCGTGCGGAAAAAACGTCGAAGGAACCCCTAGATGGTGGCAGACCCTACTACAGTCAGGTGCCCTCTGCCGATGTTGTCGACCACGTACTCCCCCGGGGACGCCACGCTCCTCCCGTGCTACGTCCAGCCGAAGCTCGACGGGGTGCGGATGATGGTCGACGTGTCTGGTCCCTGCGGCGCCTACAGCCGGAACGCGAAGCCGCTCGCGCCACCCCCCGGGGTGCTGCGTCTGAAGGCGCCATTTCCCTGCTTCCTGGATGGCGAGCTCTACCACCACGGTACCCCGTTCCAGGAGATTCTCTCCTTGGTCCGGTGCCCGCCCGAGGACAGGCCGGTGCGTCTGCAGTACCACGTCTTCGACCTCTACCTGCCCGACCACCCTTCGAAGCCCTTCTCGGAGCGGTACGAGCTGCTGCGGGGCGTCGTGAAGGAGGCGGGCCTGGAGGAGGACGTGCGGCTGGTGCCCAACCGGTGGGTGCGCTCCCCGGAGGAGGTGGAGGCGGCGCTGCGGGGCTTCCTAGCGGAGGGTTTCGAGGGCCTGGTGCTGCGGCCCGCGGGCTCGGCGTACGAGCCCGGGGCGCGGTCGGCGGGGCTGCAGAAGCACAAGCCGTCGCAGGACGCCGAGTACGTCGTGGTCGGCTTCAGCGAGGCGGAGGGAAAGGACCGCGGTACGCCGGTCTTCTGGTGCGAGACGGAGGCGGGCGCCCGCTTCCGCGTCCGGCCCGCCGGGTCCGCGGGGGACCGCCGTGCGCTCTTCGCGCGGGCGCGCGGCCTCGTCGGGCGGCTGCTGACCGTCCGGCACGCGGGGCTGCTCGCCTCGAAGCCCCGGTTCCCGGTCGGGCTGGGCTTCCGGGATGACGTGGCCGCGGCGACCCTCGTGTCCTGGAACCTGAATGGGGTGGCCAGCGCGGCGCGCTCCGGGGCGCTCGGGCGCGTCCCACTCGCGGACGTCGTCTGCCTGCAGGAGCTCCGCTGCTCCTCGGACGCGGCTGCTTCGGGGCTGCTGCAGGCCGCCTTCCCGGGCTACCACGTGCACTGCTTCGTGTCGCAGGAGCGCCGCGGCCACAGCGGGGTGGCCGTGGTCTCCCGGGAGCGCCCGGCGGCCGTGCGACGAGGGCTGGACGAGGGCGACCGGGACGGGCGCGTGCTCACGGCCGAGTTCCGCGGCCTCACGGTGGTCTGCGTGTACAGCCCCAACTCCGGCACCTCGCTGCAGAACCTGGACTACCGGACCCGGGAGTGGGAGCCCCGGTTCCGCCGGTTCCTGCGCGGGATCGCCGGGCCGCTGGTCGTCTGTGGCGACCTCAACGTGGCCCCCGGGCCGCTGGACGTGCACCACCCCGAGCGGCACGAGCGGTCGGCGGGCTACACCGCGCGAGAGCGCCGGGCCTTCCGCCGGCTCACGGAGGAGACCGGGCTCGTGGACTGCTTCCGCCACCTCTACCCCAACCGCGTGGCGTACACCTACTGGTCCAACTTCGCCCGCGCCCGCGAGCGCGGCCTGGGCTGGCGCCTGGACCACTTCCTCGCGGACCCGCGGCTCGTGCGGGCGAGGGCGGCGGCCGTGCTCTCGGACGTGCCGGGGTCCGACCACGCCCCGGTGGTGCTGGTGCTCTCCCACGTCGAGGAAGAGCCGCCGCAGGAGGGCGGCGCGCGCAGGTGCTGGACGAGGACGCTGCTGCTGCTCCACCAGATCCGAGAGCTGGACAAGGGCTCCCGGTTCGGGGCCAGGGCCTACCAGAGGGTGCTGGAGCAGGTCCCCCCGCGCCGCGCTCTGGCGCCGCGCGCCTGGTCGGCGCTGCTGGGGGTGGGCCCCAGGATCACCGAGGCCCTGCGGCGCGGCTGCCGCGGCGTCTCCCCGGCGGAGCTGGAGCAGGCGCTGAGCGTGGAGGAGTGGCTGCAGGTGCCCTTCGTCGGCCTTCGCTCGGCGCTGCGGCTCGTCCGCGAGCACGGGGCTCGCCCCGGCGGCGGGACGGACCCGGCGCTGCTCACGCAGCAGCAGCTCAAGGGGCTGCGGCTCTTCTTGGAGGCGGGTGGGTGGTCCCCCTTCGCGCGCGAGGAGGCGAGGGCGCACCTCCGGGTCCTGCGGGCCGCCGCGAGGGAGGCGGGGGTGCGGAGGTTCGCCGCGGCGGGGTCCTACCGGAGGCGCTGCTCGGGGGCGGTGGAGGACCTGGACGTCGTCGTCGCGCCGCTCTCGTCGCAGGCCGCCTTCTTGCGGGCGCTACGCGCGCGCGGGTACCTACGGGAGGTCCTGGCGGGGGGCCGGCAGAAGGTGCTGGCCGTGTGCCGCCTCAGCGACGCGGCGCCTCCGCGTAGGGTGGACCTGCAGTTCACGTCGGGGGCGGCCTTCCCGTTCGCGCTGCTCTACATGACCGGCGACCGCTTCTTCACCCTGGAGCTCCGTCGCCGCGCGCGCGAGCTGGGCCGGGTCCTGAGCGAGCACGGGCTCTCCCCGCCGGGCGGCGGCGTGCCCGACACCTCGAGCGGCCGCGACGGGGAGAGGGGGATCTTCCGGGCCCTCGGCATTCCCTACGTGCCCCCGACGAAGAGGTGCACCTTCTCCAGGCTGGCCTGACCTGCGGTCTACCTGCGGGGCAGCAGGTCGTCGTACTTGTAGAGGTCGAACCCGGAGTCTGCGACGTCCGTGATCTCCTCATTTGCTGACCACCAGGCGATCATGTCGAAGGTCCCGTTGCCTCCGAAGTGGGCTTCGGGAGTCTGGGCGTAGACTTTACTGAACTTTTTGCCGAGGTCCGTGTGTTTCGTGTTGAAGTCCCCAACCAACAGCTTCGGCTTTGGAGAGGAGAGGAACCAGTCGAGTGCGTGGTCGAGCCAGGAACCGATGGTTGCGCCCTCCACGTAACTGTTGACCAAGGAGTAGTCGGCGTGGATGTTGTAGACGTGGAAGTTCTGGAACTCGCACTTGGTGTTCTTTTTCGTCGAAATCTTCTGTGAGAAGGCTAGGTGCATCAAGTCGGGCCACACTCTCTCCCCTTCGCCGGTCCCGTACACAACCTTCGTTGGATTCTCGTCGAAGCCCCTGTAAGTGGTTAAGCAGACGGTTTCGTCGTCTCGCAGACTCCTCGTGTCGTCAACAACTTTAAAGTCGCCCGCAACCGAGTTGAAGACCGTTAGGAACGCGGAGATCGGGTTCACCTCCTGGAGACAGAAGACTACTTTGGGGGAACTGGAGGTGTACTCCCTAAAGACTTCCAGACACCTCCGCACTCTGTTTTGATACTCTTCTTTGTTTTCCAGGTAGAAACCCACTTTTAGCTTACGGTCATTCTTTTTTACTGCTGCAGGTTTCCACCGCAGCTTGAGGTCTTCTACCGCTACCTCTCCGACCCCTTCACCTCGAAGGCCTTCTAGGACCCATTCCCTCCACTCTTCTGAGAAGTTCTTGTCCTCTTTGTCCTTCACTTCTTTCTGGAAGGAAGTCCACAGCTTACGCACAAGGGTAACCTCCTCACCCTCTTTTTTTGTAACGAGGAGCTTTATGGCTTCCTCAATCTCCGTGCCTCTTGCGTTTTTGGTAAACACGTCAAGGTTGCGCTGAGAACGCAGCTTGGGGGAGAAGACATCACCGTACATGTCGACTGAGTTCTGTTGCGCAACGTTGAGCGTGACGAAAAGAACTTTGTCACCGTTTATAGCCAGTTCTTTGCACAGGAGGAAGTGGTCGTTCACCTCCTGCATACGTGCCATGGCCTCCTCCAAGGACTTTCCCGTTGCCTTCTCTGTTGGCTCGGTGAGTGAGGAGATGTCTGACAGATCGTCCAGATCTCGGGGTTTTGTCGGCGCGGGCACCGAGTCCGTGGACTTCTCCTCAGCCGGGACCGGCGTGACTGCGGGCCCTTTCTCCTCGTTTCGTCGCTCCTCCTCGTTCCCCTCGGCGCCCCCCCACACCCGCAACAGCCCTAGGAGGGATCCGTACTTGCTCTTGAGGTGCCTGACCTCAGGGGGTTGTGTCAAGGTGTCCATAAAGCAGCCCTAGGAAAAAAAAGGTTTGCCGTTAGAGCTTGCACGTGGACTCACACCGGCATGTCTGGGTCTTGAGCAGGTAAACCAGCTGCTCGTCCGCTACTTTCTCTGCGTTTGCCTGCAGCTTTTTGCGGTAGTCCGTGGGGTCCTTCGCCTGCAGGACCCCCTGGTAGAACTCGTCCAGGGCGGTGTGCGTGTGGTAGTCCGTCAGGTAACGGCCGTCATTCATCTTGGCGGGGCAGTTGTAGCGGTAGAACACGTTGTCACTCATGATGTTACTGACTATAGGTTTTTTCCTCCTGCTCGACGATCTCCTGGATGAGCTCACTCTTGGTGGTGCTTCGAGAGAAGGGGATGTTGTTTTCCTTGGCGAGGGACTTTAACTCCTTCATGGTCATCTTCTTAAGCTCCCCGTTGAGCTGCTCTTCCTCTTCCTTCTTGAAGTCGTCCTTGAAGTCGTCCTCCTTGAAGGAGTCTTCGGAAGGCTGGTGGTTCACCTTCACCTCCAGGTCGTGGACGCGGTCCTCCAGCGCGAGGAGGCGACTGATGAGGACCAGGACGGCCACGACCATAAAGACGCGGCTCGCCACCGTGAGGACCTCGGTGTACTTGAACATTTTCTAACGTAAGGGTGTTTAAAAGTACTCGCTCGAGAAACGAACCTACCCAGCCAAGCCTCTCCGGCCACGGTCCTCCCTCAAAAAAAAAAGCCAGCGCGTCAGCGGCAGCCCACAAAAAGTCGGATCAGCGAAAAAAGTGCTGTGTCCGAGAAGTCGTGCACAGGTGTGGGTTATCCAGTACCGGGTACCCGCACGAGGGACACATTATTACTCTGGAGACCCGGAACTGTAAAGTGCGGTACAACCGGCGTAGCACTTCTAGGACGTTCTCGACGATTTGGCACATTTCACTCTTTTGTGCGTCCCGGTCCCCCTCAATTTTTTTTCGGCGCTGCGCGGAACAGCGCCTGTGAAAAAAAGGATGGAGAGGGTTAGATGGACATCATCAACTTTAACATCGACAGCCGCAGCCGGAACATGACCTTGTACCCGAACCCGGGGAAGTTTGTGTACGACCTCCCTTACACGCTGAAGAACGTCACGTCGATCCGCCTGGCTTCCGTGGAGCTCCCTAACCTTTTCCACACGATCTCCTGTCACTTCAAGAACAACTTTTTTCTTGTGAACGGGTGCAAGGTGGTGCTGGACTCGGGCAGCTACACCTCCTCGAAGCTCTGCGACAGCCTGAACGCCAGGATGACGGACGTGAGGGTGATGATCGACCCTGTCCGGGACCGGACGGTGTTCGTCTCGGAGCACCCGTTCGTCCTCAGCTTCCCGAAGGAGAGCCGGTACCTCTCTCTGGGCGAGCTCCTCGGGTTCCGGAAGCAGCTCTACAACGGTTCCAAGGCGTACGAGGGCGAGGGCGGCGTCACCCTCGTCGGCGAGAACTACCTCCTCCTGAAGGTCAACGACTATGGGAAGGTGGTCAACACGGTCAACGACAACTCGTACCTCGCCAAGGTCATCCTCTCCTCAAACAAGAACTTCCTGGTCATCGACAACCACGCCAACTTCTTGTGCAAAACCCACGACTTCCTCCAGCCGGTCAACGTCAGCCGCTTCTGCGTGGAGCTCTGTGACTACCTGGGCCACACCGTCGACATGAACTACGTGGACTTCTCGCTCACGCTGGAGCTGAGCTACTGCCGGACGTCGCTGCTCAAGACGGACTTGGAGACCAACATCTTCTGATCGGCCAGCGCGGCCCCCTCCATCTCCTCCCGGAGGCTCCTCAGGTCGTCGAGGACCGCGCACAGCCCGGCCTCCACCTCCGAGTCGACGCCGCCGCCGCTGGTGGTCTCGACGTAGTAGAGGAAGAGGAAGAAGTAGAGCACCAGGAGGAGGGCGAGGCTGTCGGCCAGCCGCTCTCCCTGACGCCGCCGTCGGGCCAGGTGCGCGCACCGGAAGGCGGACCGCGTGTCTGCGTCCAGCTCCGCCCACTTGAGGGCGCAGAGGCGCATCCAGTCCTTCTCGTGCGGGTGGCTCTGGCGGACCTCCCTGCAGAAGAGCTGGTACCCTGACATCCTTCCAGAAAATGCAGGACAAGGAGTATAGGCAGCACGATGAGTGTATCGCTTCGCAAGTTCGACCTCGCCTCACTAACCAGCGAGGCCACCCTGTGCTTCTGCAGCAAGCGGCACTCCGGAAAGAGCTTTCTGATCCGGGAGATCATGCACCACTTCCGCAGCATCCCGTGCGGGATCGTCCTCGCGCCCACCGACAAAGCGACGGACTTCTACGCGAGCTTCATCCCCTCCTCCTTCGTGCACTACGACTACCGGCCGGAGCTGCTGTCCAGCTTCTTCCACCGGCAGGAGTACATCATCGAGAAAAACAAGAAGAGGACGGCCTCCGGCAAGGCCCCGCTGGACGACCGGGCCTTCCTGATCATGGACGACTGCCTCTCTTCGAAGGGGGAGTGGGGCAAGGACCCGAACGTGGCCAAGATGTTCTTCGAGGGCCGGCACTACAAGGCGCTCTTCATTTTCGCGATGCAGTTTCCGCTCGCCCTCAAGCCCGAGTTCCGCTCGAACTTCGACTTCGTGTTCCTGCTCGGGGAGGACTTCATTTCCAACCAGAAGCGCCTGTACGAACACTACGCCGGCATGTTCCCGACCTTCGAGCTCTTCCGCAAGGTGTTCACGGAGGCCACCGACAACTACGGGTGCCTGGTGATCAACAACCGGGTGAAGAGCAAGAACATCGAGGACAAGGTCTTCTGGTACCGGGCGCGCGACCCAGGGCCCTTCATCGTGGGCAACGCCAAGTTCCGACTGTTCCACCAGAGGAGGTTCAACCCCGACTGGAAGGAGAAGGAGAACAAGGTCGACCTCTACAAGACGGCGAAGAAGGTCGGGTTAGAGCTCCCCGTCAGGCTGCTCAAGTCGTAGCCACCGGAAGGGGTGGGGGCCGCGAAAGAGTTGCCCTAGTTGTATGGAATGTGGTGTATGTCTAGAGGAGGGGAGAGAGGAGTTCCCGAAGCACTGTTGCACTTTCACTCTGTGCACCAGCTGCTTCCAACTCCTCCGCAAGAAGGACTGTCCTTACTGCAGGAGGCCTCTCCGGCCGACGCAGCGGGAGCCGTCTGGAGGGAGCGCGGGGGTTGATGAGCTAGAAGAAGAAGAGGCGCTGAGGACACGCAGACGACAGGAACGGAGGCTGCTCCGGCTCTACTTCCGCGAGCTGGACCACGCGAGGAACCGCGTCCACGTCCAGATCAGGAAAAATCTTTCTTCGGTGCGGAGGAGGCTCTTGCGCAGCCTTGTCGAGGAAGAAGTACGTTCACTCCAGTGAACTTTTTAAGACACTTTAGAGACCTTATTTTTTTTTAATGTTTGCCTTCGGTATACACAATGTCAGCTATCGTAGAGTTCATGCAGAGCATGGTGAAAGAAAACACCGTCAAACTTGCGCTTCTGGAGTTGGCTGGAACCTTCATATTCGTCGGCCTGGTTACACTCTTCACCTCCAAGAAGTTTGAGGAGAAGTTTCCTTTCCTCAAAGCATTGGTCCCTGCTTTGGTAGGTGTGTCCCTGCTTGCAACGGTGTACCTCTTCAGCCTATTCGGGTCTAAGGGTCACTTTAACCCTGCTGTCACCTTGCCTCTCTGTTTGGCAAGCGCAGACTACTGCTCGATCCTTCCTTTCTGGGCGGGTCAGCTGACCGGCGGTAGCGCAGGAAGTGGGCTCGTGAACTTTGTACTGGGACTCGTTCCCTAGACACCAGGGCCGGCTCCTCTTTGACACCATTTTTTCTGGGCGAACGGCATACCTTCAGGTGCTCATGCTCGAGTGGAAGATGTCGTACCTCGTCCTCACCGGAGGGAGACTCACAGACACGCAGAAGAAAGAGGCCACTAGAGTCGTTACAGAACTGAAAAAGCACTTCAGGAGGAACCGGTACGACCGTGAGAAAGTGAGAGAATCACTGCGGGACTTCAGCGCCAGCAACCCGACAAAGTTTGGTGAAGCGGTAGCCTACGTGGAGGAGAAGGTGAAAGAGTACCTCTCTCGGCGGATGACACTTTACCCACTGCACTTTGCGGTGGTGGAGGGGGATGTGCAGCGAGTGCAGGACCTTTTGGAGAGGGGTGCTGACCTCTTCGCGAAGGACGACGCGGGCCAAACCCCCTTGGACGTCGCGATCCAAGGGTCTCGTGAAGGTATCGTGGACGCACTCGTGGAGGCTGTCGTCAAGGACGGCCAGCTGGAAAACGAGACGTTCTTGGAATCCCTGCGCACGGCGGAAGACAAAGTCAGAGTGAGGTTAGGGAGCAGACACGTGCTCGAGGTGGACCCGGTGGGCCAGTGTCTCGAACTTTCCGAGGTCGATATTTTGGAAAAGGCGGAAGACGCCCAGAATGTCTTCAACGAGTTTCTGGACACAGACCGCCCTACCAGGTCGCTTCTCGACGAGTTCGACAATACTCCTGGCGAGGAAGGGACTGAGTACGTGTACCTAACCGGTGCCCGCTCCTACGTCATGTCACGTGAAGAGGCTACGAGGGCTTTCAGTTTCCTCGGCGAGGAGGTACTCTACCAGTGCACACTTGCCCCTCTCGGGACGAAGTGGGTGACGAGGAAAGTGTGGAGACACTCTTTCGGAGGGAGCGCAGTCCTGTCCAAAATCTTCTCTTTCACCGTGGAGCGCGCGGCGCTGTTCCACGGGGGGCCTGAAGTCTCCAGAGACTTGCTGTCGTTTGGAGTACTCCTGTAGTTGGAGGGTGCGTGGTCCACCTCGTCGCTCAGCAGGAGTGGAAGGGTGGGAGGCGGTCCCACGGCAAGCGGAGGACCCGGCTCGTCCTGTCGAGCCTGCTGTAGGCGATGCGGAGTCCGTCGCCGTCGACGAAGAGCCCGTTGCAGTACTCGGTGGACGGGGGTTCTTCGAAGGTGAAGGGGGCGGAGACCCTCTTGAGGACGGAGACTCGGCGGTCGAAGACGACGAGGTAGTGGAGGTAGACCCTCGGTCTCGAGGGGTTCGGGATGATGCTGTGCGTGACGAACCAGACCTCTTCTCCGTAGACAGCCCCGCAGGAGGACCCCCTCATGACCCTGAAGGAGGGCGGGCTGGGTATCTCCCTGACCACCTCCGCCGCGTCCTTCCGCACTACTGCCACGGTGACGGAGGGGAACCAGTCGTAGACGAAGGAGCCGTCTTCGAGACCTGTCCAGACCCAGTTCTTTTCCACGGAGCGGTCTGTCTTGACTGCACACAGCAGGGTGAGCGTGTGGTCTTTTAGGGATCCCAGGACCACAGAGACCTCCTGCCCCTCCGCGACGAACTCCCTGCTGACTCCCAGCACCCGTTCCCCGCTGACTCTGAGGTCTTCCACTCCCCTGACGGAGACGTTGGGGAGGTGGAGGGTGCTCTTGTCGAGCCGCGCGGGGTCTACCGACAGCCTCTTTTTCTCGGCGAAGTCCACGTAGTAGGTGTCGATGGGTCCGCCGCCGGACGGCGGCAGGTAGCTGCCGGTCTCTGGGCAGACGCGGTAGTTCACGACGCGGACGAGGAAGTCGTCCTTGCCCGTCGTCGTCGGCGTGGAGCACGCCCACCCAGGCTCCGTGTCAACGAGGAGCGTGGTCGTGGAGCCCCCGCTCAGTGGGAGGGCGTAGAAGAGGAGGTTGGTGTAGACGTTGTCGAAGGCCCACTTGGGGAGCTCTTGTTTCTGGAGGAACCTCCATGAGGCGCGGAGGCCGTAGTCGTCCGCCGGGTCCGGCCTGACGTAGTACCAGAGGATGGTGAGCTCCCTCTCCAGGAGAAAGGACCGCACGTCTTCTTCCACGAAGAGGAAGGGCTGGGGGGACCTCACCCTCTGGAGCCCCATCAGGCAGTAGTAGACAGCCCTGTGGGGGTCTCCCTGCTTCTCCCGCAGGTAGACGGTCACGCGGTGCGCCGCCTCGGGTCCCGCCTCCGGCTGCTGCGCCCACGCCTCGGCCTCCGCGAGTCGGCCCAGCGCGAGGAAGCAGGTCGTGAGGCGGTACTTGCAGTAGTTGGTCTCCTCCTGGAAGCCGTCTCCCGCCCGGAGGCGGGCCTCGTAGAAGCCGACGGCTTCCTCGAACCTGCCGAGGCAGTGGGTCGTCTGACCCAGGTAGAAGAGCGTCCGCGGGTCTCCCGGGTTCTTCTCGAGCTGCATCTTGAGGAGGCGCTCATCCCGCTCGAACTTGTCGGCCTTGCTCCCTCCGTCGCCGACGTCACGGATGTAGGCGACGTCCTCTGGCAGGTGCTGCTGCGCGTTGGGGAAGCTGTAGTACTCGTGCGTGTAGCCCACGCACTTGACGTCCGCGAGCCTGGGGACGATCCTGACGTTGTGGTAGGAGAGGTTCCCGTTCTTCTGGGTCATCGAGTAGACCGTGTCCGTGTCGAGGTTCTCTGGTAGGCTTGGGGAGGAGCAGAGCACCATGTCCGCGTCGAGGAGGAGGAGGTGGGTGGCCCGCGAGAGCTCCCTGGCGATCTCCATGGCCCTCGTTCGGCTGGCGCCGAAGTCCCGGAAGGGTTCGCGGAGCACGTGTCCCGGGATGGGGTAGTTCTGGATAAGTTCGACGGTGCTGTCGGTCGACCCCGTGTCGAGGATGACGTACTCGCTCACGACTCCCTGGACGCTGTCGAGCAACCGCGTGATGATCCTCTCTTCGTTCTTCACGATCATGTTCAGACAGAGCGCTCCCATACCGCGGGGGAGAGTCAATAAAAGCAGCGTGTTTCTCCTCCCCCGACCGGCGTGGACTGAACTTTTTTTTTTCTCGTTGTCGGTGGTAGCAGATGCCAGTGAATCGTTTCGGCGGCAACAAGGCCAAGAAGGCGGCCTCGAAGAGGTCTGGGGCTTCTTCTTCCCAGGCTCCGCTTCCGGCGACCGACCTGCAGTACGTGGCCAAGGTGGAGAAGGTGCTGGGGGACGCGCGTTTCCGCCTGGTCATCCCTGGGGAGAAGTTCAGGGGGATCGGGAAGCTTCCCGGGTCGAAGCGGCGGCTGGTGAAGTCCATCCGCGAAGGCAGCTACGTGCTCTTCGAGGTGTGGGACTTCGTGTCGCGAAACCAGTTGGAGGGCGCGACGGAGAAGCGGGGGGACATCCTGGCGCTGTACGACCAGTTCGACGACTCCATGTTCGAGTCGGACGCGGGCGTGGAGTTCCAGACGGAGGCGGACGCGGGCGTGAACTTTGACGACATCTAGGGGCCTCCTGCCCTTTTTTTGTTTCCGTGAGGGTGCGGCTTCCTAAAGGCAAAAATAAACTGTGTGGTGTGCACAGGCACGTATGAAGTTCTGTCCTTCCTGCAACAACCTGACGGATGTCGTGAAGGCGGAGGACGGGACTGGCTCTTTCCTGTGCCCGGTTTGTGGGTTCTCGGTCCCAGTCGCTCCCGGGACGAAGCTGCTTTCCTACTCCTTCAACGAAGGCCACTCGGACACGTACGACCGTTCTCAGACGCCGCTTGACGCTTTTCCCAGGAAGAGGCTGCGGACAGCGTGTTCTCAGTGTGGCGGTTTTGAGGTGGCGATCTTCAAGAACGACGCCTTTGAGGTTGCCTACGTGTGCACTTCTTGCCGCACGACGCGCCAGAGCTTTGTGGAGGACGACTCTTTCACCCGTGCGGAGGAAGGGACGCCGGAGTGAACTGGCTGGAGACTTTCGGGGGGGAGCTTTCACGAGCTATAATATTTTACACACTCATGTACAGGCTTTCGGCTCTTGGAGGATCGTTTCCAGGCGGCGTTGTGGCGTACAGGGTGCTGTGTGACAACCTGCAAGTCACTTCGGTTCTGGCGTCCGGCGCCACGGGGCCCACGGGACCGTCAGGGAGCCAGGGGCCCGCAGGGGCCCAAGGTCCCACAGGACCGTCAGGGAGCCAGGGCCCTGCCGGTCCTCAGGGAACGAGCGGGGCTGGTGGTTCTCAAGGTGCTACCGGCTCTCAAGGGGCTACCGGGACTCAGGGAGCAACAGGAGAGACAGGTCCTACTGGACCTCAAGGAGTTACTGGCTCTCAAGGACCTCAAGGGGCGGTAGGAACTCAAGGAGAAACAGGTTCTACTGGTCACACTGGCTCTCAAGGCACTACCGGCTCTCAAGGTTCCCAAGGGACTACTGGAACTCAAGGACCAGTGGGAGAAACAGGAGCTACTGGCTCTCAAGGACCTCAAGGAGCGGTTGGAACACAGGGAGCAACGGGAGAAGCAGGAGCTACTGGTTCTCAAGGACCTCAAGGAGCGGTAGGAACTCAAGGAGCATTAGGGGAGACTGGTTCTACTGGTTCTCAAGGACCTCAAGGGGCGGTTGGAACACAAGGAGCAACTGGAGAGACAGGTTCTCCTGGTTCTCAAGGACCCCAAGGGGCGGTTGGAACACAAGGAGCAACTGGAGAGACAGGTTCTACTGGTTCTCAAGGACCCCAAGGGGCGGTTGGAACGCAAGGAGCAACTGGAGAGACAGGTTCTACTGGTTCTCAAGGACCCCAAGGGGCGGTTGGAACACAGGGAGCAATAGGAGAAATCGGCGCTACTGGCTCCCAAGGAACTCAAGGAGCAACAGGAGAAACCGGCGCTACTGGCTCTCAAGGACCTCAAGGAACGACCGGAGAAACCGGCGCTACTGGCTCTCAAGGACCTCAAGGAGCAACAGGAGAAACCGGCGCTACTGGCTCTCAAGGACCTCAAGGTCTGGTAGGAAATCAAGGAGCAACAGGAGAAACC
>Ga0214917_10003692_pt1 | contig 17513 bp, 14 predicted proteins | sample LL_1208_BB_MetaG_FD_177983 | JGI IMG/M metagenome (GOLD analysis project Ga0214917, IMG submission 177983) | Freshwater microbial communities from Lake Lanier, Atlanta, Georgia, United States - LL_1208_BB | ecosystem: Environmental > Aquatic > Freshwater > Lake | place: USA: Georgia | collected... | reverse complement strand
CCAGGCTCAGGGGCAGGGTCATGTTTCCGAGCATCTGCCCCAGGCAGCAACTGCATATCTTGGCCTTGCACTTGGCGAGCGCCGCCTTCATCGCCGCCAACTGACTGGCATTGGGAAGGATCATCCCCACCAGATTGGTGGAACCGCCCGAGGTTGTCGGCGCGGCGGGCACCGCCGGCACCGTGTCCTGCGCGGGCATGCGACCGGCCAATCCTAGCAACAAAAGGGCGCAAACCACATTCCTGGGCATGATTCGACTCCGGCTGAAATCTACTCATGAATCGACCTGACGGCGCCCGCGGCTTGACGGAATTCTTGGAATAACCTGCAAGTCCGTCAAAGTTTGCCCAGACAGCCAGCCGATGAAACACATGGTCAACCGTGGGGACGCCATGAACTTCTCAGCAGGTCGAAAAGCGTTAGCCTGCTTCCTGGCGTTGGTTCTGCCGGCACTCTTGCCGCTTCCGGCCGCTTTGGCCCAGGACTTTCTCCCCCCCAGGCCGCTTTCCGGAGTCATCATCGAGGAATCCTCGGCCCCGGGCACCCTGCCGGATTTCGACGGCGGCCTCCTTCAGACCGGCCACTGCGCCTCCTGCGGCACGGGCGTGCTGGGTGGTGGCCTGGGAAGGATCGGGGGCGGAGGCATGGCCTCGGCCAGCGCGCTGGACCCGGTCGGTTGCCCCGGGCCCGCCTGCGTCCCAGGCAAGCTCAACTCCTACTGCCCCGAGAACGAGGGCTTCATGGCCCGGTTCCTCACCGGCCTGTACGAGTGCCTCATGGTTCAGGATCCGTGCTACGAGCCCGGCTGGCGGCCGATCATGGATGTCGGGCTGTTCACCGAGTGCGCCCGGCCCGTCAGCCAGCAGCGGATCCGCATGGGCACCCAGCAGCACATGACCAACTACACCCGCAACTCGTACCGCATGGCGCCGTTCCCCATCGGCCCCTTGGCGGGAAACCCGCTCTACTATGTCAACAGCTACACCAACATCTACGAGGCCAGCCTCTACACCGAAATCTCCGCGGGAAATGTCGCCGCCACCTTCGATGTGCCCTTCGTGCTCACCAACTTCTCCGACAACGGCTCGGGAGGCTCGGGCTTCGGCAACATGGTGGTGGGGACCAAGTCCACCATCTTCGATAGCGAATTTCTCCAAGTCGGCATGTCGTTCAAGTCGAGCCTCGCCGTCGGCCTTCCGATCAGCGGCCTGGGCAACGGCCTCACCTCCATCGAACCGGGGGTGCTGGTGGGAATGAAGATCAGCGAGGACATGTTCCTGCAGATGAACTTCAACGAGTGGATCCCCTTCGGCGGCGTGCCCCCCTACCCCGGCGCCATGCTCATCGTCTCCGGCAGCCTCAACCGCAAGCTCTGGCAGGCCAACCCCGCCGTGCCGCTGTTCGGGGCCATCGAGTACGCCGGGTACTACTTCCAATCGGGCGGATACACCCCCTACCAGACCATCGCCTCCACCACGAACCTGCCGTTCGTCGCTTCCTCGGGCAGCAGCTACCAGCAACTCGGCCCCAGCCTCAGGCTGTTCATGACCGAGAAGCTGGACATGGCCTGCGGCGCGATGTTCGCCCTGAACCCTTCCCAGGGCTCATGGGGCGACCAGCAGTACCGGGTGGAGTTCAGGTTCCGCTACTAGGGCGGGCTTTTGCATGCGAACCGTGGCACATGAGCCACGCGCGTTAACAATGAAACAAATCCAAGGCACTCATGGGGCTGACGCCCCGCGCCCACCTTGCTTGGTTCGCGGCCCTAGGAACCGGCCGGCCCCTCGATGGCTCCGCCGGGCTGAACGGCCCCGCCCTGCTCGTCGCAGTTCAAACGGATGGTTTCGCCGTTGAGGTGCACCGACCTGCGGGTTTTCACCCGGAGTTCCTCGGCCTCGATGCCAACGGGACCGGCCGCGCGCATGGAGATCGAACCCGCCGAGTCGAGGGTGAGGGCCGCGCCCGAGACCCGCACGACAGGCCCCTGGGCGGTGAGCACGATCTCCACCTCCACCCGGCCCTCGGGCGAGAAAACCTTGAGGTTTTCAGGCTGCCAGCCATCGCCCTGTGTCACCACCACGCGCCGGCCCGAGGCCAGCGGGTGCTGCACCGGTTCCAGCGAGCGATCGCCGGTGGGTTCCGCCATCCAAAGGCCTCCGGGTCAGGACATCGACTTGGGCGCCACCACGAACAGGGTGAACTGGATGCGGCAGTTCCTGCCGGCCAGCGACAACGACAGCACCTGCTGGTCCTGGATGTTCCCCTGCACGCGGTTCTCGTTGAACCGCACCGCCAGGCTCAGCGTGCGCTTGACATCGGCCCACTCGGGCCCGGCGGCCTCGCGCGACAACTGGAAGTAGGTGATTACCGGCGGCAGCACCCGCGGCGGGTTGCGCGCCGGGGTGAAGCTCAGCCCCGCCTTGCCGGCGCGGTAGATGCTGTCGGCCTGCTCGGCGCTGCCGACCTTCATGTCGAGGATGCCGGGCGTGGTGATCACCCGCAGCACCTCGTCGGTCGGCAGGTCCGACTGCACGCCGATGAACATGCCCCAGTCGGGCTCAAGCCACGACGGTTCGAGCGACACCTGCATGCGCAGGCCGGCGCCGATGAACGGCCGGTCCTTGAACTCGGGTTCGACCACGCGGTCGAGGTATTCCTCGATGATGCGCCTGAGGGGGAGAAGGGCCCTGTGCGGTTCGGCGGGGTCGAGCGCGGGCAGTTGCGGCAGCAGGCTGTTCTCGCCGAAAAACGCCAGGCTGCCGGCCAGCCTGCACAGCTCGGCGTAGGCGGTGCCCAGGGAGGCGGTGGGGTCGTTGGCCAGGGCGTGCAGGGCGCCCTGCGCCGAGTTCAGCGCGTTGAGTTGGGCGACAAGCAGCGGTTCGCGCGCGCCGAGGCTCATGCCGCCGGCCCTGAGTTGGGTCACCAGGCCGGTGGCCTTGCGGCCGACGCGGTTGAGCAGGTAGCGGGGAATGTTTTCCAGCAAAGGGCCGTAGGCGCCGCAGCGGAACACGGGCGGATAGAAATCAGGGTCGAGCGCCGGGGCGCCGTCGGGCCTGTTCGACCGCACCACCCGCGCCAGGGGCAGCGTCGCCAGGCCGTCGGTTTTCTCCCCCTGAAACAGCAGGCGCAGGTTCAGGTTGCGAACCAATATTTCCTCGTTGCGTTGGCCGTCGTTCTCGTCGTCCACCGACAGGGGTTCGACAATGGTGCGGGCCTGGTCCGAACCGTCGCCGGGAGGCAGGTTGTTGGCCCGGCCGAGCGACATGAGCGGCAAGCCGATGGAAACCGAGACCGAACCGTCGCGGTCGAGTTCCGCCTTGAAGTTCCGGGCCTTCACCCCCGATTCCCCCGGAATGCTCACGAGGGTGCCATCGGGAAGCAGGGCCTTGAGCACCCTCACCTGGAAGGTGTGGTTTCCCAAGGCGTCGAGGTCGATGTCGATTTCACCGATTCCGGCGGTTCTGCCGACGGCAACGGAGGCCACGAGGGCGCGCTGGGCCGAATCGTGCCGGTCGGCGGCCTGAAAATGGTGGGGTCTGAGGAATAATCCCTCGTTCCAATGAATCGGCTTGTTCGACATGGGCTTCCCCGGAATCCACCGGCCAACAGTTTGTGTCATACTACTACAGAAGGCGGGTTGAGTCTCCCGCCGGCGAGGATGGAACGCGCGCAACGCCCCCGGTGCCCCTTGAACAGCGACCTGATCGACCGCCAGTCGGAATTCGCGCTCGCCCTCCTGGGCGAGGGGTTGCGCATCCGCGAGGCCCTTGAGAAGGGCGAGGCGCTTTCCTTCGAGCTTGAGCACGCCCACATCCGCGAGATGCTGCTCGCCGCGGTGGACCTCGACGGCGGCATGCGGGTGACGGTGCCCCCCAACGCCATCCCCCAGGCCCTGTGGAAGCCCGACACCTTGGCCTCGGGCGCCTGGTCGGGCGAATTTCTCGGGGTTCGCTACCCTTTGGTCTGCTGGGTGGACGAGCTTTTCTGCCTCGACTCCCCCTGGGCCGACCGCTGGAACGAGCACAAGCTCGAGGCGGAAATTTACGGCACCAACGACCGGGCCTGGAAGTTCTGGCAGCAGGCCGCCATCGTGGATGCCAAGGCCGACCCCGGCCTCATGCAGATTTTCTTCTGGTGCGTCATGCTCGGCTTCAAGGGAATGCTGGCCGAAGATCCCCAAAGGCTGGTGGAATGGGGACTGGCCCAACGCGAGAAGCTTTGCCGCATCCAGCCCCTGGAATTTCCCGAGGAACTCGAACCCGACCCGCCCACCCAGGTGCCGCCGCACGACGCGCTGCTGCACCACCGCCGCATGCAGCTTGTCTGCGGCATCGCGCTCATGGTGGCGATCCCGTCGCTGTTCTTCCTGCTGGTGCGCTACTTCTCGTCGTGAACAGGCCTCAAGTTGATTGCCGCTCACCGATAACCGGCCAACGCCAGAAACAACAAGGAGCCGGAAGCCGAGTGGGCGGGGTGTGTTTAGTTGCACCCCTCACCACGGCGCTTCGCGCCTCCGTTCAGGGCTCCTAAGCATTCACAGATTTCCGTGAAAAACAACAACACGCCGCCATTTGCCACCTCGTTCATCGCATAAGAACCCTGAACGAAGTGAGGGGCTTACCAGCCGGCCACCGGAAACAGAATCCACCTCGCGAAAGCCTGCCTTAGCAGCATTGAATCGGTCATGCGATCCGACAACATCCGAAAAGCGCCTGTTGGAACCAACACCGGGCTCACCACTTTTCCCAGATGTTGCCCGTCTTGCGGAAGGTGGTGGGGTCGGCGCCCTTGCGCAGGCCGGGGTGAAGCGCCAACGCCCCCTTGGCCCACAGGTGAAGCCCCTCGGAGACATCAAGCCCAAGGTCCACGAAGTGGTCCTCGCATTCGCGCCGGTTGGGCCCCGGCCACATGTCGGCGGCGGCCAGCGCGGCCATGGCCACCATGCGGTGGGCCAGCGGGGTCGGGCAGGCCACCGGTTGGTCCTTGCAGGGGGACATGTTGTCGGTGGTGAAGGAGACGGCGCGCGCCAGCAGGTGCGCGGGGGTGTCGCCTTCAATCTCGAGGATGGCGCCCACCGCGTCGCGGTTGGCATCGGTCGGGTCCTTCACCCAGTTGAGCACCTTGGCCAAGAGGGCGCCGGGGCCGGGTTCCACCCCCGCCTTCAACAGTTGAGCGGCGCACAGGCACCCCCACCAGACCGACTCGCGGGTGGAAAGCCAACCGGCGATCAGTTCCATGGCGCGCCGCGGATTCGCGGCGGCAAGGCGCGCCGCCGCGGCGCTCGAATCGCCATTCTCCGAGGCATCGGGCGCCATGGCCCGGGTGAGCGCCTCGGCGGCGGGCGCGGCGGGGGTGAGCACGGAAAGTTCGGCCATGGCGGTTGTTCCTAAGGATAAGGCCATTGAATGTCACGGAAACCGGCAGGGCTAGCTTTTTCCCGGGCCTTGCTTCCAGTTTTCCCAGATGTTGCCCGGCGAGGGCATCACCTTGGAAGGGGGCTTGGGCGGGGCGCCGAGTTCCAATAGCCGGGCAACCAGTTCCTCGCCGGGGTTGATGGCGACCGGTTCGGGCGGCGGGGGAAGTGATGCAAGGAGATCCTGACGGGCTTTTTCCGCCATGGCGGGATAATCAGCCTCAAGCTGCCCTAAAACCCTGTCGGCCTCCGATTTTTCGTCGTCGATCTTCAAGGCCAGGTCCGCCGACTCCTGGGCCATTTGAACAATGTTTTGATGAAGCTGTTCAAGCTCGGCGGACGCGACCTCAACGAACTCGGAGCGAAGATTGTGCAATTCCGAGACGGACTTGCCGAACATTTCAGAAATAGCCGGATTGGCATTATCCATTTGGCTGACAAGCTGATCCATCAGTCCAAGAATTCCGTCAACGGATTGGACAAACGGATTGATGTCAACTTTGGCCTGCTGGGAAACTTCAACAAGGGTTTTGGCAGACTCTCGAAGTGACATGATCTTCCCCCTAGGATTTTTGCAATTTAAGCTGAATTTGGTCAAGCGCCGTAGCTTGAGTTTTTTGCTTTTCAATAATGTTCTTGATTTCTGCAAGCATATCCGCCTGCTGCTTGGCCATTACTGCTATTTCAGATATACTTATTGGATCAATCTTCTGCTTATTCTCCCCGACTTTAAACTCAATATCCGCGAATCCGATCGAAATCGAGGAAAGACCCGCAGTCAGATTGATACCCGCTGGCGTGATTTCAATTTGGGGTAATTTTGCAACCTGCTGTGGGTCGCTGGTTTGCCCGATAGAAATGCTGTCTTTTGCTATTCGGATTGACCTGCCTACTGTATCGGTAGAAACAGAAAGGACAATTTCATTTTCATCTCCATTCATTTTCAAGGATGGGCCTGTGGCTGGTAAGCCGCACTGCAAGTCAATTTTGTTGCCATTGAAATGCAAATCACAATGTTTTTGGTTGATATCGCCGGTATTCCTTAGCTGGATACTTTTTCCAGTTTCGCATGTGATATCTAAGCCGTTATGACCCAAGATAAATTTGGTCTCTTTTTTATCAAATTTAATTTCCACGGAGTCGGGGTTGAATGTAATATCCGATTGTTTTGAAATCTCATGATTTTTATTGGCCGCATTTTCCTTGTACAGAAGAGTTGAAAAGGTCATTTTTCCAGGGAAATAATTGTTTGTATTTGCTGCAACATCTTTTTCAAATTTTCCGTTTGCTCTCAATTCGTATGTTTGGCAGGATAAATTGAATGGGGTATTGTGTTCATACCAAGTTGCTCTATCTTCCTGAAAAAGATCCATAACCTGCCCCACCCATTTCAATTGATTACTAATATGATTTGCAGATTTATTAACAATCTCCAATATATCGTCTTTTGTATGTTTCACATTAGATATTTGTCTTTCTTTGAAATTCAATTTATTTAAACAAGATTGAGCATTAATGATCGATTCCTTAGTTACTAAATCAAGATTTGTCTTAATACCAGCAAGATAATTCTTTAATTCCGGGATCAGCTTTTCAAATTTGTATATAACATTATATATCAATTCCGCCTTATGAAGAAAACCAAGATATGTAGGCTCTATAATTCTTACGATATCAGTTATTATTTTATTAGCTTTTTCGAATCCTTCTGATTTTGATTTATCATGAAAACCTCTAAAATGAAGTATTCTTACCGCAATCATCCCGCTTAGCATTAATGCAATAGAAAGAAAATTCGTTGATTTTATTAAACGGGGATATTTTTCTTCAGTTAATTCAAATTTCTGTTCCGCGAATCTTTTGCGTGTGAGAGAGAAATCATAACTTCCGTATGAAATTTTTCTTTCCGAACCATATTTAAAGCTAAAGTATCCAGGCGCACCAAAAAGAAATGATGCCCCGAAAGCAGTCAGCAAAGATCCTTGAGCCGGTAAATTAAGTAAACAAGTAGGATCAATACAAAATTCAATATTTGGTCCAAACACATTACTGGTGTACCCTGATCCAATAGTCCACGAAGTGTTATCGCCAAAAACAAACTCATGCGATGAATTTACCCATGGTTCTTTTTCACCAGTGGCTTTATTTTCCGCTATTCCCCAATCAGGCATGCCGAAGGCATGTGCCAATATATTATCTATTGAAATAATAAATAAATCCAACATTGGTTCACCCCGTTATCGTCAGGTTGAATTTCTTGCGAATATTGGTGGCGTTCAACTCCTGCGTGGTCTGCAGGTACCCTTCCGCGTGAATCCTGACCACCGACGGATCGGTTTCGTCGTCCATCACGATATTGTGGAAGTTGCCGATGGGATTTCCCCCCTTCGTGCAGCTCTTGAATCCGGAAATGTAGGCCGACATCGGCATCGGGTACGGCGGCGCGTTGGCCGAGTTGTAGACGCTGCCGACAATGATCGGCCTGTCGGGGTCGCCCCCCTCGAACGCCACCACCACCTCGTGCCCCACCCGGGGCCAGAACACCGCCCCATAGCCGTTGCCCGCCCAGCACTGCGCCACCCGGATCCAGGTGCCCGAGGCGCCGTCGTCGCGGTCCCAGGGGAACCTCACCCTTACCCGCCCGTGAATATCCAGGTTCACCTCGGCGCCCATGGCCCCCACCACCTCGGCGGTGTGCACGCCGCCGACATTCGGCTTGGGCCGGGGTGGCCAGGGCGCCAACGGCAGCATCTGCGGCGCCGCCGTCACCCGGGTGATCACCTTCGCCGCGCCCGGTGTCTCGTTGGTGCCGTACCGGCCGGCAAGTTCCACCTCGTGCTCTACCGAAGTAACCACATGCGGGCCGCCCTCGGCACCCAACTCTTCAAGAACGAATCCCAGGCCGGGCGCCAGTTGCGGGCAACTGCCCACCCCCTGGGCGCGCACCGACCCCGAGACCGCGCCGTTGGCCAGGTTGCCCGCCACCACGGTTTGCATGGCCTCGAGCACCCCGGCGACGGGCGGGTTGAGGGCGGGCATGCCGCTGGCGGTGACACCGTCGATGTGCCGGACGGGGGAGTGGCCGTCGGCCTCCCACGGGCCGGGGGCGTCGGGGAAGCGCACGGGTTGGCCACCGGCGACGATGGCCACGGGGGGCACGCCCCGGGCCTGAAGCCTGGTGCCGGCAAGCTGGAAATGGCTGTCCGCCATCTCCACCGAGGAGGGGGCGAGTTCCTGCCGGAAGCCCCACGAGTGCAGGCGCGGGCCGTCGTCCTGCGTGCCGCCCATGGACGGATCATAGGGCACGGTGAGAAGCGGAGGCGTGAGGGTGGTGTTGGAGGTGAGCATGAGGGTGTGCACCAGCGGCAGGTGCAGCCAGTAGTGCAGCAACCCCTCCTCGGAGCAGAGCCTGAGGAAAAACTCGAGGTCGGTCTCGCGGTACTGCACGCAGTAGGCGCGCGGCTCGGAATGGCTTGGCGTTGGGTTGGTGGCGCCACCGACCGGTTCGAGGACCTTGTCGATAATCTGCAGGGCCGTCATGTCCTGGAAGATGCGGGTGCGGCGGGTGAGGGCGAGGCGGGCGAGTTGGGGCCGGATCTCGAGTTGGTAGTAGTCGAAGGAGTCGTCGGCGCCTGTCTTGCCCAGGGCCCAGATGATGCCCGAGTAGTAGCGGTCGAGGCCGCCGGGGGTGAGCACCCGGGCGGAGGCGGGCATGCCGAGCAGGGCGGCGTAGGGAACCACGGTGCCGCGGGGGGCGACGGCGTCGATGGTGAAGGAGTAGGTTCCGCCAAGGGTCTCGCTGCCGGCCAGGCGGGTGGGCAGCAGGCTGCCGGGAGGCAGCGGGATGAGAAGCTGAAGCTGGGAGCCATCCTGCGAATAGTCGGCCATGGCGTTCTCCGGGGCCGGCGGCTGATTCGGGTTGGTTGTGTTTTAGGCGAACGGGCGACCGATTCAACCGGCGGGCTTGCCTAGCGCGCGGCCTGCCGGCTGACAGCCTGCCCGGCGCGCATTACCTCGCGTTCAACCTCCACTGGGGCGGAGACCTGAACCTCGGCGGCGCGGGCGGGTTCGTCGGGAAGCCTGAGTTCGCCCCGGGCGATGCGCAGGCCCAGGCGCACGAACTGGTCGATGTGGTTCTTGTAGAAGATCTGGTCGAACTGGACGGAGGCCAGGTACACGGACACGCCGCAGAGGTGGCCGCACAAATGCGCCTTGGGCAGCACCGGCGGGCAGTCCGGAGGCGCCATGCTGCCGCAGGAAAGAAACGCGGCGTAGCCGATGGCGCCGCCGGCGGAGGAGGCATCGGCGGCCTCGGCGAGGTCGTGGCAGGCGCGGCGGGCCTCCTCGGACGGGTTCAGCAGGAAGTCGCGGACGCCGATGAACGCGCTGACCACCTTGGGCGGGTAGGGAACGCGCCCGTGCGCCTCGGTGAGCGCCAAGAGGGCCCACCACATGGCGTGCCGGGGCGGCAAGGCGTGGGCGAGCAGGCGGCGGGCATCGGCGACGGCGCCGGCATCGAGCCAAACCTCGACCTGCCTTTCGACGGAGAGGGCGGGGTTGAAGGTCGGGAGGCCCTCTTCGCCAACCTCGAACAGGTCGGTGAGCATGCCGGCGCGGATGGCGAGCGAGGCGCGGGCGTCGCCGTCGATGTCGATGCCGCCCTCCTGCTGGACGGTCTCGCGGATGATGGAGTCGAGCGCGCCGGGAAATTCAGCCATCACGATCTCCCCAAGCCGGGTTTCCAGTTTTCCCAGATGTTGGATGTCTTGTACCGGGCCACGAATCCCGAGGGCTTGTCGGGTGATGGCGGCGCCAAGGTGTAGGGGGCCCGGGGCCGTGGCGCGGGGTTGCCGAGATCCATGAGCCTGGCGACGAGTTCCTCGCCGGGGTTGATGGCGACGGGTTCGGGCGCCGGCGGGGGCTTGGGGATGGAGGCGAGCATCCCGGCGCGCGCCGCCTCCATTCTCGCGGGCAACGAGGCCTGCAACTCGTCGAGGGAGGCGACGGCCTCGGCGTGGGTTTTGTTGAAGGCGATGAGTTCCGAGGAATACTCATCGGCGGATTGGATCAGTTCGGAGCGCATTTCAGCGACAGCGGGTGGAACCACGCGCAGGAACTCCCCGCGGGCGTCGTTGATCTCCGCAAGCATCTGCCGCATGAGGTCGGCGGCCTTGGGATCCTCGATGGACTTGGTGATCTCCACCATGCCGGCGATGACCTGGTCGGCGGCGTCGAGGAATGGCAGATGGTCGGGATTGACCTGCCGAGCCATATCGGGAATCAGCCGGGCCACTTCTTGGAGGTTCATAAGATTATCTCGATGGGAATTGTGATTAAATAGATTTAGGAACCCCCCGCATCCTTCTTTTCCAAAGGTGCTTGAGATTGAGACATGGCTTCCGACACCTTTTTATCGATCATCGTTTCCAATTCAGCCATCATCTCGGCTTGGGTTTTGACATTCGTCCCTTTAATTACGACACCCGATAAATCTATAGTTATACTGGATTGCCCAACTTCTAATTTAATGGAATTTTGATTAGCCACAATTTTTGCCATCACACCGACAGACAAGGAGAGTGAGGAGGAATCGCCGACGACCGTGGAACCTGCTCCGATATTATCGGCACTGAGAGTGAATTTCGCAGGTTCAACAACCACTTTGCCAGTCTGCAACTGATGTTTGCTTGATAATCCGACTTTCTTATTAATGATTTCAAGCTTGTCACTAGATAATAAATTATCTCCACGCGCCAAAACTAATTTTTCACCATTTCCGTTCATTGTGAACGCTGGTCCGGCGTTAGGTGCGCCGCAACGCAAGGTGATATCGGCGCCGTCAAGCGTGAGGTTATTTTGCGAATTTTGATCATCCCCCAATCGTAGGGTTATATGTTGATCGGATAGCACATGAACACGATTTGTCCCTTTAAGCTCCGCCGAATTAGTGGCGGCAATACTCGCTTTCCCGCCGTTGGCGTCTGCTGAAAGATTGATGGAAGCTTTGTTCGAGACATCGAATGATACTGGGCCAGTATCGGCGCTGAGGGCATAACTCGCATGGTTCAAAGCTTTGGACAACGAGGAACGCTCGATTTCCGTCACCTTGGCTTCTAAAACATCTAATTGATTCTGAATAGGATTTGCATCTGGAATGGCCGCACTCATTTCCTGAACAACGATGCTGGCTTCTCGCTTCACTTCATCGACCACCTCTTGCAGCTTATCGCCGGCATTTAATAACAGCGGTGCAATTAGATTTTTAGATTGCTGATCGCTTAATTCTGATATTAAAGCATTCCCGGCTCCTGTTTGGGCTTTTTCTGCTGTATTTTTTGCATCTATTGCCTTTTCCTCGATCTTCTTCGCATCAGTCAATTTCTTGACGCAATCAAAAGCCACTTCCAAGACCGTCAGCAGCGAAATCATCCTGGGAGTCAAGAAATTGGATCCAACCTGCAAACCGTTTTGCGTTAGTTGTCTTGTGGTTGCGCTTGAACTTAGCGCCTCACTCATGAAGACGATTCTCGCCAACACATTCGCACCGATCGTGACCAGCGACCCGATCACTAATATCGCTATCCTTATTTTTCCGATTTTCTCCTTGCTTTCAACGACATCGGAATAGGTGATCGATATGCTTTTTTTCTTCTTGCTCGTTACCGAAATGTCCTGAACCCCATAGTTCAACGCGTTTTTTGGGCCGATGATCAGATCCGTGGAACCAACCGCGCCTACGCCAATCGCTTTAAAATAATTTCCGGCACTTTTGGAGCTTCCTATTGGAATCAGGTTCCATAGTTCGTTCCAGTCCATCACCCACTTGGTGTCCGGGCCAAGGATGTTGGTTGACCTGCCGAACCCGAGGATCCAGTTGGTGGAACTACCGTAAATGATGCTGTAGGAACTGTTGGCCCACTGTTGCGCGGAAGACCCGCCCAGCGGCACCTGCTTGAGGTTGCCAAGGGGACCCCAGGTGTTCAGGACATTGAAAGCGAGGTCGAGCATGGCGGATTATCCCGATATGGTCAGGTCGAAACTGGTATGGATCCGCGTGGAATCCTTTTCCTGCGTGGTCGCCACATAGCCTTCGGAATGGATTCCCACCACCGGCGGGCTGGCCGAGTCGTTCATGACGATGTTGTGGAAATTGGATCCCGGGCTGCCCCCCTTGGTGCAGCTCTTGAAGCCCGAGATATAGCCGGATGCCGGCATCGGATACGGCGGGGCGTTGGCTGAGTTGTAGACGCTGCCGACAATGATCGGGCGGTCGGGGTCGCCCCCCTCGAACGCCACCACCACCTCGTGCCCCACCCGGGGCCAGAACACCGCGCCATAGCCGTTGCCCGCCCAGCACTGCGCCACGCGGATCCAGGTGCCCGAGGCGCCTTCGTCGCGGTCCCAGCCGAAGCGCACCCGCACCCGGCCGTGCATGTCGAGGTTGACCTCGGCGCCCGACGGGCCGGTCACCACGGCGGTGTGCACCCCGCCGACATTCGGCCGGGGCCTGGGCGGCCAGGGGGCCTGCGCCAACGCCACCGGCGCGGCGGACACCCGGGTGAGCACCTTCGCGGGCGCCGGCGCCGCGTTCGCCTGGTAGCGGCCCGCCAGTTCCACCTCGTGCTCCACCCGCGTGGCCAGCATCGGCCGCGGCGGGCGGTGGCGATCGACCACCTGAAAGCCCAGGCCAGGGGCCAGTTGGGGGCAGACGCCCTCCCCCATGGCCGAAACCGCGCCCGCCACGGCGCCCTCGGCCAGCTTGCGCGCCACCCGCGACTGCAGGCCCTCCAAAGGCCCCACCATGGGGGGCGCGGCGGCGGGGGCGCCCGAAGGCGTGACGCCATCGGCAAACCGGGCGGGGGAGAAGGCGTCTTCCTCCCATGCCCCCGGGGCGGCGGGGAAACGGATCTGGCGGTTTTCGGCCTCGATCTGGTCGGGGGGCGTGCCTCGGCCTCGCAGGAAAACGCCCGCCAGTTGGAAGTGGGTGTCGGCCATCTCCACCGCCGAGGGGGCCAGTTCCTGCCCGAACGACCATGACCCCAGGCGCGGCCCGCTGTTCTGGCTGCCTTCGAGCGAATCTTCCACGGGCAAGAGAAGTTCGGGTTTGGTGGCGGTGGTGTCGCCCGAAAGCACCAGGGTGTGCTTCAGGTGGTCGTGCCGCCAGAAATGGATGATGCCCTCCTCGGAGCAGAGCCTGAGGAAGAACTCGAGGTCGGTCTCGCGGTACTGCACGCAGCAGGCGCGGGTGGGGGAATCGGCCAGGTGCTCGTGGTGGGCGCCGCCGACCGGTGCGAGGATGGAGTCGATCACCTCCAGAGCCGTTTTCTCCTGGAAGATGCGGGTGCGGCGGGTGAGGCCGAGGCGGTCGAGCGCGGGCCTGATCACGATTTGGTAGCGGTCGAACGAATCATCGGCGCCCGTGTGGCGCACGGCCCAGACGATGCCCGAAAAGTGGCGGTCGGCCCCGCCGGGGGTTTCGACGCGGGCGGTGGCGGGCGCCCCCAGCAGACGGTCGAAGGGGACCGGTTCGCCCCGGGGGATAACCGCGTCGATGGTGAAGGAATAGCTGGCGCCGAGTTGTTCCGTGCCAGCAAGGCGTACCGGCAGCAACGCGGGAAAAGGCTGGTCTTCGGGGTGTTCCGGAGGGGTGAAGAACAGTTGAAGCTGGGCGCCCTGTTGGGAATAGTCGGCCATGGGCGTTCTCCGGCAGGGGTTCGGGACTGCTCGTGAATCCCGTTTGGCCTGATGGGTTGTGCCGATGTTTTACGCCGCCCGAGGGTTGATTCAATGCCGCGGCGGCGTCAGTTGCCATGAAAATCCGCTAAACTTGAGCCGAGTCCCAAGTTGGGGGGCGCCGGCAACCGGGCGGGGTTCGGCATGTTCATCTTCAAGTGGATCGGCGGCCTAATCACCGGGTTCTTCGGGCTTTTCGCGCCCATGTTCGGCGTCGCCAGGGGCCTGGGCAAGTCTCCGGGGGTGGTCCGCTGGACTTTGCATGTGGTGCTGTTCCTTGCCTTTGTGGGATTGCTGGCGTTCCTGCAATACCGCTTCACCATCGGCCGGTATGTCTCCGCGCCGCACCCGTTGCTGCGGCAGGTATGGCTGCCCCTTTTGGGGGTGCTGGCGTACGCGAATGTGTGGATGCTGTGGCTGGTGTGGCGGTTGTACGACCCCAAGCCGGGCCCGTCGCCCTGGCCGGACATCGACTTCACCTGGGACCTGGTGGAGGCGGCGATTGGCCGCTCGGGCATCGACCCGGCGCGGGTGCCGCTGTTTTTGGTTCTGGGCAGGCCCTCGGCGGGGTTCGGCGTGCTGTTCGACGCGGGGCGCGTGCCGATCGAGGTGAACGGCGTGCCCGAGTCGCAACTGGCGCCGCTGCAGGTGTACGCCGGCAAGCAGGCGATCTTCATCGTGAGCGCCGACACCTGCCTGGTGGGCGCGCTTGCCGACAGGTTGGCGTCGCAGGCCAACGCGATCGACACCTCGCGGTTTTCCAACATCGACACCGCCGCTTCGATGCCCGGGCGTGTCAGTGGCATACGCCCCGCGCTGTCGCCCGCGGCCTCGGCACCGGCGGGTGACTCAAGCCGGGTGATGCCGGCGCTGTCGCCGGGCGCCGCCAAGGACGACGACGCCGACGCCGTGCCCGAGGTGGTGACGGTGATCACGCGCGACACCGAACTGCTGGCGCGGATGCGGTCGCGCCTCGACCACCTCTGCAGGCTGGTAAGGGGCCTGAGGCACCCGTGGTGCCCGCTTAACGGCGTGGTGCTGGTGCTTCCGGAGGTGGTGACCGCCGATGCCCAGTTGGCGACGCAGGCGGCGATTCTCACCCAGCGCGACCTGATGACGGTGATCGACTCCAGCGGCGTGGAATGCCCGGCGGTGGTGATGTTTTCCGACGCGGAGAAGGTGGTCGGTTTCCGCGAGTTCATCTCGCTGGTGCCCCGTGACAAGCGAGACCAAAGGCTTGGCAAGCCGATTCCCCTGGCGCTGAGCCTCACCCCCGAGAAGCGGGCCGAGATCGTGCGCAAGAGCATCTACTGGCAGTGCGCCGAGCTGATCCCCAAGCTGGCGACGCGCACCTTCCAGATCCGCCCGGCGGATTCGGCATCGGCGGCGCGCCCAACCGGCGGGATCGACCTGCGGACGAACCGCCAGCTCATCCGGCTGATCAGCACGATGTGGGCGAGGCGGCATGTGATGGGAGACTTGTGCGCGCGCATTTTGGGGGAGAAGTCGGGGCACCCGCTGCGGGTGGCGGGCTGCTACTTCGCCGCCACGGGCCCCAACCGCAACTCGCAGGGCTTTTTGGCCGAGCTTTTCGCCCAGATATTCGAGGGGCAGAACTTCGTCTGCTGGACACCCGAGGCGATCCGCGCGGAAAAGTCGCTGATGCGGATCGTGTACGCGGGCTATGCCTTCACCGCCGTGGTGGTGGCCGCCACGGTGGCGATGCTGGTGGCGGTGCTCAGGCTCCCGGCCTAGGGATTGCTTTTCAACTCATTCCCTTCTCGCCCACAACAAGCACCAGGGCGGGCGTGGGGCGTCAGCCCCATGAGTTGATTGTCATTCACTCAATTCTGAATTCAATTCCCTCATGGGGTTCACGCCCCACGCTCGCCAAGAAATAGATCGAGCGCTTGCGGGAAATGCCCTGCCCCGATCGATCAGGGTGCCGAAGGTGATTCCGGGCGCCCCAACGGGTCGGGCCGCGTCTGGCCGGGTTCGCAGGGCGGCAGCGAAAGGGGATCGGTGAACAGCCTGGCCTCGAACCTCCGGGCGATCATCGGCCTTTCCCACGGCAGGGCGCCGTAGCGCCTGACCACCACGGGGCTTTCGGTGGCACGCGCCTCGGGAACGCGCACCTGGATCTCCTCGGAGACCTCCTCAAGCACCATGCAGCGGGTGGTGACGGGCATCGGCACCTCGACCACCCGCGCCTCGGTCGCCGGTTGGCCGGTGGAGGGATCGACCTCGCCGCAGGCGATGGTCCTGCGGGTGAGCACCTGCACGGTGCGCTCGACCATTTTTGGCTTGAGCGTCACCACCTGCCGCTTCTCCAACCGGTACCTGACCTCGACATCGGGCCGGGTGGCGCCGAATTCCATGGGGCCGACGGCCAGTTCCGGCACATTCTCAAGGCCCACCAGGGGCACCAGGCGGACGCGGGTGTCGGGAATCTGCTGGGATGGCAGGAGAACCGATTCGGAGGGCGCGGTTGGGGCGGGAGCAGGCAGCGGCTTGGGCGCCGGCAGCGGATCTTGTGCCAGGCAGCGGGCGACCAAGGCGGCAAGCAGGCTGGTGGCAGGCATGGTGAAACCCCGGTGGCGCGGCACCGCCCGGAATTTTCAGCGGTCCAAACCTAGATTCGGCGCTCCAGAAGTGACGGAAACGGCCCAGATCGGCCAGGGAAAGCTGTTAGGGAAAGAATCCGGCGCCATAAGGCGACCAGTCCGCAGCTTTTGCCCGGGCCGAATATCACTTCCAGTTTTCCCAGATGTTCCCCGTGGTGGAGAAAATCGCCCGGGCGCTCTCGCTCCTCAGCCCGGGATGGTAGGGAATCGCATGTTCCGCCCACAGGTGCAAGCACTCGGCGACATCGAGGCCGAGTTCAATCAAGTGGTGATCGCACTCCTTGCGGCAGGAAGCGGGCAGGAGATCGGAAGCCGTGATAATGGCGAGCGCCGCCATGCGGTGGGCCAGGCCAGGCTTGGGAGCGACGGGGTGCTTGGCATCGGGCGAGAGGTTCTCGCGGGTGAGGGAAACGGCCGCGGCGAGAATATCCACCGGTTTTTGCCCCGGCGCCAGGGCGGCAAGTTCGTTGGCGATGGCCTGATCCTGATGGTTCACCCACTGGGCCACGCGGGCAAGCAGGGCGGGCGAACCGATGTCGGCGCCCCACTTCAGGATTTGCTCGAGGCACAGGCAGGCCCACCAGATGGATTCGCGGGTGGAAAGCCAGCCGGCCAGAAGGCGGATGGCCATGTGATGGTCGTCGCGCGCCAGGAGCGCCGCGGCGTCGTGGCAGGAAAGCCCGCCGATGTGGGCGGGGATGGACGCCGGATCGATCACCCGGGCGAGGGCAACGGCGGCGCGC